>WNFQ01004527.1_pt2 | contig 15062 bp, 20 predicted proteins | sample 5400171 | NCBI WGS metagenome assembly WNFQ01 (sample SAMN13153356, study PRJNA577476) | soil metagenome | isolation source: 20 cm soil under Madrone tree | place: USA:California | collected 2016-06-14
GTGATAGATCCTGGCGCCTCTTCCGCAAGGAAGAGTCCGGTCCGTATTTTATCCCTTCATCTTTTAAATCCACGAGGGGCCCTGACATGTAGTCCCGCATGTAGGATATGTACCGATCGCGGTGGACAAGTCACACGCTCGGATAATTTGGGATGGGGCTTGGGCAGCCGACGGGAAGGTCTTCGCAACCGCATCTCGGGATAAGACGGTTGAGTTGTCTTTTTTTACTATAACATACAACACAGGGGCCGTTAACGCGAACCCATGGGGACAGGTCAAAATATGGCAACCTCTTGATGGCGATCTCGCTAAATGGACCGCAGTGGCAGACATCAAGCTCTCCGACGCTGCCACTGCCGTTGCATTCGCGCCTCCGGATGCATCGGATGAGTTCGTCGTACCCTATATTAAAGGTGTGTGCTGACGTCTTCATAAGACGAATGTTGGCCGTTGGGCTGGAAAACGGGAACATATTGCTCTTTACTTCGCCCGACGCAGTAAAGTGGCAGATGTCGCTTGAGATTAAAGCTGGGTACGTGACTTGATGCAACTTGCTGGGACTCATTTCACCATGAGAATTTCTAGGTTGGCGCATATAGATCACATTCACCAGCTAGCCTGGCGACCAGGAAGGCAAATCACAGAACACAGGCATATCGCAAGTTGTGCGGAAGATGGTACATTGAAGATATTTGCAGTCCACGGAGGCGTGAATTAAGTCAATCCAGATCTGAACGTAGTGAAAAAAGATATGAAAAAGGGAGAGCAAAATTATACACGGGTTGCAAGACAGAATAATTCCGGGATCATAGGGAGAGAATAATGAGACAGCTTTCGAGTAGATGGTGGGTGTAAAGGGTATAGGACAGAATACGCAGTGCGGGTTTGATATAACAGTGGCAAAGCACGGGGATCGTCGGTAATCCAAGAGGATAGATGTGCATTTAGGGATACAAGAACAGGCCTGGAATATCGAGAGGAGAAAATCAGTTCGAGTTCAGACGATGTGGCGCAAGCTCATGGGAACTTCGGGCTGCGAACAGTGCAAAGTGAATTCAGCATAAGTGGTTGAATGAGGATCAAAATGTAAAAACATACGCATTTGATCCTAGAAGTGGGGAGACGGTCAGCTACGCGGAAGGCAGGAAAGAAAGCCGCGATTTACTTATAGAAACACTCTATGGACCGGAGCATCTCAACATCTCCACCAGTCGCGGTGACAAAGTTGACGATGACGCCAGCGCGGGAATGGCTAGGGGCAATAGCGGGGGCAACACTGACAAGGAGATCCGTGAGCCCGGCAGCAGCACCACAATCCTATGTACTATACCGATGTGCATATTCTTCGACGGCTTTCGGCAAATCTGAATGAGCGATGTATCAGCGTAATTTGACGAGAGCCTGATTTCGAGTAAACTTGCCATAGTTGATGATGAGAGGGACGTGGGGAACCTCAGGGTTTTTGACCTGGACGTCGTACACCACGAGAACCTTCGTTGTCAGCTGCCTCGCCAGTCCAGCCGCTGTGCTTCTAAACCGGTTAAGGGTGGAAAGCTTCGTCGTGGCATTCATGTCACCGTGCTACAGAGCTGTCAAATACAACGTTATCAGGGGGAATGCCGTAATTGGCGTACCAGAGGGATAGCCTCGAGCCCACGACTGGCTAACTTATACACGACGGAATCCAGAGAATTCATTCCGCCGACGTGAATGATGGCTTGCTGGATCTCTATGTCGTCGAAGAGATCGCTAAGAGCATCCAACTTCCACTCGCGTGCTTGTTGTGTTTCAGCGTTCGACAAACCCCTGCCAGAGCCAATAATACCTAATCCATCACCCGATAGCGGTGCCTGGGCCCCCGAACGTCCGCCGGCGGTGAAAGCGAGATATAGGTAAAACTGTCGTAAACCGCGTGCACCCTGGCTAGTGTCGGCATGCGTCACGTTGCCATCGCGCCGGACGAGGACGCGGACGGGTTCGCGCAGTTGTATGGCAGTTGCCAAATTAAGAACATCCTGGGGAACGGTATTGGAAAATAGCGCCGTCTGGCGTTCGATCTGCTGGGGTGAGCTGTTCATTGTTAAGTCGCCAGGTGTGGGTGGAGTTCCCATCGTTGAATACCTGCGTCCGAGCGCTTGGAATGACGGGTTGGTGTCAGTAGATGACAACGACGTCTGAGATGCATTCCCAGGGGGGTTGCTCAGTGGCCGGCTACGGGGAGGCGGAAGAAGTTTGACGATATTAAATATGTAGTCATGCAAGTTTCGCGCAATAAGTTGGTCAACTTCGTCAAGCACCAGGAACCGAACCTGGGATCCGACAAGCCCGCCAGGGGTGGTAAAGAGGACATGAAGTTTCTGAGGAGTTCCGCAGATGATGTGGGGCATATTCTGTTGTAAAAGACGTGACTCTTGTGCGAGGTCGTTGTTGGAGAAAGCTGAGCCAACACCCAGAGCAGATCTGATGCCGATAGGGCCTCCGATGTCGCGTATCATACGCTGCGCCTGTGTAGCTTGATCGACAGTAGTGGAGATCATGACTACGATAGGACCAATGTTTGGGGGACGGCCAGCCGAGTGCACAAGTGCAACGTGGATAGCAGGGATCACATATGCGGCAATACGTTCTTGTGTCGGGGGGGCTTGCGCAATGATATCAGCACCTTTGAGTAAAAATGGTAATGCGCGCTGTTGAATCTTATTCGGCGGACCCACGCTATCAAAAAGAGACCAAGTCAGTATATCAAGACTCTAACCAAGTGGTCTAGACCACTGACCCGAACTTCGTCAGGGAATTTAGCAGCTCCGGTGCCAGAGAGAGTTGATCCCACTTCGATAGCGCTGGTCCACCCGCATCTCGAGAGGATGCCCCCAGAACGTCAACCTACTGTCTGCTGAGTGTGATCCGTAGAAAGATGTTTGTGATGACTTACCCCTGCCGAGTCCCTTCGTACAAGCCCGCTGACAGATCGACGCTTGTCGCGCAGTAGCGTATCTGAGCCGCGAAGGACTGATAGACTATCTGACGGCCTCATGGGGAGATCCAGACTGCCAGCTGACCAGGTTCGCAAAGGTGGGTTAGGCGTACGCTGTGCCCTAAGTTCTGGGCGACTAGGCAATGTATGGCTAAGAACATTTCCTGACAACGATAGCGGGGGTGTCAAAAGCTGGTTCGGTGAGATATCCTGAGACGATCCAATGTGTGCAATTTGACTACCCCCGAGCGCTGGTCCTACGGACTGCATATGTTGGTGCGTCTGCAGAGCGAGTAGTTGCCCAACAGAGGAAGTGAGTGTATTAAGCCGCTGCGAAATTTGAATAATATCATCCGAGGGTTGTTGATTCGGCGCGAGGTTGCTAGAGATTGAGAGCCTTGCTATGCCCGAAGCTGGGCCACTCATGCTGGATGGCGAGCTGGACGTGGCAAACGGATCCTTGAATTCCGGTTGAGAGGTGTAACCTGTCGACCGGTCCAGGAGAATGTCGACTTTGCGATGAACATCGTTGAGATTACGATGGATATCTCGAGTAGAGATCTCGCATCGTGCAAGCCGCTCCAGAATGTCATTGATCACGGGGGAGGCCCTGAGTTGAGCTTCAAAGTTAGATGAGTAATCCATGTTAGAGGTAAACTGGCCACCAGAGCCCAAAGAGGATACGGGGGAAGATGAAGCAACGGCCATGTTGTTGGAGAAAGGCGAACGGGAGCGATTCTGTATACCAATCGACGGGGACGCAGACGGACGCAGGGTCAAAGGCCCAGACGGGGGAACGGAAGAACCGTTTTCTGATGGACTGTAACCGGGTTCCTCTATTGCCGAGCCTGCATCGAGGCTGCTGGATATGCTCGGTTCTCGAGCCAGCGCGGAATCGAAAGGTGGATACTGTTTAGTGGGATCCATGGGCCTAACGACTGACGAGCGACGGATCCAGTCAGGGTCGGATGGTAATTTATCGAAGCGGACACCAGGGTCATGCGCATTGTCCAAGCCTTCACCGGTAGGACTAGGGGACGACTTGACTGAGGGACGATCCGAAGGGGAGAGAGAGACTGATGACATGAACGCGCGGTCTTGCTCATGAACACCAGAAACAGGAAACCCCATGCTTAGTCCGTCATCCTCGTCACTGGTCCGTCTTCCACCAGGGAAAAATGGCATCGAGGTAGGATTCAACGCTGCGCTTTTGACCATGATGGCTCAGAGGCCGAGAGTCGGGTGGAGAACGTCGTGGTCCTGGACACCTAGAATAAGTGAGCTGCTTCACGGTATGCGTAGATAGGGAGTTGAAGCTACCTGTGAGGATAGCTGAAAAAAAATGGACGGAAAAGAGGGTTAGAACAATCCCATGTGCTGCGATGGAACTGGGGTGTTGACAGACGACGAGCGGCTCTGTGGACCCTGTGGCCGCTTGCAGTCTCGGTAAGCCTCGGGGTGTTGATGGCAGGCAACACAGAAACGCCGTTTTCTCGTTTTAAATAACCATGACACATCTCCCCACCCAATTATTCATTTTACATAGGTCTCTATTACATCGCTCATAGGTAAATCTTAATCCTCTTCCGTCGTAAAAATTTGCGTTCCCCCAGTGTACACTCTATTCACCGCGTGCTGTATGTTGTCGCTGATTTTTATATCAGTCAGATTCCAAGAGATTCAATTGCAACCCTTGACTAACCTAATTTTAGTCAGGTTGACTCCACAGACTGAAAAGGGCCCCCGACGAATGCCTCGATTGGCCTCTGGCAGGGCGAGAAAGTTTGGAGCGACCTGCGGGATAAGTGACACGATAATGAGAGACAACAGCCTTTGCACATTACTCGCGAACATACGACTATTCTCTTGTCAAGCAGAGGGCTGCCGTCCATAAACAATGCCTGTGTCGCTCCTTCTACGCTTGCAAACAGGACCGTAGCATAAACAGTGTTTGCGTTGGCACCAGAGGGCACAACGATGCCAGAGCAGCAACGAATGTCAATCTTCATAACCTTGCCACATGGTGCGAATAGCATTTCAAGGTCCTCGTTACAGACGTCCGACCTGAGCTGCTCCGAAAATTAGTATATCCCACAAAAGTTGGACGATCAGCGGGAAGACTCACATTGCCCACATAGACAAAACTCAACGGCGATCGCAAAAATAGCGTCGCCCGCGACGTGGGCTCCATCTTGCGACTGGGCCTATGACGGCGAAGGGTAGAACGAGGACCCTTGTTACGCGTTCTTATTGGTTGACTACGAGGGCGCAGCTCTGTCAAAGAGGAACGAGCAGAGAACCTTGTCATTTGACTTGGACGCTAAAGAAATTTGAGGGGAAAAATCAGTGAACCGGACCTGGGGTACAGGTCAGATTATTCCGCTCACTTTATGCTACGATTCCCTTCATTGTCATGGTAGAAGTGGATGAAAGGAGGGACTGTGGATATCATGGATTGTGGTTGTTGTGGTTGTTGACATAGGCGGCCCGGCACTAGCCCATATGCTTAGTCGTACGTGCTTACGCCCCTTATGTCCGCCAAGATAGCATACCGGGCTATCCTACGGGAGATCTACAAGGCAGTCCGTACTCTCCTACCTGTCCTCGCGTTTTTCTCATCTTTATGTATTTCTAGTCAATTAGCCCAAGGTCCACACGAAGCCGGACTACTGCTGCGAATCTTCGCGCCGTTCTTGAGTCCTCCACCAAGTCCAGCAGCTTTGACCACAACACCCAAAATGTCATCACCTTCTTACATTCTCAGCGCATGTACAAGGTGAGTCACATTCTATCTGTCTTGCGACATAATTGTTTTAATCTATGCCCGGGAAGACACTCCTGGACCGCTACAATCCTCTTGTGGATTTCACAGGCGAAGAGCGTATCGAGGCTACAGCTCGCCGGGTCGGCCTGAACATGCCTATAACTCTTCAGGACAATAAGGCCGAGTAGAGTCGCCTTTCACAAATATCCACTTCCTGAGCCTGCCACTACTTCGCACGAGCTCTTTGTGCTCCCGTACCCTTTAGACGATTGTATGATGGCAATCCTGTTCTCCCCGAACCAAAAAAGATCCACACGCCAACAAGGTTTGTGTCAAAAAAACATCCTAGCCTGACCGGCAAAATAGGGAAGAAACATTCCACATCAAGTTCCGATCGGGTACCGCGACGGTGACATCTCCCCATCCACACGATATCTCGTCGTCAGGTCCCGGGCCACTAGATGTACTTTGTCATCATATGATGTGGAATTCTACAATTTTGGTCAAAATGCAAGTGTATGCTCGCGGGATTATTAAATGACCACAACAATAGCTTGGATCTTTTGACTCCGGTGAGGCCAGTTTTTTTTGTATAACAACCCTTTTCTATTCGCTGCGCAAAATATATCAACGCAGTTGCTGGTGTTGGACGTTCCGCGATCTCAGGTGTGGTGGAATATGGTTGAGATGAGCGCTGAGAGCGCCCAGATATTTCGACATTCAGGAAATCTGGGGGCTCGAGGCGCAAATACGATGCACTGAGTCTTTAAAGATATTGCTACCGTGAAAGGGTATGACGATTTTACCATTACACGCGGGAGGTCGGTCAATGGCACCACATCACACGATTTCCCCTGTCGCAATCGTTCACGCGTGTCCCTCTTTCTTTGTCCCAGAATCACGCTGCATTTTATGCTTAATTCACGCAGGATGTGGACGTCTTGTGAAAGAAGCGCGAAACGTGCTGCCGTTATTAGAGTCAAGGCTAGCAGCGCGGTCTCGGGCACGGCCACAATTATCCGAAATTCAGGAAAGAGATCCTTGGACGTGCTTTGTTCAGGTCAGAAATGCATTAGTGAGGTAACTTCGAGCCTGTGTCCAGCTCACCGGTCTGCGCAGCGGGGAGCTCTTTATTGTTGAGACAATCACAGACATAGGGCACCCTGCCTCATTGCGCTTAATAAGCTCTGGCATATCCGGGTGTTGTGGTGGTCCGGGGCAAACAGATATAACCTCAAAATTATCCACAGACAGTCTGGTCGATCGGCAGATATTTGCGCCTGGGCTGCGTGAGGAATTCCGAAAGCTTTACTTGCTACCGGGTCTAGATGCAGCACAAAAAGTATTACTTGCGGAGCCCACTTGCGCCCGAATCAGACGGACACCAGTTCGCCACCCGCTCTCACGGGTCGGACAAGTTTGTCGCCGAGAGTGTTTTTTTTTGGACAGGGATGTGGGCTAAGTATACGTATCTGGGATCAGTGTCTGAAACGTGTGCAGAATACCTCAACTCAAGAATCACGGGGACAACAACAGTGATGCCTTCGGATTTGAACAAAAACCAGCCGGTGGCTAATTGCGGCTCCGCCGTGAGGGCGCGTGATGGGCTGACCGTGATAGCATATGACCTCAATCTAAATTCAATAACGCGGGAAACATGACAACAGCTTTGAAGGTGGCAAAAAGCTGGAGGAAGCAGTGGTGGTTTAGAGTGTGTATGAAGAAAGGACGTGTCTGAAGATAGATGTACCTCAAGAAACGGGTCCCTCCTCCGAGTCCTCTCCCTTCAGCCGTTTCTCAACATCCTCCCACGTATCCTGCACCAGCTCCAAGCCCGGTTTATCCGTCTCCCAAGTTCCATACATCGCATCAAACACCTGTTCAACGCGCTTCTCCCGCTCCTCAAGATACCCTGCCTCATACATGCTCATCACCGAGTTGAGCGTCTCGGGAAGACCAAACTTGGATAGGGCATCGCGCTCTTTGACTTCCAGGCGGAGCGAAGGCCAGTCGACCGTCCTTCCGTTCCCGAATACACGCACGCTGGGAGGTTCGGCGAATGCGCGGTCGATTGCCTCGTCGAGATTTTCTGGTGTGATGAATGACCGGGATTGGTGATAGAGAGAGACGAGTGCACGCAGTTTTTTATGTGAAAGAACAAAATCAGATGGCGGTGCCTGGGGGGTTGGTTTAGATGACATGCTTCGTGCCAAACGTTTGGCACGACAAGCTGTTCTGCGTGCTATGATACAAGCATGGTGCATGGCGGTAAGGTAAGACACGACCACAGAATTCAATACAGACAAGTCATGGACCGGCCCGGGCACCGAGGTTTAGGTGGCTATGCACCGCCGTGACATAGATATAGATATAGAACAGACTCAGATGGGCTTAGATTTACTGGGGAGGCTTCAAGCCGTGCCTCTCGAAAAGCTCTACTTCTCTCTTCCTCGCCTCAGCTGTCTTTTTGGCTAGAATAGGTGCCCTCTTCAACTCGCCTCGTCCTACCTGTTGGATGTGTACCTAGTATTAACTATGATCAGCACACGAAGACGTCTTGCTGTGACGCATGGCATACCGCATCAGGACCCTATGGAACAGCAACATGTCAGCATGAGCGTGGTCAGGTAAACTCAGAATAACCCACATCCGCTATACGGAGCGTTCGAAGGTTCGCGAACATAAGTGCCAGTTCTTGATCTTGGCTCAACCCTTCAGCACCGAATGCTTGCATAGCGCGGTCTACCACTTGCAAGGCCATGGAGGGTACCACGAACTGGGTAGCTGGTCAAAGTATCGACCTGCGCAGCGCAAATAGAACTTACCTTCGCAATCCCGATCTCCTTCATAGCACCCTTCGCCTTGAGTTTGTCGATCTGTAAACAATTCTCGATGAGATGAATCGGCATTCATGATTAGGAACCAGCTTTCCTGTAAGGCGGCGCTGAGGACCAGGAGACGAGCAGATTCAATTTTGGCGCGCGATTTTGCGATGTCCGCAACGACGGTGCCTGGAGAGGAAATGAACGGGTAATGACGGATATGCCAGGGGTTGCAAGAGTGGGCAGGGGTAGAGCCTACCATGTTCGTAAAGGAACTTCCCAAAGGTCTTACGAGTCGGGTCGGTTACGCGCTGAATCATAGTGTCCAGTGCCATTTGCGCAGCGCCAATGGATCTCATGCAGTGATGTATTCGTCCTGGTCCGAGGCGCCCTTGAATGATCTGATAAGAGTAAAAGAAGGCTAAGAATGCCCAACTAGATGACACGGACCTCGAATCCTCTGCCCCAGTCGAGTACCAAGTTACCCAAAGGCACGCGGACATTGTCATAAATAATCTCTGAGTGACCCTCTGGTGCGCCATCGAACCCCATGACCATCATATGACGAACAACTTTAACGCCCGGAGCATCAGCAGGGACTATCACGACACTTTGTTGGTTGTATGCATTGGGGTTATTTGGGTCACTCTTGCCGAGCACGAGGTGTACTTTTGTCCGGGGATCACCTGCACCGCTGATGTACCTGAAGGGCCGCGTGACATTTCGACAACTGACACATGGCAGAGGAAGAAGAAACAAACCACTTAAGTCCATTAATAACTATTTCGTCACCTTCGCGCCTGATAGAGGTACGAATGTTCGTGGCATCAGAAGATGCAACTTGCATGTGGGACCGAATTGGCAAGTGGCTCTTTGATTTGTGACCCGAAACGCACCAAACCTTTCCGTCATGGCGAATGCGGAACGTATTTCCCCATTCAACAGAGGAATCAACCACCTCTGTTGCTGCTCAGTGTTGCCATAGCGCGCAAGAACCTCTGAATAGAAGTAGAAATATCAGCCTGACAGACTGCCGCAAAAAGGCACGATGCATTCACCTATGTTTCCAGTGTCTGGTGCAGAGCAGTTCATCACCTCAGAGCCCATATGTCCATACCTTCCGATGATTTCGGCCATGACGGCGTACTGCAGCATATATGAGTAGCGAACGGCAGACGAGACGGAGGACATACTTCAAGGTTGGTCAAGGGGACGCCATGCTCAGGATAATGAACCTTGCTCAGGAAGAGATTCCAGAGGCCGAGCTTCCGGGCCTTCGTTTTGAGTTCTTCGATGACCGGGATGACTGTCTGCCACCGTCTTGCATCATTAGGTAACTGGGCCTTGGCTAGCCTCTCTGCAGGCCAGACCTCTTCCTTTATACGAGGAGACACCGAATGAAAAGGAATCGGGGTGTTTCCGCAACGCATTACAGACCTCGAGAAAAGTGATGAGCTTCGCTAGAGTCTCTTTTGCATAAGGAGAGAATTTGTCCTCTATCTGTTGAAACGTCGGCTACTAGCTCTTGAGGCCGATGTCCAGCTTACCATATGTGGGGCCATAATGGATGTCGTCAAGTTACCCCAGATGCTTCGGCTTCATCGTCAGCCGGAGTGGCATTCCCCGGAACTGTGACCGTTGCATCAGCAATTACAAGGTAAATAGAACCAAACGTTTAATTCATGTTCCTACAGTACTCGCTACAATGATGTCGAACGTAAACGGGTAGCAAGGGCGAAGAATTGTGTCAATCACAATACACCTTATGTCTAGTACAAGAACGAACGAAGCTGGTCCTAGAAACAAAGCAGATTACATACTTATACATCAAGTCATGGTGCCATAGGTAGTCGTGTTGAGCTGCATCATGTCAGTTGATAGGATCGTTACAGTGTCATCATAATCATCATCGTCATCATCAATCACTCATAGCAACTATTAGCCCGTCCGATCTGCGGCGAGATCAGGTAGTGAGAAAGGTATCTCCGGATCGTATTGGAATGCACCCGCGTCGAAACCTTGCCCGAGTGCATCTTTCTCCCCACCATCCGGATCAAAATTTCGAAGGTAATCCAAGCCGTGGAAGGGTAAGCCCGTATGAACGAATAAGGGACCCGATGTCGTCGCGTTGGACGTCCCGAAGAGGTCGGTACTGATTTGTGACGAGGGAGGGCAATACCCAAGAAACGACGGATCGACGGTCGACTGTGGTTCGTATGTACCCGTGGGCAGGACGCTCTGCGAGGAGGTAGGGAACGGTTCACCGTCGTATGGCCACCGCTCAGGTGCCTGCTGTGAGCCGAAGGGTGCCTGCCCGGGCGACGCCGAGAAGTCGAATTCGTAGCGGACTGGTGACGACACGCCACCAACAGGAGAAACAGGACCATTCCATGAGCCAAACGAAGGGGCGTTCACAATAGGTGGGCTACGTTCCAGAGGTGGGTCAATGTGGTGGATGGGCGGTGAAGAATAGCGTTTTGCAGACGTCGGGGAACCATGTGAGCTCAAATTTGTGCGATTGAAGCCTATTTGATGTTGGAGGCGATGGCCGCTACTCGTCCCTGGTAGATTAGGTTGTTCCTCAGTCTCGTCATGGCCACGTTTCCTTGATGCAGATCTCGCACGTTGCGCTGAAATCCCAAAGCATTTCAAAAACAACAATTGTGTGGAAATGTCAGCTGACACTCACATTCAAACCTGAGTGCAGCTGATGCCTGCGTGGACCTCGAAGGGCGCCCCGCATCTGGTGACAAATTCCTTCGAAGATTGGATTTGCTCTTCACGAGTCTTGTTGATGCCGTGAATGAATGTCTTCGTCCCTTGGCGAATGGAATGGACGGAGCGGTGAATGCAACATCCGTGGAGGTGGCCATGGGTGCCATTGAACTGCTCGCGGTCGTATTGGCCTGGTTAGTGAGAACTGCCTCGTGAGCAGTAGTCATAAGCTCATCGAGAAGCTCCTTGACTTTCTGAGCACCGGGCCAATGTCCTTCGAATGAGCCTAGGGCAACTGAGCAACTCTGCACCTCTTCCATAGCGGAGTTAGCAGCGCCGGGATCTGCGACGTGCATTGCATACAGCAAGATGATGACCGCAGAGGTGAATAGATGCTGAATGAAAAATGCGAGGTGATGCGAGGGCGGAACCACATTCTTGATAAAAGGTGCCAGCCGGATGCAAGTGCGGGCGGATGACACGGCCTTTGCGCTTGATCGGGGGGCGGGTGGTTGCCCTCGCCTAACAGGGAGGAGATTGCGATGCAGCGCGGTCAAGACAGAATAATAGTGACTACAAAGAGCAGCGCCCATAGACACTTGCTTGTCATTATTCATCTTGGACTTGAATACCGAAGGTAGATTGTCCAGCCACTTTGTCAGGTCCTTGTCCAGGGCATCGACGTGGACTTGCAGTTGCGTACGCTTCTCTGGGTCAGTAATGCTGTCCGCCGTGTCAACCCCATATACCTGGCGCATGACCCGACCACCGATTCTATAGAGAGAGACAAGAGACGTAAAACCAGACATCAACGAAGGAGTCTCTGACGTTATCGGCGCTCCGGCAAAAAAGTCCGGCAAGGAGTCATCATCAAAAGCAATGGGGAGTTCGACATCACAGTCGACATCCTCGGCGCCGAGAGGGCGGCCTAGAGCGAGAGCGAGCATGCGGTCCAGTGTATAGACGCCCCACCATATCTTTCGGCGGGTTTCTTTCTCGATAGCGGGTATAAACAGGCGTTCTGGAGAACGCTTTTCGAACACGTAAGACCTCGGAGCCAGCAGGTAGATCCGAAGGACGTACATGTAAACCCAAGTCTTGCGCCGCTCGTACTGCTTGACCAATAAGGAGCCATGCTTGAGGAAGGCAGTTGACTGAACAGAGGAAAGATGACATCAAAATAAAACATTGTACATGTGCGACCTGCATCGACGCATGACTGATGTAGTGGAGGATGAGTGCACTACGCAGCTGTGATCAGAAAGCTCGTTATGTAATGGGAAGTGTAGCTCACCGCTCGTAGTAAACCATACCCATTCCACCATCATCTTCCTTTTCACCTTTCAGGCGAGGATCCTCAACGAGCTGCGCTGCACATGCGAATAAGGCAAAGACCATAGCGATAAAGGCGGTCTGTGTGCGGGCCAACTGCTGGTCTTCCTTGTGATCCATTAAATATGCGTAGTTTCTCATAAACGAGGGTTTATCGATAATGGGCAATAGGAAGTGAAAGCGCGAGAAATATGCGTCGACCTAAATCAGGTGAGCGGAACCAGCAGTACACGGGAAACCAACAAGAACATGCCAGCTTGTCCGCAAGATCCCGCTCCGGGTATTCAACCTCTTCGGGACCAGGTAGCGCACGCACTTTGCCGAAAAATATGGCGGCGGGGAAGTACAGCTTGTTGGGCTGACCAGAGTCATCGGCCATGGGAGATGCACGACTATGTGACGGGGCTGTAGCATTTCTGAACGACTGGATGAGTGACATTGTGGACGAGCCGCCCATCCAGCGCATCTGACCGTGCTCATCGAGCGTGAGTTGGCCAAACGACTCTACCACATCTTCCTCGATCTTAACGGATGATGAGGAATCAGGAGTAGAGGGGTTATCAGCCGGGGGTTGCTGAGAAGTCTGGCTCTTGTTGATTATGGATCTGAGCAAAGCTGTGGCTGCGGCCTTGGATTCGTCGGATACAACTGAGCCCGCAAAAGCGCCTTCCAGTTCGCCGTTAGGGGTCTGGCCAAGTTGCTGAGTGATCTGTGCAAAGACGGATTCCATGTGAAGGAGGCGAGCTTCGAGCTCCTGGACATAGCTAAGGCAGATGGATTTTAGGTGGGCGTGGGGGAAGCCAAAGTAGAGTAACGTACTGTCGACTTAATGCAGCTCGGTCCTTGGTCTGTAGCCATGTACAATGGGACCCGGAAGTGGCGCACTGAGAGCAAGCTGGCTCATTTCCGTCGCATTTGATCTTCTTTCGGCTGAAACAAGGTCCGTTATGAGCATGGGTGTGATCAAAGATAATGAAATAGGAGCGACGCAGACCGGCAGCTCTCGCAAGCCCTCCAGACTCGTCTTCGCTGGAGCTGTATGGGACGCTGGCCTGCGTCAGTGGGGAGGGGTTGATCTTCTACGCGTTTCTTTTTGGTCTGGTGGTGGGTCATGGAATCGGGTACTGAGTCATTTGGACCCATTATCAATTTAAATGCAGGAGCCACGCCGCGGACAATGCACAGCTTTGCGGCGACACACTCCGCTTCCTGGGGTCCTGCTGTTCTTCCCCTTAGGCACACCTATCACACCCTTCGTCACATGTCCTCTGCGCGGTCATCAACCAACATGTCAGAGAGGGACCCCGTGAACCGCATCGACACATGTGTGACAGTGTGACCACGGACCACCCATTTGCATCCACCGTCACATCGCTCGCCACGGCGCAACAATGGCCCAAGTCGCCTCCACAGAACCTGCCATTGTCGAGACCGTGATAGGTGACAATGAGGAAGACGAGTCAAAGGTGTGCTGTCCGACCACACTCCCTCGTCACAACCGCATGCTGTCTCACCACAATACTTTTACAGGAAATTCTCCTCATGAAGCAGCGCGTCGAAGAGATGGAACGCGAGGCCAAAAAGCTACGAGAGCTGCAGGCAGCCGCAGAGAGCTCCAACGCTGTCGAACATCCGGAGGGCGAGGAAGGGGTCCCAATGGAAACAGAAGATGAGAAGGCAATGATCGACAGCAGAAGTATTTTCGTTGGAAACGTCAGCGACACATATTCCAACTTTGGCCCCCACCTAACACTTCATGCTCATTATAGGTCGATTATACTGCGACAGCTGAAGATATCCAGGCCCACTTCCAAGCATGCGGTACCATCAACCGTATCACAATCCTTTGTGACAAATTTACAGGTCACCCCAAAGGGTAAACAACTACGTTCTCCCCGCCTTTTTTTGCGCGCGATGGACTCAACTCGTTGCACACATAGATTTGCCTACGTTGAGTTTGCAGAGCCAGAATTCATTGACCCCGCTTTAGCACTGGATAATTCCCTATTTCATGGGCGACTAATAAAAGTACGTCTTCACAACCGTGTACGTTGGACAGAACTCGTTCTTAGATAATAATATTGTCTTGCAAGGTGATGGCGAAAAGGACCAATGTACCGGGATTCAATCGAGGACGGGGAAGGGGACGAGGTGGTTACAGAGGTGGTTACAGGGGCGGTTACAGAGGAGGAGGAGGAGGAGGAGGATACAGTCCCTACAGGGGCTCCCGCGGTCGGTATGTCACCGTATGCATTGATTCGTGTATTAGCTGACTAGACCTGACAGTGGGCGAGGACGCGCTTATTAGTTCTTGAAGGTTTGAGAATCTTGTCGTACCTGTTACTGCCCTCAGTTATACACCCCCTTTGTAATGAGCCCTTTGACTGTTAACTAGTATTACCGACTACTACGATGAGCTCCAGCCTGAGAGCCTGTGCCCGGCAACTGCCGGCCC
>WNFQ01007034.1_pt1 | contig 15060 bp, 6 predicted proteins | sample 5400171 | NCBI WGS metagenome assembly WNFQ01 (sample SAMN13153356, study PRJNA577476) | soil metagenome | isolation source: 20 cm soil under Madrone tree | place: USA:California | collected 2016-06-14
CACCGAAAACCTCGACTACTGGTTCCGGGGACCGGATAATTGGAAAGACATTGTGGTCTAGGTTGCATCCAGACAAACATCACCTTGGCGTAGGTGAAGGGAAGAGGGGGGACGTGCGGGTGGATGACTTTGGTGAATAACAATTCTAGGCTACCATACTCCGAACGGACATCCGTGAGAGCCCATGATATGATAGGTCAAGTTCTAGACCAGTGGTTGCTACGTTTTGATTATTTTTTTTCAACCCCGCTATCGCTCATCATCCACCCCTACCCTCCTCCCGTCCTTCTCCCCTACCTTTTCCCGTCCCCTCCTCCCCCGCATTATGGCGGCCGTGCACATAGCCGCATTCGTTTTCCTACACCAGCGCCCGATCCTCGGCTAGCTCGCCTGTCCTGTTACAGACGTGGAGCTGGCACGTCTTCTGATCGCTGATGCGACAGTAGGCTCCTTCCTCCGTACCTGTTGTGCCCATTATCACGCTTTACGTATGGGCGTCGGGCATTGGCACTGGAAACGGGCGCACTGGGGGGCACCTCGCTCGGCGCTGTTGTCGGAATCTGCTGCATTGCCGCCAACTGGTTGGGTATTTACGGCAAGACAGCTACCGTGCGGGGGGCTACGATGTGCCACTGTGTGTAAGCATCATCGAGTATAACGACTCTGCGACAGCCATGCAGCCCTTCATTCACGTCTATATATCCTGTCGAACCTGGGATGGCCCGCTCTAGTCAAGGTGTGTTTCACTGTATGGGGCCTGGTACATTGCATCCCCTTACGTTTCCCCAGGCCACGAGGCGTTGCGGTCCCATCTCAAATCCTCATCAGGATATGTGGGTCACACTTCAATTATACCATGGATCGTTGATTGTAGTCACATAGTCAGATTGTTGGCTCAGTTGCCGTTCGTCCTTTTTCTGTTAAGTGCCATGCGGCGCACTACTGGAAAGGTGCGAAGACTAGGGGAGTGGCACAGGTCAGAAATTTTACACCAAGAATGCCGATCATATCTCAGATGCCTGGCCCGCCCGTTTTATTCCCTCTTGTCCCCTTCTCCCGCCTATTAGAACTACGCATTTTTTTGAGGTTTATGTGCGGCCGAGTCCCCCCAGACCACTAGCTATCCTGCGCTCGCGCTTTTATCCTCGCGTTATGAACATTCACACTTACACTTCATCCCCTTTCGACACAGTCGGCAGGGAAACCAACTACTCTCCGTCTGTCTTCCATCCTTCATTCTATAACAGGCAGCAAGGACATCCCAACCTGCCAGTGGTTTGCGTTCCTTCACAGAGTTTTCCACCAACGGTCCCCCAAGATCAAATTGCTCAACCTAATGCGCCCATGTCTCCCCAGCCATCAATCTATATCTGGCAACTAGTACGTTGAAATTTGTAGAAGGGAGATATAGTTCTGACTTATGTTAACGACAACATAGCCAGTCTCATTGCAACACCATATTAGCTCGGCAGTTCCGAGTCGTCGTGACGTCCCTCCACAACACGTTCTTTCAGCGGGGGATTCCCAACGTCGGATTGCTCAAGTCAATGTGTCCGCGCCTCCCTGGCCATCACCCGATGTCTGCCAAGAAGTACGTTGACTCTTATTGAAGTTGTATATCGCCATGACCTATGCTAACGCCCACATAGACTTACCCAGTGCAAGGAAACCCTAGCCCTGTCCGCGTTCCTCCAACTGTAGAGTCGGCCGCTCTTATCCAAAATCCCGTTCTACAAACCAAAGCGCACACCTCCAAAAAACGATACACGTGTCCTTATTGCAAAAAGAAATTCAGACGTGGCCAAGAGTTGAATCGGCACCTACTGTCTAACCTCCCGCATTCAATCCATTGCCCATTCTCCTGTTGCTCCTGGACCGGTCACCGTCAATACAGCCTCATAGAGCATATGAAAGTACATCCAAATTTCGATCCCACTCGAAAGCCTGAGCGAAAGGAGTTCCAAATATACGATCCAGAGGAGCTCGTGAAGTCGATGGCCAGTGGTAACTTGGCCATCGTATCGGCAGCAGACATAGCGCTGTCAAAAGTTAAAAAGAGGTATGCGGAGAAGGACAAGGCAGGTGTAGAGGAAAGCGTGTGGGGCAGCAGAAGGAAGTTCTGCCCGGCAAGGAATTGGTCTTGACCTCGTCCCCAGTCCGTCACGACTATTTTGCGAGGAGCCTGTGATTACACTGACGTTCACCTCCTACTGCCATTTACCAGTTCGTACTTACGGGCCAATGACTTGAAGTGTGGGGGGATACTGTACTTTGTTTTTCCCGTGTATGACGAAACGTCGTCGGTTTCTGTATGTGTACATTCATGTTCGGTTCTGGTCTCTCGTCACAACTTCTACCATACTTCTGCCATGTTCATTAGTTGACTAATCCTACGTAAGAGCAGCCATTTTTTGTTAGAGCTCTTCAGACGCGCGTGCTTACAACAGGATAGGATTGAAGATATACCGTTCATAACAGCCTGATCCTGCCGTCTTGTCACATCCACCTTGCCACTTCCTTTGCCCCTGGTCCGCTGCTGCGCTTCTTACGGTATGGACAATCGGTGCATTTCTAACCTTCCTCGGTTGTTAAATACTGCTTCGTGTTAGACATCCCCAATTCCGTCCTGCCTTATGAACGCTGCAATTGGCTCACCGATTCCCGGCTGACCGTGACGCGTGCCGAAGACTTGTTAATTCAGTGCTTGTGCCTCTATGAACACACACGAACGAAAAGGACTACGAAATTGATTTCAGAAATAGCACGACTCACGCATGGGAGCATCGACCCATCGACCCATTACCGCATTCTATCCCCTTCCCCCCCAGTGGCAATGTAATTCCATTTGTCGTGAACAGTCAGTCAAATGCTTGATGCCTATCAGATTGAAATAAGTTCCCAGAGGGTGCTCCTCTGGCATTTTTTTTAATGCATTTACGTGTACCTCAGGGTACAGAACCCATGTAGAAAAAAAATTATGTACAGTCTATACTACGTGTGAATTGGGAAAACATTCTATACGCCACTACATGCGGAACTGATCCCGTGCCATGGCCTAGGCCACCGTTGCGTGGCGCGAGCAAGGGGGGTTCCGAACGTGGAGAGAGGGGGTCTAGGCCAGGAGACGGCGGGGCCGAGCGCGGGTGCCAGAGGTTGGGGGACTGCGCGCACTAGTTTGAGCCCTTGGTTGTCGCCCGTGTGTCGTCCAACCCTTGACTACTCCGAACTTGTGCGTGCGTCGTGCGTTATAGGGAGAGTTGAGTTAGTTGAGGTGACGGAAGCGATGAGGGGGGGGAGCGTCGGTTGTAGGAAGGGAAGGGGTGACTTGCGTCGATGGAGCTTGTTAGTGGGATGATAGAGTCCGCGTATCTCCTAATGTAATGATGTTCTCAAGCGACAGTTCCTTGTTCTTCTGTTTGAGACTCATCCCCAGCGCTCATCTATCGTGCCCGTATCCAGCGCATTCTAGGAGGAAACGCTTCACCGTTTCGGGGCTAGCCCCACATGCAGGGCACCACGCGCGGTCTATTTTCTTGACTCTATGGAGATATCCATTTAGGGGGGACGTGAGCGGTGAGAACGGCGAGCTGCATGATCCGCTGGCAATTACAATAATAGAGATTGATCCGCCTTGCTACCAGCGCCAATCATTTCCGTTGACAGCAAATAACAATCAAGAAGCGTAAAGCGAGGTTCTAACAGACTCCTCGAAGCACGTCGCAGTCAACAGCAGACAGATCTTTTTGGCAGCCCCAGGTTTAGCATCATGTGACTGATCACATGATGGCCGCGCGTGATCAAAATTGGGTTTTCTTTATTTCTTTCCTTAGTATGCTCTCACTCAGCGTGCGTTAATAGTGTGAGTGGCATGTCTTCTGTCCTATCTCCCGAGCACATATATTAGGAGAACTCTAACAAGAATGAACGCGGATCTCAGAACATATGTAGCATTTACCAACCAGCATGCTCGGCAGAGGTTACTCTAGCCCACAACTTAACGCTGGCATGGATTCACCCATACATGAACTTACGACGCTTTACAATACATGACAAAAAATGAGTCCATTATCCTTCCATAACTCAGCCCACTTCCTGCACCAGAGAACCAGGGGAACCAGAAGACGGTGGCAGCGATCACGAGAACCGGAGTTTTCCAATAGCAATGTCTTGGGTTTAATCATGCACAAGCCTTTCTTTCTTGGACTTTCGAGAATGCGGGCCGTTGCACCTCACCAAAAGGGTTACCATTGAGAATCAATTTCTCAAACACCTTCAACTCATATATTTGACTTTCCTTCTTCCCAGGAATTCGACTGCCGATATCTTGGTGGTTCAACAGGTGTTTAAAGACCCAGTGATCTCTAATCCCCCTTAACGATTGCCCGTTCAAGGACAACCCGGGGATGGACAATGGAAGGGGTACGGAAAGGTACGACATCACATGTCTGTCTCGCTCTTGCAGACGGCGGAACATTGACCCACAAAATAGGGCTGTGTGAGCACATTGGGTTGCGCGTCGACCTGGTCTTCTGCGGGAGCCGGGACGGGAGAGGCGCTGGGGCCGGACGACTTACGAGATATTCCGCAAATCTCCGACGCCATTTCCCTGCCCTATACCACGGTGCCACGATGTCTGTTTGATGCATGTTCCGACAAAACCCTGTAGAACCCTATCGTGCCACCGTATAAAGTCACTGCACTGCTGTCACCCCCGAATGTGCCTACACAAAATGGGACCCGCTGTCTCTGCAAAATTTGCTTACAACAAATGGAACCTCCACAGACTCATAACAACAGCTATTATACTCACGCCACTACGGGAGTCGATCATCGACAAGTCGCCCTACATAAGCGGAAAGCTTCAACTTCCAGATTCATGTTTCTCACTCCTATACAGGCTCAGCAAACAAAGACGGCTACGCTGCTAGGTTCGAGGATTTTCGGGCTGACATTCTTTCTAATGGACACATCAACCTTGCCAGCGCTACTCCTGACGAGTTGGAGCAACCCACTCAGGCCTGTGAACCCGCATCATTCGGCGTGAATAAGGATGATGTGTTTGACGAGACATACCGCAAGGCTGGAAAGATGGAAAGATGGACTCGAAACGCTTTGCTCCTCTGCTGGATCCGGTTCACACTGGCTTGTTGAAGATCACCCCGCAGCTACATTCTTGAAAGAACTCAGTCAATAAGCATTAAGGCCGGGCTATACAAGCTCAACGTCTATGGTACATATTCAACCTTCATATATCTCTTAGCAGATACTATGTTTCTGCCCAGGTGAAAGGTCGTTCTTCAAGCCTCACCTCGATTCTCCGCGGAGCGAAAAGATGTTTGACTCGCTCGTGATCGTCTTTACGCCCCATGAGGGTGGAGCACTACTCCTTCGACACCGCGGTCACTAATGGACATTCGACCTGGCCAGGAGCTCGCAGTTAAGCGGCAACCGGCAATCGGTTACGTCGCGTTCTTCAGCGATATAGAGCACGAGGTCGCGCCAGTCATATCTGCGCATCGTAAGTTATCACGTTGACATACAACCTCTATTTCGATGACGATGGACCTGTCTCTGCGAATAATGACATCTCAGAGCATATCTTTGCTCCACTGACACGGCCACCTAATGAACATGCGTTCCGTGAAGGGTTCAGTTCGCTATTCTCGAATCCAGAATTCCTGAGAGATGGCGGCACGCTCGCATTTGGGCTGAGGCACATCTATCCAATCAAGGATAGCCTCAAGTACGTCCATAGTGTCTTAAAGGGGAGCGACGTGGTCGTGTACCAGAGCGTCCGTGCAGTCGGGTTTGAGCCCGTGTTGTACCTATACTACGAAGTCGAGCAGTGGGATACGTATTTCCAAGGTGCTCTCGTCGACAAAATGAACGATTTTTTCGACCGCGGAACACATCTTCGGATGACGAGGTCGGGGACGTAACCAAAATGGTACGTAAGAAAGGCGGAATTGTTGTGCATCTACATGGTTGAAAGACTGGCACTGGCACTTTATGTGATTGGGTGAAATAATGCACTGCTTATCTCTACTGGCACCTCCTCGGTTTGGTAGTATCCGCAAACTGGTGCCAGGTGCCGAGAAAAATGGGGCCGTATCAGCGGAACTGGCGGTCCGGTAGTCTTAATATGGGACGTAAACGCCGCCGCCGCCGCTTAGCTCCAAGCCTGAGTCGTGTCTTCTGCTTCGAAGACTTCGAAGAATATGGCACCTTCAACAACCGTCGTTCCCAATCTTCGGCGACTCACAGACTCGGCACAGTAACAACTCACCATTTTGATTTTGTCTTCTGTCGGCCTTGGAAATTCCCAAGAAGCGATATTCTTCGTTATCGTCCGTACCATAATCTCTGATGACCGGCGTGACCGATCGGTATTAAGTTCCAGAACTTTACACGGGCACGGGCACTTGACTATAGTAAGACTTGGCGATGGCTTGAAACCTCCATGGATCGCACAGCATTGGGGCATCCATGTTCGAGTAGAGGGAGATCGTCCGTCTGCGTCGAATGCAGTGGATTGCTGGGGGGGTTACTGCCATGTTCTACAACACCGTCGCACGGCACTTGGTGTGGATACACATAAAAATAAGGTCAGCTCTTGCCCAAGTTATGCAATCTCACGCTAGTGCTATCACTCGCAAGGCTTCTGTGCCAGTGCGCCGGACATGTGATGACATTTTGTGCCTCCTGGCACTTAGCAACAATCCATCTTGTGCCGCATTGATAGCATGGTTTTTCCACGTGCTTCATAATACGGATACCCGCTCACCTATTTGGCAGCACCTCGTGGGTCTGACGAACTTACTCCCGGTGCCTCATCTTCGACACCGAGGTACGGTGCCAGGAAGTTGCCACTCAGACCCCGCATGGCTTGAGGCCATGTCTACTTAACCCGCAAGGCATTCTCATGATCGTTCTTTAGTTTTGAGCCCACTCTAACAGTTGCCTCAAAGTTTCCGGGCCTTCACCTTGGTTTCCCCTCCTACGCCTCCCATTGCTTCATCATTAGCGCCTGACGACGCCTATTCATACATCTGCTACGCGTTTCCCCATGTCATGGAACAACACGAGGCCTACAGCACTTACGGAAACACCTCCGGATCAGACTCGAACCAGGTAAGGTGGTTTTATAAATAATACGCTGTGTGCCTGCTCTGACGCAAGCCTCACTGTCTCTGCCATATGAGAAGCTCTTCAACTGTTAACAAGAGCTGTACAGACACATCCAATCATTCCACCTCCCCTATCACCACTGGAGGGGAGCCCAGGTGGATGAATTCCAGAAGCACTTGGTTCAACAGAAGTGTTACCAAAAATCCGAGGCGGCTTTAGAGTATCGGATATACAACGTGAAGATGATTTTAAATCAGAAAGATGAGGGGGAGGATGAGCGGAAAGAGTAAGCGAAGGCGATGTACTAGTACGCGACGTCACGCGGGTGGTAAAAACGGCGAGGTTGTCGTTCCGACATTTAACGGATGTTGCAGGGAGCATTGTGTATGATACATCTAGTCAAAATTACCAACAAAACTGTGTTCAATGGCAAACGTCTTGACTACAGTATAAATTCTCATAATGCACAGCTTTTTTAAGCACTTATTTCCACTTCATGGCTGGCCCAGAGCTCTGCACCAGAAAATTGTTACACATTCTTGTAGACTACCTAGTCCAATTGCAGAATCCCTCCAAGCAGATGTACTCCCTTGAATGGCACACCTTCGGCATGCTCCAGAAAAATATGTATTATGAGACCAGAACAAGGTGAGTAAACTAAAAGTGAAAACAGCAAGCTACGCGAGATACTTCACAGGAATTTATACACATAATGTCACGCTCAAAGCATCTCCTAAGTACCAAGCTTCCCCCTGTAACGTAGGATGCCTCAAGCAAAAGGGCAGGCCGAGACAGGCCGTCAAGATGAAGAGGCTGCTGAATGCGCCACCCCCTCACCATAACCGGCCAACCCCCATTCACGCTCTCCGCTGCATTCACGCAAAATCATCACAACGACAACTTACGCGCAAAACACACCCTGCGCACGACACCACCCGATTCACCTACGATACACTATATTAGCCCTAACAGGCTAGGGAGCAAAATCGTTAATAGTTATACCCCATTTGCATTAAAACACAGTAGTTACACGGACACAGATGTTCCACTGTAATACATCGGTTTCGTTTCGCCGTCCCCGTACCAAGCACCCGTATGCTAAGGCGCAGAGTGACTCTGGGCCAAATCCGTGGTGGAACAATCTTCATGTTAAGCGAGTCCTTTCAACGAGCTGAAAACTGCCAAAATACTATTTTGTAGCTCAATACATACATACAAGTTTAAAGGATACAACGTGGCCATGACGGGCAAAGGCTCCTTCATGCTGACGTCAGCGATTTAACCCCTTTCCCCTTTTCGAAGAGCGACTCGGAGGGTATTCCAACAGCAGATACTATACCGATAGCCGCGCGAACGCGGGGCCTGCGCGGCGCATTATATGAGCCATCGTGGTGCTACGCCATGCTCAATTTATAATTAAGAAGCACCAAATGAAGCTTAAATGGCTTAAATGGGCTTCTCACAGCGCATCCCGGTCAGTGGCAGATAGCTTGGGAAATCGAAATCGCGACCTAACTGAGCTTTCACTCATCGATAGCCCGAGTTCCTGGGTGAGTATGCCGGGTTTTCATGAGTTTTCCATCATTGCTTCAACCACGTGTGCATATGCTGGTTGAAGACGGTTTAGGCGTGCAAAGCTCCGGTTAGGTTAAGCCTGACCTCCTATTGAGACCTGTTACACCATCTCGCGGCTGTGAGACTTGCCAAATTTTTAATTGCGCATAACTGAGATGACTTACGGTCGCAACCAGGAGCCTTGGTGATCTGTGGCGCTGGCCGACTGGGGTAACCCTGAGAAGACTGAAGAGACCGGCTTTCAATGATAATATTGTTTGAGCCCCGGATTTACAGGACGACGCGCCTGACTATACTTGTTTGTGCGTGGAATAGCCAGTGAGACTAAATTTTCTGGGTTATGGCTACACGAGAATGCCTGAAGATGGAGCGAAAGGAACTGCACAACATGATAGTCTAGGACGGAATACTTGGCGGAATATAAATTGGGCTTTTTTTAAACAAAATCAATAATCCAGAATTAAAAATGTGACCATCCTTTTGACTTACTATACCGCCACACATCGCGCTTTTTCTATCGACATATAGACCTCTGGAGTCCGAAGCTAGGCCACCGTATAAGCGCACTCGCCCAATCCAATTCTCCTGGGCCATTGGCAATTGATTCTTGGGCTTGCGGGATTTCCCCGGCCAGAGTTGAATAAGTTGAATATTTAATCGAGCATTACCCGGCCCGCGTGATTTACCCGTTGCCCATTTCCCTCAACGACGACGGGAACTCAGCCTAGAGTACATGACTCCAATGCACGAAAATCGACCTCATTCGCAGACTTGGAGGACATCTGGGGAAATGCTCGTAAGTGTTTGGAACAAGCTTGGAGAGCGAATTCTTCCGAGTCACCTCGTTATCCCCGTACAACCCATCCAAATGCCAGGCTCAGTAGTACTCAGAATCAGTCGCCCAACGCCTTTGGTGCTCGACTCCGGGCGGGTTTCACAGGCGTGCACGTGCCAGTGAGAGAGGTATTGGGAAGGACAGGACATTCTCGTATGTTGCATGATTCCATCTTTGTAGCAGAGTAGATGTTGATCTGGATTTCGTTCTTACCTCGATAGGCCACATGGACGACCGCGCAAGAAACGTTTTTTCGTTTGTGGCGTGCGCAAATCTCGTTGCAGCAAGTCGTGGGCAGAGGGTTTGTGGACGAACTTCGAGATAAGGAGTAGATTAACACGAAAAGCTTTATATCCCATGCAAAACGGGCCAGGGTAGGAACCGTCAACTCTCCTACGGGGAATGTCAAATGTCGACAATGCCTCAAGCTCTCTACTTGCCTGGCGGCGTCGTTCTCTTCTCACGGATATCTTCCTTTGGGGATGTCCTCTTCGGGGCTTGACCGGTCAACCAGTCATGCGTGTTCTGGAATCGATCACAGAATCAAGTTTATTCACGGCGCCCGGTGTAGCTCTAAACCTCAGAAAGGCCGTCATTTAGCTCATCCGAGCTAAGGTCACTGCTGATAGGTCCAGGTAGATCGACTTTAATCCATGACAACGCGACATTTTGGCATATAAAAAATTGGTTGGGGTTATTTGATCTCTCCGCATTGATAGTTTGCGTACCATGACTGCACTCGTTGACCGACTAACTCCCGTCCCAGGTTGGGGATTAACCTCCTAGGCTACTGTGCAGCCCACCAATTCGCCATTACGCATACAACGAAACGCCGAAAGATGGTACGCCGCTCGCAATAGGTGATGCCTTGACGTCAGCGAAAAGGAGTTGTCGGTGATACATTGATTAAGGGATCTTGCATCCACCAGCTGCTAAGCTAAGAAATTACAGATAACTGCGGCCATGTAACCCTGATAAACGGTACATGAACTATGCCTTACCATTATTCTTGACGTAACTCCGCGCGGGTTCACCTTGCGATGCTAGGAAAACGATTAGGCATTGAGCACAGAGGTGAGGATGGAAGTCGAGCTCCACGGGCGAGCACAAGCGCCAGCGGTCACCTTCTGATTTGGGACTCATTGCGTGGGTTACGACACCTAGTTGGAGCTGGGTTTCCGGTCACTTGGGACAGACTGGTGGATTCTTTGGCCTGAGTAAGCCGAAGTCATTACGGCCCAGGCCACAACCGAGCGAACTTCACGCAGACGCGAGGTCCTCCGGAATGCGGAGCCGTCGGGAGAGCCTGAGGGCCTCTGCCGCACCGCCGAGCGGCGCTCTCCGTGATGGTCGACGGGCGCGGGCGGTTGCTGATCTCGGCTCGCCAGTGCGCTGCTATGAAAAAATCTCCCACGTGCTTCTCCTCCCGTCTCCCCTTGTCGCCTTCCCTTAAACATCATTGAAGCTGGCACTTTCTCTCATTGATATGCGGCTCGTCTCTCGATTCTTCTCGTATACTCATTTTGATCGATCACCGGCCTTCGTTGGTGCTGCAATGCAACCTCGGGCACGGTTGCTAGCAATCGGCACTGTCGGCACTGACCCCGCTATCGGCACTGTCGGCACTGGCGCTATCAATTGGCACCTGTTGTATGTGTAGTGGCGTAAAGATCCTCCTGCTGCATGGTGATTGGCCGGATTCTGCGAACACCGGTAAGGCAGCCCCCGTGGACGAGGATGCGATGTGCGGTGCACTGTAGCCTCTCTAGGGGAACAATTCCTAGATTGCTATGCAAACCCTCGTTCATACACATATATTTCAGCAGTCTCTGGACGTACAACATGTCAAAGCACTGAACGACCCGCTCACGTCAAGTAGCATCGGCCTCACTCTATTGTGGTTCTTACGCTCCCAGAAATCGCGACGATCGGTGCCACATGTATTCCTCTTCATTCGGATGAATCCTTATGACTATCAAACCTAGATAAAAAAAGTGGTGCTTTATGGTTTATAACGCTCGGACGCTGATTGCCGAGAGTTTGCGCCTTGCCTATAGTGCCGAAAGTTTATGGCACTATGGGCACTACGACTCTACTGGCACTATGGGCACTACGACCTCTACTAGCACTGACAGTTTCATTGACTGGGCACTTCAACAGTTTCAGAATCCATGCATATAAGATTGTATATATACGGGCGTTTTCGTTGTCCGAGCACGACGTTTTCCTACCATGTCTGGCTGGAACTTTGATTCTCAACAAGTATGTCGAAGGCATTCATTTCTTTGATACATCCTGACACCAACGTACTGTAGACTACCGCTGAACTCGTTGCACTCATTGAGCACCCGTTACCTGGTCGCGGGCACGAAGTATGTTACACCTTGGCATCCATTACGTCGATTCATGTCAACATCAACATAGACTTCCGTACTGGAGCAACATGACATACCACCTGATGCCTTTTCATGGTACTTCGTTCGATCGCAGTCACTTTCGCAGTTTCTTCAAAGTTGTGCTCTCGCTGAGCACCCACCATCTGGTAGTGGGCATGAAGTACGTTACAGTACATTTAGGTGTCTACTCCTCGTACTTGTGCTTACATCAATGTAGACAGACCAACATTATGATGGCACCTCGACACATGCCCATTCGTGGTTCTGCATCCTACCCCAGGACCTGTATCAGTTCCTTCAACACGATGCGTTCAATGAATACCCATCATTTGGTAGCGGAAACGAAGTGTGTTGCACGCATATATGTATTTGTTGCTTTATCTAGGCTAACATCACCGTAGACTCCCGTAGAGCAAAATGGCATGCCGAATGACGCCCCTTCATGGTTATTTCCAGCGGCGTCGCTGCATCAGTTCCTTCAACCGTATGCACTCCCTATCAGTGAGTCACCGACGTTTGGTGGCGGGCACAACGTATGTTACATATAGTTATCTATTGCTTTGGTCCACGCTAACATCAATTTAGATTGCCGTACAGCAAAATGACACCCCGGATTACGCCTGTTTATTTTTGATTCCAACGGTGTCTCTGTATCAGTTCCTTCAACTGCATGAGCTTCCTCTGTCACTGTCGTCTGGTAGTGGGGACGAAGTAAGTCATATAAGTATCTACTACTTTGATCTATGCCAACATCGGCGTAGACTCTTGCAGAGCAACAACTTGGAGATGGCAGCGATGATGATGCCATGTCTGTGTCTGTCACACCAACTCAATCTCAAGACTCTGATCAAGTCGATGCTCAACCCAATGAGGCCACGGATTCTCCCATCCGACATGGATGTCCCGTTTGCACAGAAACATTCGGCCGTGTGCAAGAGCGAAACAGGCACGTCGAATCGCACCTTCCACATTCGATTTGTTGTCCATTACCGGGTTGTTTCTGGACGGGCCGTCGTCGATCGGATTTCAGAGCGCACTGGAAGAAAGATCACCCAAAGGTTGGTCAAGTTCCTGTAGAGCATGCAAATGAATTATACGACCCGAGGACGTTTGTGAAAATGATCCTCGAGGGGACGCCCGTTGATGAGGTGGCACGATCCGCATATACAAAGGTTAAAGAAAGTCTCGAGAGACTGGGCAAGGCAGATACGAGGGCGAATGTATTGGGCCGCAATAGGGACTTAAGGATGTGGATTCGTGCTGCTTCTGCCCTTATCCCCCCATCCCTTCCCGACTAGTACTGCATCTGATTACGATTTGTCACTTCACCCACGATACGCTACGGACAACCCCAATCGGCTTCCACCTAGTAAATACTGTACGATATCCACATCTGATGTACATATATCAATATCTATTTATGCAAGGAGTTGTTCAGGACTCGGCCTGTCTTGCCTCTTGCGATCGCTGCGAGTTTTTTTGCCACGAGCACTAACTTGAAATTTGGGGGGATAGCTCACACTAACACGAACCCTTGCATATTCTGATATCTCCAGTTATTCTTGTTACAGCCCTTCTGACAAGAATGCCTACAGAGAAGGGTAGGAAAGAAACACGGCTCACAATAGTCACGCGCGCTGACAAATCGTGGATGAATTCAGTGCCCGTTAGCGTAGCATCGGTAATAAGCACATCCAAAAAAAGGGCTACAAAATGATTCTAGCAATGATGCCACCCGCGTGTGGGAGCACCGATCCACCCTCCCTTACATGGCCCGAGGGACTGTCACAGCAACAAAAGAAACCCGATCAGGCCCACCCCGAAAACGGTCCAACGTAGACCATAAAAAGATGTTCACTACTTTTCGTCAACGGCATCTTCGAAAGAATCTTCTCGATCGGCACATCGTGCTTCTTGCGCCACGCAGCAGCGATCCCATCTATGTAAGAAGGAAAAGATCTGATCGAGCAAGGCCGCCCACCTAAGATCGAAATAATTGATCTTAATCATGCTTAGCACGACTTCCTCCCCACACCCGATCGACCATTTGTAATGTGAACACTTTGATCTTCTCTTCGAGCCCCTCGATCGCCTCGACGAGCCTCTCCGAGGCATTGTCGCGCTTAAGTGTCGCCTTGTCCGTGCCGCGCAAACGTATCCGCGAGCGAAGCACGCCCACTGTACGTCCTCGCTCTGGGTAGACTTCAAGTTGCCGTCGTCCGCGGGCTTCCCGTTCTCGTTCGCAAACTTCTCTGCATGCTCGATCTCGCGATCTCGCGTGCCTTGCACGCAGCACGTTTTGGAGTCTTCGTGCTTTGCCACGGCGTCTTCATCCAATCAGATTTCCGGGCCTCCGTATCTTTTTTTTGCACTTAGGGTCTGTGGCGAAGGGTGTGTAGTGAGTAGCACAATCTCGTACGAGTCGACTCGTACTTGAACCCACAGAGCTGTAACAAGCCGAGTTAGAACAGGCTGTATCCTAGAAGGATGGTCATTTCATACCTTCTCCTTCATCTTCGCCATGCACTCAACATGCGTTTTTCGTGCTGCACCGGGTAATTGCAACCATGCGACTGATAAAAGTGGCTGAGATTTCTCCTGCAGGGAAAACCCTTGCACTGAGACCCAACATGTTTCACTGTCGATGCCTGTCCAGATACCCAGGCTACGTAGACCGAGAGACAATGTCAGGGTTATTGTCGACAATGCAAAGAGTGGCTAAATTGAAACACTGACGTTCACTGGACTTAAAAAGCCATGCAAGTCATTTTGGGGCACACTTACATATCTTGAAGTTTTTAAACATTGTTCGTATACCGTGGCCTTGTTGTATCGAGTCATTTTCCAGGGAGATACTGTAAAGTTGAGTTACTTTGCTGGAGGAGGAAATTGAGCGGACGCGCGGGTCACGGCGGTCCGCGGCAGCCTGCAGGGATCTAGTTGCCAACTCCCAGCCACCTGACAGACCCTGCCAGTGCCAGTGGTCGGGTCGCTCGCTCTTTTCTCAGACTCAGACTCAGACTCAGACTCAACATACCACATCCTATGTCACTCAAAAGTTGCTGCCCGAATACCCCTTTTCATAGATATTATGCTCTCTTACTAATTGACACAATGCACTACCTT
>WNFQ01010003.1_pt1 | contig 15056 bp, 17 predicted proteins | sample 5400171 | NCBI WGS metagenome assembly WNFQ01 (sample SAMN13153356, study PRJNA577476) | soil metagenome | isolation source: 20 cm soil under Madrone tree | place: USA:California | collected 2016-06-14
AATTGAGTAAACCACGCACAGGCACTTGTATTCGGTTTTGGAATTGGCATCAACGTGCGTGTACCGCGACCACCTTCAATTCTATTTAGCAAAAACATTTTTTAATGCCTTCCTCAGGTCACGAATGCTGTTTTCATCGGCACTCCGGCCCCCCTAGGGTTCGGATTTTCTCAATTTGGAATCGCTGGCGCGTATGCTACACCAGTGGTTCGTTCCCCGTCCTGGGAAGCTCTACGGTCGCTTATGAGGAACTTCTACGCAGGTCGCCGTCGTAATTGGTGAACTTATTGGCCATTTTTTGAACGATGCCATCATGCGTGTCACGACAAGACGTAATCAAGGTGTTTTCGAGGCCGAAAATCGACTATGGTGAGTACAGTCGGAATATCTATTGGGACATGGTTCTTAACGGCTCGGTGGCGCCCCCCGGACTTATAGGGCGTGTTACATAGGAGTTCCGCTGTACATCTGTGGTTTCCTTGTGCTCGGTGACGCCCTTAAGAAGCACGATTCGGTTGCCGCGCTTGTAATGGGATGGGGTATCGCCATGGTCGCACTCATGGTGAACACCGTAGTAGTCTGTACGTCCCTCTATAATGTTCGTACCGCTCGTGAAGACTCAGGTTTTTTCACATTAGATGCCTACGCCAACGACTGCTTCCCGAAACATCAGGGAGAGATAAGCGCGCTAATAAATCTTGCACGTACGATGGGTGGTTTTAGCGTTGCATACTTCCAAGTTCCATGGGCGACAAAACGCGGACCGTTGGTAGCACTCGGTTGCGAGGCTGCGTAAGCGATCTTCCTCCCCGAACATGCGGGTTATCTTATCTCTTTCTCACACCCATAAAATCCTAGCATTGTGGCTGGATGCTTTCTCTTGGTTATTCCAACGATACAACTCACTGGGAGGACGTTGAGAGTACGTGACCCATTCTACCTGTTTTTAAACCTAGCCACTCAACCTGCTTCAGAGACTCTACTCACGTTAGGCAAACGTCATTTATCAGTAATTGTGATGTATTTAATCGCCTTCTTCGCGCGTCGCGCTGTTTGCTGTCCTGTTTTGAGCTTTCTGTGATCTAGGGTGGGCATGCTTTGAAATATATTTAGAGTAATAATCAGGCTATTCCGTGCCCCGTATTGTGCTCTTCTTGTACATTAACTTACTTTAAAAAGTCCACGATAGTCGGCGCAATGATATTATCATCCATGAGATCACGTCATTCTTTCGTGAGTTTCATTCTGTGTGATGCGCGCTAGCCTTAGGGCGAGCCGCGCATGCTCCGCAGTGGGTGCTTCGAATTTCATGCTATCCAATGGCACGTGGGTAATTTGGATTTGGACTATGATGCTCGGAGATTGACGCGGAACCGCCAGTGCGTGATCTTCTCGGGAGTACATGAACTCTTCTGCCTCTTCATCTGAATATAAGATTGGCCTGGTGATCCTCCAAATATCGTGCAAATGAAACGGCTCAATAAGAAGCCTAGAATGAATAATCAGTATGCTTTTAGGTTTGCTCAAGCCTTGAGCAAATTGGTTGAAAACTCATAAGGCCATATGAGGTTGTAGTATAATGTCCCTTCTTCTGGAAACCGGGGGAGCCACGGTAACCTAGGGAAGACCCAGGTTTGATCCCTGGTCTGGCCAAAAAGGCATCCTACACCTTCTAACTGTGCCTTATACTTCTGCGCATAACACTGCATGCAAATCAAAGTTTTCAGTCCGGAAAAACTTGAAGAAAACTCTAAAAACTCTGATAAAAAAACTTTAAGTATTTTTAAAAGTTTTTCAGACATAAAAACTCTACATAACTGTTAAACGTTAAACACATGTTAGAGTTTTCTTCAAGTTTTTCCAGACTAAAAACTCTGATTTGCATGTAGTGTAACGGCCGCGCGAACGCCGACATCGCCTCTAGGAAACAAGCCGCTATACACACTTAACTTACTAGACCGAACCCAACAGTCAAAGGTTGGACGACAAACGGGCGACCTCTAAGGGCCCATAAGAGTGCATACGCCCCGGGAAACAACCAGCGAGAGTCAACGCTAACACCCCAGCTCCCGCAGACTTCAATCTCCCCGCACCTTGCCCTACAATGTCTCCTGGCGTGGCACACCCCACCACCACGCTCGCAACCACCTATTTCTCACGCTATGCAACGATGGCTAAAGCCATGGGAGCTGTCCAGCGCACAGTGACTCACAACTAGCCCAACACATCTTATTAGTATATATTGTAAAGCTAGTGCTACATGGGGTTCTGTACCCCGAGGCGCGCGTAAATGGATTGAAAAAAAAAAAACTTACTAGACGTAGTACATGTGACATGCACTCTGCCTTTTGAAGGCCACGTGTTTCCACGTGTCACCTCGGGCAGCCCTTGGAGTCACCGCCTCCTTTGGATTACAACGACCGGCTGACTCAGAAGAATCCCTCTGCAGTATTTGGATGGCTTTTGGATGGCTCATCACCCCACCCTTCTGCGCGAAGCACGGACTCCGAAAGGTGTTGTCCAGTGAATCAAATCCGTTCATCTCCCTTGCCGCGACGGTCAGGATGTCCACAACACCACTTTTCTTGGAGCCACTTCCTATATCCGTCCCGACTATATCATCGGCTCAGTAGATAATAAATAGGTGAGTTCAGGTCAGTCAAGGTTTCTAACATGCCCTTTGCGGCCCACGAATAACCCAACGACCAAAACTTGGGTATCCCGTTGGGTAATATTTACGCTAAGACACGCACTAAAATAGACTGAGAACAACATGACACAACCGACTTGTTCATACCGTGACCGCGTCAGCCTCCTGCCTCAAAGCGACTAGCTCCATTGTGAACATCCCCCGTATGGCACAGAGTGCACACTTCATCATGATGCCGACCTTCCTCAGTCTGGATCTAATAGGACCTAGGACCCCAAAGATCGCGCATCGCCATACCTGATCCCACTGCGTTGCCATACTTGGAGCATCCATTGTGAGTCCCGAAAGCAGTGCATCAATATGGCGAAGTAAGATCTTACTTATGTCCACACCTTGTCGCTCCGTATCTTATTTACAGGTTACCAGACAAATTTTCCATACAACACGGTGCCGTAAACCTGGGAATATTCAAGGAGAAATCAGTGACGACCTCAGGGACCTACGGCGGGTTCCGGCTGCGGCTGTCACGGTACTGAAGACGTCAGCGCTGTCTATTCTGTCGAAAGTCGGGTAGATGTTCTGGCAGATCACCGGCGTCCGGCAGTCGCATACGCTTGTGTGTGTTCTGACTCGTGGATGCCGAACAGCAAATGAATTTCGCCGTGGGAGTTGGTGTGCGATATCGCGCGAGTCTGCTTTCCAGCCTGCAGGTGATCGGCCGTACGGCATTTGCTATACTGTGCGCCTTCATGGGGATGCGTGGTGCCTTCCATCAAAATTCAGTGTGCTTCCTTTCGAATTGAATCCACCTACATGAAGTCGGAGATACTGCACGTACATTACCCATTACCTCGATATAGGTTGTATGAAGTTTGAGCGCATCGACGGCGCCATCATTCATAAACGTCAAGTCTAACACAAGTTGAATACGGGGAATTAAGGTAGAGCTTGGAAAGCATAGTGAGGCCGTCATGCACCGTTCGTCGTGACTAATACGAGCAACGTGAACAGCGACCGAGTGGTAAAACTAAAAAACCAATCAATCTACTGAAGGGAAAGGTGCGAGGATAAGGATGGTAGATTCCCTTAGAGATAGACTCAATAGAAATAGAGGAAAGGGAGTACGACGATACTTAGCGGCGGTGACGAGGTACTGAACGCGTGACGGATCGGCTTGGGTGAGATGTATTCACGGCGACGGCGGTACTCGAGAAACGGACGCTGAGGCTTTTCGAAACACAGAGATGGTTGGATGGATGATCACGAAGCCCAGAGACGGGGCTCAAGTACAAGATGGGCAAGCGATAAGACACAAATCAGAACAATAAGAGATACGATCCAACATGCAATCCTCTAGGCCACAACGCGAACACACTCCATGACAATGAAGCCACGGGACCGTTACCACAATATGTCGTCGTGAGCACGTGCGAGTGCGTCAACGTTCGAGGGAATCCGACTGCAGGACACGCGACGTCCTTTTACTGCATGCAATACAGACTCTTTTCTCATGCAGTGTTACACTACACTCTATATTACACACACGTGAGCAAAAGGGCACGTCAAACCAAGAACCCCAACGGGATACATGGCGCAAATGAAATGGCCAGAATTATGTCACTCAACTTCATAACTTCATCAGCGTGACTTCTTCTTCCGCCTCAAGTAGCGTTTGCACCCCATCATGTCTCGGTGTGAGAGTGATGCGATACGGCAACGGCGTGCGTCCAGACTCTCCCTCATATTCCTCCAAGGATATAGGCTCATCCGGTAACGAACCGATGTCGTACGACCAAAGCAACCGCGAAATCGCAAGCCACAGCTCCCGTTCTGCAACGTGGATACCCGGGCAGATGCGGCGGCTGCGGCGCCGATTCAGAATGAGAAGAGAAAAGAATATCAGCGAAGAAGCTTAATGATGGCCGACAAGCCGGGAGAAACACTTTTCATACGTACCCAGCGCCAAACGCCCAATGGTCACGGTCCATTGCGTTGGGCAACTTGCTTGATTCGGCGCACGTCAAAGTGTCGCCCAGGAAGCGTTCAGGGTTGAAACCGAATCTGTCGAGAGGGCAAAATCCTTGTCAGCACACATCCTTGAAAAGAGATCGGAAGTTAGGTGGTACGTACGAGTCTGGATACTTCTCTTCGTTGTGATGAATTTCGTAGCAATTGAGAATGACTCCCGTGTTCTTCGGAATGTACATCCCATTGTATACAAAGTCTTCTGTCGAATAGTGCGGTGTCGCTAACCAAAAGTGCGGTGTCGCTAACCAAAACGGCGAATGTGCGCGCTCCACCTAAGGTAGCGGGCATGAGAAACAAGACACGAAATCACCGAGTTTCAGCGTACCTCCTTGATGATGGCTCGTACGTATGGAAGGCGCTGCTCGTCATCTGGACCTGGCCAACAGTCTCGCCCGACCACGCTGTCAAGTTCTGCATGGGCGCGTGCTTGGACCTCTGGGTGTGACGAGATGAGAGCCAAGAACCACAATATAACGCCCGAAGTCTATCGTAGTCAATTCCCTCGCTTATTAATTCGGGCATACTCGGAAGAAGACACATAAATCGTACCGAATGGACGCCACCGAGAGTGAACACTGCCGATAGCATGCACAGGTCTTCCCAATCGAGCCTCTCTTGTTCTTGTGTTAGCAGAAGCGTCTTGACCAGACAGTCCGGCACGTCCTCGCCGGCGTCCATGCGGGCCTTCACCCGCATTATCATGGCGCCATAGACCTCTATGATCCCATCATGTACTCGACGGCCACGTGATTGAGTAGTAGTGGGAATCCACTGGAATGGTTGAATAAAGTCGACAACATTTGATAGTGGACCTGTGAACTGTTATCAGTTGAGCCTGGAACGCCAGTAAGGAAGGACAAATTCACCAGTGAGATCCATAAACTCGGTGGCCAAAAATAGCGCGCTCTCGGTCAAGGGATCGGACGTGGAATTGGTACGTGTTCCAAATGACACCGTCAACATGTTACTACAAATGATGCATCACCTCTGTAAGACTCTCACGTCCACCCAAGAGAAAAACGCTATTGTACGTACTTCAACGCATATCGACCGACGAAGTGCCCCGGGTTGATTGGTGATTTTCCCATCTTAGTTTCGTAATACAAAGATCGAATTAAGATATGGGCCTCGTAGTCAAGGACAGAGGCATATCCTTGGATGGCCTTGGGGTTAAGTAGTTGCATTGCGATCCTACGATGTTGTCGCCTGACAACAGAACGCCATCTATCCACGGCATCGGACGCTGTAACTTCCGACTTACCACGTGTCATTATATGCGGTCGCGGTGATGGCGCGGCCACGAAGTATCGTCTGATTCTTCATGAAATATTGCCTACGACTAGAGAATATCGCCCCGTTGGAGACGAACAAGTCCTTGGCAACGCGCGCATCTGAGATTACGACAAAGAGTTGGTTTCCCATCCAGACAGAGAAGAGTGGTCCGTAAGTGCTCGCCCAGGTACGTAGAGCGCGCTCGGGATAGCGACGAAGGAAAGCGTAACGAAGCGGAGGGCCTGGAGGAATAGAGTGTCCATCTTTGTCCACAATGTTTCCCCGGAAGATCAAGGGAAGGACGAATGAGAATACTAGAACTACAAGTAAGACGCTAAGCCTCGAAGCAGTCAGCGGAGCAGTCTGGGAAGAGAAATAATTTGTCAGTGAACGTAGATGACCGGGGAAAGGGACAACCCACAAAGAGGGAAGTAAGGAGACCCGTTTCGGGTGCGTTCACATATACCATGAGTCGAAAAAGTCGGAAGGCTAAAGTACAGAGATTTACAAGACCAGATGGAATTGGAGGCGAGGTAAGACGAGACAATCGTCGATGGCTCGCAGTCTTCCTTGTCTTTGGTCTTGGGCATTTTAAGTCCCTCCACGCGTCTCCTTCAAACATTTATTTTTCCCAGTGAAATCCCGCCAAGTGCCTGAGATGATTTTACGCCCGAGTAGACGCCGTCCGCACGCCTATATGCGACTGGATGAGGAGGAATTGCATCTGCGTGTGTGATGTGTCCGTCTTTTCCCAAACCTCCGAGATTGAAGAGTGACTTAGGGGGTGGATCTTTGTAGGGCGGAGAACGGGAATGGCCTTATTGGACAGGCCCATGTCGGCAGTACTCAGAGTGAGCTTAACGTCTGTCCAATCTTCGCCGGTACTTTGCGTGATGCGGGCACGGTTATGTAGAGATACCGACGGTGCGGATATGCCTACTTCCGTGGTGGCGTGTAGCTGATATGCCGCAGACCATATCGCACTTTGAACAACTGAGGAAGAGCGAGTCAGGGAGAAAGTCAACGTTCGAGATAGTTGATGACGTACGATAAGTTAACCTGAGCTCGATGACGGTAGGTTGCTTCATGATGACGACCGATACCTCTCCGTCCGTTTTTCCTTCTTTCTTCCTTTGGGCAGGTGTCAACGTGTCAATCTGACGCGAAAGCTGGAAAGTCTCCTCCTCCTCGTCGGCACGGGAGGATGCCGTAGCATGGGCACGGGATAAAAGGTTTTCGAAGAATCTTTCCGCCTGTCGAGGGGATACGGAATCTCCAGCTAAATATTTGGAATATGTCGTCATTGTTTCGGAGATGTCCTCGATGGCCTCCAGATCTTTGGTGAGCACGTCCTTCGTGCGTTGAGTTTGCGAACGGCCTCGGCGGTGCTCACTGTGTCGACCTCCTCGATGCCGGATCCAACAGAGCATACGACATCAAATAGTTGGGCATCACCAAGACCGGTGACACGAGCGGATTCAGTGTCGATTGAATTAGGAAGATGGCAAATCTGGATTTTGGTCTGGCCCTCCTAAGAAATAGAGACGAGTTGATGCGTCTATCTCATCGAGCACCGCAGGGTCACGCCGGACTCACCTCCAAGGGTGTTCATGGCCTTACAGTATATCGCCGCCAACAATCGCCGATGCCACAAGCAAACAGCCGCAGTCAACGTTCTGCCTCACGAGATGAAACCATGTCGAGCTCCATGTCATCGGGGTCGAATGGGCCCTGTTGGTGCCGACGTTGTGGGTGCTGGTGCTGTAGCGGTTGAAGCAGGGGTGGCGGTTGCTGGTGCTGAGGTTGTGGCCAAGGAACTGAGCTGAGTCGGGGAGGTAAGAGTCAAACTGTCTTAAGGCATTAGAGAGCCACTCTTCATCGGCACTGGGTGTGTTGGCGCACTTACTAGTCATGTCCGAGAAATTCCCCATGACCATGCAATCAGAAGGAGAGCAGAGACGGCGCGGGACAACGCAGGGTAAGCAATGGGGAGTGTAACACGTCCAGCTGCGGCGTCGCCTGGCACATCCTTGTAGTCCTGCGTGTGAATCGTCAAAATTATTCCTGCACGTAACGCTACCTTGTCCCGTACAATCTTCTTGACTATACCGGCCGTAATGATTGCCGTACCGTACCGGTGAGTGGTCTCAGACATGTGAGTACGGCTGTGTTACTGTACAGCCCGGACCCATATGCCCTCCATAAAGTGTACGGTCGGCATCCCTAGTGGACGGTATGAGGGTATGAGCCTGCTATACAGCGCAGGAAGGTCTCCATGTCGGAAATAGAAAAAATGATTGGATCCGAAATCATGGCCACCCGGTTGGCGCGTGACTGGTATCTCTCTGAGAAGTAAAGATGAAGGACATTTGAGCATTTTGATTCGATACAGTGTGATCGGCTAAAGTAAAGGAACAAGTCCGATTGCCAAATCCTGTTAAGCTGGGTCAGCACTTTAGCGCCCCGTGGCAAGCGTTCCTCATAAATTACTATCGTATCTGGTCATGTGTAAATGGTCAGCAGTATGCAAATCTAAAAGATGTTACTCGATCTCGGCATTTCCTGGGTCTTTTCTGCCCAAAATGCAGTTCTCAGAAGAACATCTGCAGATGTGAGATCGTACAAAAAAATTAAAGATCACTAATAGCTTACAGACACAGCGTGACAAACAAAGAGCCACACCACCCCGAAGTTTGTCGTAATGAATCTTGAAATCGCGTGGGTCCGGGTCGAAGGTATCTCTCTTCCTTCAAAGCCCAGGACGTGAGAGCGTTCAGCTGCAAATCCTGGCCACATCTAAGCAGTCAGCTGAGACGGGAGCGCAGCACATGAGACGGTTGCGCGTTGCTGTCTAAAGCTGCTAGAGTGCTTTGCCCGAGTCGGCGATTGATTGACGCTGAATGATACACACGCACCCAGGCCAACCAGGACAAGGACGGACTGGGAACGAATCAAACTCCGCGGCCAATGGGATGCACCCGTTCCACGTGCTTTAGATGCCAACCCTCGTCGACGGGTATCCGAAGATGGTCTCTGCTTCTCACTCTGCTCTGCGTTTTCGATGTCGGCAACCGACCTTCACTCGAACGGCGGCGTTCATCCTAGTCCCTACTAGTCCATCTTCTTTCCAGCACTCGATTCTCTAGAGCTGGAGTTGGTATCTATGAGCGCCACAGTCCAACGTTGAACATTCAGTTCCCTTCGGTGTATTCGCTAGGGACGCTACATTCGGCACATTCACAATCTGGGCGCAGACTCATTCCCTTCAAATGATGAAACACCACCGCACTTAGCTCGCCACTCAAAACATATCAACGTGGCGTCCCCTGCGAAGATGCTTACACTCATAATCCATCGGTCTAACCCTCTGAAGGATATGTTTGGGCCTTATTGTCCTTGTCTACCGTTAATCAGGAACTGTCTTACTCGTAGTACTGTACGGGCGCAAACAATGTGTCACAGGGACGTGCTGACCTATGGAACTTGACTTGCCAATGTTATGATCGGACCTTATTACCACTCGTATGGCGACTCCAATACTTGACTATCTTGGCCTGACCGTTACACCAGATTGTGTCATCTCAACCCCGGATATCGTGACCTTACCTGGCGCATGTGAGCCCCGTTTTTCATTTCACATGTCACTTAATCCACCCATAGAAGCTTCTCCGCACAACCGAAGTCTTCGCAGGAAGCCCGTAAAGTCCCTGACGAAAATATTCGACGCAACCTTAGCCAAGAATCACGAAAAGGCGGGTGATCTACTATGTCAATTTGTCGATATATGAAGTTGCCCTGTCGACGCGGGGCGACAGGAGCCGCCAATATGCCGTTCACATTGTTTTCCAATTTTGAACAGGCTACCTGCCCAGTATAGTCACCGACAGTCACGGAACGCGCCCCGATTGTTGACCATGAACTGACCCTGACAGTGTTGTGTATGGCTAGCCTCGAGTTTCTTTCTTTCTCAAGTCAGTCATTCAGCCGCTGCGGTCTCAAAGAACATCCCGAATCCGCTGTATCGGATAGTGTTTTGTCCATCCGAGGAGTTGGTGTGACAAAGACTAATTAGACTAGACCGGAAATCGCCTTCCAGCTTATTGTCGGAGTACTTCCGTGAGAGATTCCAACGCTCATAAATTATCGCTGTCATAGAAATGATTGCCCTCTCCCTGGAGCCCGTATGTGGCGCAGATACGTGTCCGTCAGACCCGAGGAAGAGTGTGGTGTCCCAAATGTACTATGGTAGTGTCACTCCGGCGCTCCACCATCACTGTTCTCGACTCGGAACCTCATTATAGCCTCCACAACTTGTCCAATATGTCAATTAAGATGAAGAGTGTCATATGGCTGCTACAGCTTTCTGCCTTCTAGTACCCATCTGTATTTGTAACGGTTGTTACGCAAATATTTCTTAGTTCCAAAGTATTCGATGTGGTGCTTGATGTGATTTTATTTTCTGACTAGAACAATCACTCGTGCTCTCAGTTCAGGAAGACCTCTTTCGTCTTGCTTGCACCCCATTATGATGTTGGAACACCATGTAAAGGCATGCATGTGTTATGTCAAATTCAGGAAGACAGTCACTGGCACGGTGCACTATTAGCAATCGGTCAGCTCGACAAAGTTATCGTACACACACCTTCTCCGCACAATCGTGCTGATTACAATACTGGTAGGACCCTCTTCTCGAGGCTGCAGAGTGAAGCCGAATTTTCAATAAAGCATTCAAAAAATATCCCGCCCGGCGGCCGATTCAATTGGAAAACACGCGAATACTAGTAAACACACCGCCGATCACTAGATCACTGGCCACTTCCCACCAATTGAGCATCCCGTGCATGCATCACATATCGCGCTCTGTCACGAACTTACAATAAACATTGCGTCCGGCTTCGAGTTAGAACGCCGTGCTTGAGGTGTTTCCTTCTGCACTCAACTCTAACAGTCAACCTGAGTTTCTCTTATATGGCAGTGGGTGTGAGAAGTCCACACTGGCGCGCATGCGTGCGGGAGAAATGGAGAATTGAAAAAGGGTATATTGGCGGGCAAACACAAACACGGCGAGGGGTTGCCAGCCGGACTGTAAATACAGCACACGAATTACAGTTATACCGTGCCACTGAAATGAAGAGAGAAGATCCGAGCCACGAACTATCAAATGTAAATGAGATATGAGACCCACAGAAATTTTTCAGGCATATATGTTTGTCAAGGTGCGCACAATTCGGGCGGGCTCGATCCAGCTCCAACAATGAGTGGATTGAGTAACGCGAGTGGCCTTGGAAGAAACTGAACCTGGAAGGTACAATGATGGCGTAGAAGCGAGAGGGCGGCAGTCCCGGCGAGATTTGTAATTGCATTGTAACCTGCTGCTCGTTCAGGGACGAAAATTCCATGTGGGTCAGGTGGTCACAGGTGGGTTGGTGGCTACAGCTACAGTTGGGCCGGACTCGGAATCTCGGATGTGATATAATTCAGTCATACTAGTACAGTAGAAACTCAAGCGCACCAATGTCTGTATACCGGATTACTACAGTGTCGGTCACTCAAAAACTCACTGAGTTTTAGGGAATGGTGAAGATATGTGGTGCTCTTAGGTGTGAGAACAAAGCGGAGCGGGGGAGAGGAAAGTCCGGACCCCGGTAGCCGTCAAATTACCCTCAACCCTAACCCCTTCCATTACCCCTTCACCTTTCCACGATACCTTTCCAGACCATTTCACCTGACCGTACCATTGATTTTAATTTGCTTCTTCAGGTCATTAATACCTGAAGAAGCAAATTAAAGTAGAGAGGGTCAACTTTCTTATAAGGATCGATGTCGCAAACCTCACTCTCAAAGGTGCGTAATGAATGGCCTCTGTGGGCTTATGACATCCGCAGGTTGATGTTAATTACAATGAGGAGACGCGGATAAAAATTAACGCTGGCGAATATCGGCCCACTCCCAACGATCAAGTGTTGGACGCAATGGCTATTATTTCCGATATATGGGAGCGACCTCCCGATAGACACCTTCACGTTTTCATCGCTCTACCGGCTGCGGCGAACTCAAACACCTCCGAGTCAAAACGCCGTGCTTGAGGTCTTTTGGCGGGCAAACTCGGCGAGGGCCTGCCAGGTGCCTGACTGTAACACGAATTACAGTATACCCGTGCCACTGAAATGAAGAGACCACCACTGAAACGAAAAGAGAAAATCCGAGTCACGAGCCATCAAATGTCAATAAGAAAGTATCCACATAAATTTTCAGGCATATATCTCAAGGTGCACACGACCTTGGGCGAGCTCGATTCGACACCAACAATGAGTGGATTGAGTGGCCTTGGAAGAAACTGAACTAAGGTAAGGTAAGTAGATAGGGCGCGGCCCCAGCGGAATTTGTTGGGTTGTAAGTCGTTAAATTAACTACTCTAGTTGAAGCTGTTCACTTTCAGCATGAAAATGAAATCGTCATGTGGGTCACTGTCACTTCATGTGGGGTCTTGGGAATACTGTACTATACCAGTACAATACTGGCGGTCCCGGTGGGCTCAGCTGATAACTCCAGTCCAGGCCCAGGCTTGGGCCGGACTCGCCGGATGTGATATGATATACTATGATTCAGTCACTACGGCAGCATCGTAGAAAACTCAAAGCGCACAAATATCTGTACACCGGATTGCGGAAACTGAAAAGATGCCAAGATCCGAAGTCAATGCTGTACTAAGTTAGTACGGCCATGGAACTTTGACTTCGGCCATCATTCAATACAATCAAGACTCAAAAAGATCAAATATTGTTGCCTCCATTTTGTACTAGTACTGTAGTGCCACTACTAGTACGGAGACCCTGCCAGTGGACCCACTCCATCCGTCCACGGTGACTGACGTGAAACTTGCGCACCCCTCAATGACTTACCCGCACTTTACCACTAATGGCATGCAAAATGACCGGAACCTACTTATTCCAGGTTCACATGACCGGCACATATCCATTTACTTTTGTGCCGGGACTTGATAAGATTACCGGTGAATCCAATACGTACTACTACTAACTAATACTAGGCATACGTATTAGGCATACTGTACATGTAGATTGGGGTACGGCGAATACATCAACTTGTTAAAAATGGTCAAGGTCATCAAAGGTGGGAAACACGCCGACAATCGAGTCCAATGCAAAACAAGCAATCCAGAACCAAGATAGAGGTGTGCGGCTGCCCCTGTCCAGAGACTGCCGCAGCGCCGCCCTCATTCTCCCTCTCCTTCGGCTTCATATTCCGACTCGTGCTCTGAGTCCCAAGCTGAAGTTCTTGTGCGTATCACATTGCCTTCCCCCTCTTCGTCGGAACTTAGTAAAGCCTCGAGTCTTCGCCCCAGTTCACCCCCTCGTCCCCCACACTCATCGCCCGTGGTAGCAAGAAGGCGCTCGCGCTCCTTCTCCTCTGCTGTGATACGTGAGACGGGGCGACGCTTACGCCGTATGCCCAGTGGTTTGATAAGATCGTCCGCAGTGGGGCATGCGTCTCCCTCGTCGTCACTACCGCTATCTGGTGCTGTCACGAGGGCAACCGAATGCGCCTCACGGATCCACTCATCTTCTTGGTCTTCTGGCCCCAGTATGCTTTCAACGAGGCCTTCCTCCCATCCATCCCACTCGGCGCACCGATGGGCATGCCGCAAGTGAGCGCCAACCGTCTCGTAGTGAAGCCATTCCGCGGCAAGTGTTAATAAATCCGAATGTGGTGACTTCACGATGTGCTGTGAAGTCTGTGACGAACGTTCCGCAACTCGTTTTACTGAATGGCGAAAGTGCCGTGCGAGGAACGGGCTCGATTGAAGGAAAGCGGGTAAATGTGCACACTGCCAGAGTGGTCGAATTGTGGTCGACTCCCAGTCAATGACGCATGTCTGGAATGTCATTGAGCGTCAAAAACCTAAACGAACTAAGAGAGGAAACTTACGATCCTAGTATGATCCTTGGCATCAACAAAAATATTCTCCAGACTCAAGTCATGAAGATCGAAGGCAAATTGGTCGGGTTTTCCGCTAGCGCTCTCCAAGAGTGCGATTAGTCTCTCCATCATGTGCTTCCACCTATCCATCTCTTCTCGTACGCTCTGTTCCCGTTCTTCCAAATGAGCAACCAAAAAGGTACTCCGCTGATGGCGCCGATAGTCACGATACATCGTATCGCCAGGCCCATCCCACTCTTCTTCACTCTCCTCGATGTCCCATTCGTCGCTATCGTCACTACGGTCACCAGGAACGGCTTGTAAGTGATGATGTCGTGAGGCCTGAACCTCGTCCGGGTCGAGATGTATACGGTGAGGAGCGGCCTTGCCCTCATTTTCTCGGATGACGCCCCGAATCTCGCGGTCCACGCAAGCCTGGAGGTAAGCCCGAGCTGTGGGCCAGGGACCGAGGTCTATTTCTGTCGGGTGAATGAGATCATCCCGATTAGAACCGAAAAAAGGCCACGAGACGATTGGGCCAACGTGAAATTCCCCGGATAATCTATGTGGGAGTAAATGGTGTCCGACGCTTTTGGATGCCATTGTATACTGAGTGGGAGTTAGAGGAGAAAAATCTAATGACAAGGAAGAAGGAGTAGGAGTAGGCATCGAAGAAGGCCTGGCTGGTCCATTATACAAGGAGCCTATGCTCGAAAACCGATGAGCGAAGAGGGGAATAATGACTGAAGCAAGATTATCTAGTAGGGCCATAAGACTTTTATGTGACAAGGATTGGTATACGGAGGACAGTGGAGTGCCCTCAGCCTGGTGATGTGATACAAATGAGTCACGTGACTGAGGTGAAGGTGCAGGCGCAAACTGACCTTGGACATAATGATATACTCGCCCCCGAGGCGGTTATACGGGTTAGAGTCGTAGAAATACACATCCGGGACGGGAATGGAGGTGTAGGTGCGGATGTATTCCATAGTTGCCACTTCAGATTCGGTTTTGCGTCGCGGCATAAACCGGCGGGCAACGCGTGCGATAACGACACGGCCGTCGCTTAATGTGACTGAATAGGCCTAAAGGCGACGATAAGGACCACATTCGTGAACGGAGATGAAAATAATGAACACACTTTATGGAAGGTGCCTATGATGCGTTC
>WNFQ01004152.1_pt1 | contig 15052 bp, 14 predicted proteins | sample 5400171 | NCBI WGS metagenome assembly WNFQ01 (sample SAMN13153356, study PRJNA577476) | soil metagenome | isolation source: 20 cm soil under Madrone tree | place: USA:California | collected 2016-06-14
CAGGCTGGGTCACGCGTTCCGGCAGGCGGGGGCGACAGCGTTACACCGAAAAACAACAGGAAACCGCTCCCGGGCTGGTTCGCCCCGGGAGCGCTGTATTGGTGCCCGCTGTCAGGATGCGGGTAGCCAAGTCTTATTGCTTTTTCATCTCGGCGGCTTCTTTGGATTGCCGGGTAGCCTTTATCAGAGCGGCTCGAAACACCTCAGTTTCTGGCGGCGCCGGCACCGCTCCGCTCAGAACGCTTTGGAAGGGAACGTTGGTCCCATAAACCGCCTTGGTGGCATCATCGTCCTTCTCAATGACAGCGCCTTCGATGGTGGCACCGGCAAATGCCCCCTTTGATCGCGAGTAAGTGAGCAACTCGGTATTCATTTTCCAATCGGTGCCAGCGGAAGCATGCCGGCCTACTGGACCCGCCGCAGCTGAGCCTTCACCGCTTACCTGGAACTTGCTCGACAGCAGATGCTCGAGACCCTGATCATTCATTACCAGCATCACGAGATCCACACCCTCAATGCCGATCTGAAAGCCGAAACTTCCACCTCCGACGGAAACGAACGCCGGCGCACTCCAGCCCTTGTCGGCGGTGCGGCAGGAGGCTACTCCTCGACCATGTTTGGCGCCTACCACGAAACCGCCCTTCATCAGGTGCGGAACCACGACCACGCACTTGGCGCTATTCAGTACCTCCTCCGGAATCCCCTTGTCCGGCGTGTCCATAATCTGCTGGAGTACCTCGGCGGAGGCTTGCAGGCGTTTCACAGCGTCTTCGCGTGCTGATGCGGCGGAATAGACTGCGCTCCCCGCAAGTAGCACCAACGTGCCCACGACGACCAGAAGTGTTCGTGACGATTTCATCGCGTCTCCTTTCACAGGTACGAATCTGGCGGCAGACAAACCCATCCCTGCTGATTCAACCCCTGCAGGTTAGAGAGCGAGAGAAACCCAGACAATACCGGGCATTTTGTAGTTTTTCCCGCCGGGTACCCTAACGGCGTCGGGGAAGGTTTTAGCGTGATTCCGGAAGAGATTCGCTGTAGTATCCGGTCCTCGTTCGCACCCGGAGTCCGCGACGGCCGGCGTCGCGAGCCTGGACTTCGATGGTATGAAAGGCATGTCCAGTCGACGGATTGGAGGATTTGTACCCGATCACATACTGATTCCGGATGTCGTACGCAATTCTCTTGGTAATGGCATCTACTTCGCTCAGATCCCGGGGAAAATAGGCCGCCCCGCCAGTGTTTGAGGCAATCGTCTCGAGCGCGCGGATGGTAGAGGTTGCCTGCCTGGTCTGGTCAACGAAGCCGATCACGTAGACTACCGGCCCGTCTCGGCGCTGCAATTCCCTTATCGCTTCCTCCAGTGATTCCTCGCTCGCGTTGTCTCGTCCATCAGTCACCACCAGGAGGACTCGCTTTTGAATTCTGGCATCCTGTCGTATGTGTTTTGCCGAAGCCACGATCGCGTCGTAGAGCGCGGTGCTTCCCCGTGTTTCGATTCTGTTCAAGGCAGCCTTGAGCTTGACGACATCACCAGTAAAATCCTGATCGAGGTAATACTCCTCCCCAAAATTCACCACGAAAACCTCATCTTCTGTGTTGCTGGACCTGATCAGGTTGAGCGCGGCATCGTTAACTTTCGGCCGCTTGGGAAGCATCGAACCTGAGTTGTCGATTAGAATGCCGAGTGCAAGCGGAGCATTCTCCTGGTGGAATGAAGTCATCTTCTGTAGCTTGCCGTCCTCATAGATGGTGAACGCATCCCGGTTCAGATTCGAAATCAGGTTATTTTCCTGATCGACCACGATGCCGCGCAGCACGACCTCTTCGACTTTCTTTTTGAATACAAACTGTCCGCTTTCGGGCTGAGTTTGCTCGATTGAGGAATCTTGAGAAGCGCCGGTTGTATCCACCGCTCGCGGTGGTGGAGGTTCCTGAGGCGTTTCCGAGCCACCAACAGGCGAAGATGGAGGAGCGGCCTGCGCCATCAACCGCGTGGTCGGCAGGCCTACAACCACCAGGCACGCCAACCAAAGGAGGGTGCGTGTCCCGAGCGCAAAAGCGGATCCGTTCCCCATTGAACCAGGGGGCGTGTCCCGAGCGCAAAAGCGGATCCGTTCCCCATTGAACCTATAAGCACTCTGCGACCTCCATCGCCGACATTGCCTCTCATCTCAGACTCGGGTGAAAGCTGCCGCCTCATGGATGAGGATGGCCCTCTTTGAGGTTGTCCAAGACGCGAGGCGACTGAAAAGAAAGCAGAAGAGTGAGATGACGGAACGGATCAGAAAATTCTCTGCAATATTTTTAGGACAGGATCTACCCGAATTACCCGATCTGCGGGTGATTCTGGATGTGTTATCAGTGAATTGCGCTCGTCAACTTGTTCAGGAGATACGCCCCATGCATCCTGAAGGCATTTTCGATGTGACACCGGATCCGCAACGGCGATTCCGGCGTTCGGAGAGCGAGCCTGAAGATTGCCTGCAGATCCAGAACAAACCAGCGATGCCGGATCTGTCAATCGATCCCGAGGAAACCGCTGACATTGTGATTCCCCTCGACCATCCAGTCTTCAGAAGAAATCACTCGCGCTCTGAGTTTGGAGACTGACAGATCCCCTTTCGAGGATCTGTTGCACCGAGAACGAGCAAGCACCGCCTTAAAAGCAGGCTGTGATCGGCGTCGTTTGTCCAGAAGCCAACTGGTTGAAATACGTCACGTTATCGGGGGGCTTGTAGGTACCGTCCGCCGCTAGCGCCTGATGCTGCCACTTCACCAGCCCGTAAGGTTTTGCCATGTGAAATTCCTCTTTATCACGGCAGTTGGCGTAGTTTGAGTCGCAACTGTAGCGATAACTGACGACGAGGGTTTGGAGACTAGCGGGCAGCTGCCCTCCCAGCGTTTCCTTGTAGGGGCCCCAAACTTCGTTGATCACGTGACCCAGACTCTTGGCGACGTAGGCGTTGCAGTCGGAGTGAATCTCGTAGCGGGAATCACTGATCTTGATGGTTGAACCCGGATATCCACCCTTCGCGTAACGCGGGACAAAAGGGAGATTGAACTTCCCCGTTGTCGTACTCCTGAAGGCCTTGAATGTGCGCGGATTCTTCCAATCCAATTCCGTGACCCATAGGTAAATGTAGTTGCTGTCGTAGAGCTGAATGTCCCAAGGATAGCCGCCTGAAGTTTTTGTCCAGTAAAAGCGATCTGACTTGACCTTGGTAAAGAGAGGATTCGCTGTGCCTGCCATGTGATGATCGATTCCAAGATCGGAGCGCATGGTCATCCAGGACAGCATGTCATAGGTCGTGGCGGCGTAGTTGGACTTGGCAGTGGGCGTTAATGCGGGTGCGGCGGGACTCGTTGAGTTCACGCCGCATCCTAACAAACACACGAGTAGCGCAAGAAGAGCGAGGCAACGCTTCATGTACACCAGATCCTTGGTAGTTTTTTGGGTTTTGCGCCTATAACGTAATTGTTCGGATGTCAATACACTAGATTACGCAAGGACATGGGAAAGAATACTTAGGGCTTTGCAGGAATCTAAGCTCTACACCTTAGTTGAAGACCCCACGGAGGGAGACCGATACGTGCGGGGAGGGGCGAGCTAAGGAATGCGGGGAGGGGCGGGCTAAGGGAAAAAGAAGCGGCCTTCTGGCGGCAAAGCGTGACCGCCATTCAGGCCGCATGCGTCGTCACAACAGTGCGAAGAAAACTGCCCCTATTACCAGTAGGAAAATGTCAACTTGTCCAGCCAGATTGAATAGGGCTGCTGCTTGTAGTTTCCATCTTGCTGGTAATTGATCGTGATGCCATACCAATTGGTTGGCGTGGGACTCTCATAGTGGTTCAGGGTCGCCGTCTTACCGTTTAACGTGATCGACTGGAACAACAAATGGTTGTCCGACGTACGCTGCACCTGGATGACGAGATGGTTCCAGGCATTGTTCACAGGATTGCAGGCCACACCCGTCGGAATCCATTTCTGACCTGGATTGTCCCAGATGTCCCATTCGTGTCCTCCCATAATCCGGCATTCATGTCCCCAGATGAACGATTGGCCATTGACGAATTGATTGATATCGAACTCCAGCGCTTGGGAGGCACCGATATCGGTCGCATAGAAAGAAACGTCGTAGGTAAAGTTGTGCACGTTGGGAATAATCGCGCGATTGGTATCGGGAAGACCCTGCGAGGAAAAATCACCGATCAGGTGATTGTTCCAGAGCGCGTCGGAGTAGAGAGTCTGTCCGCCAATGTCCATACGAGAGGAGTTTCCACTTAGGGCGGGGGATCCCACGCCCTTCGTCATCGCCCATCTCGTCTCCGGTCCGCCTGACACACACCACGGACAGATGGCGTATACCGGGGGAAGCAGAGCGTATCCGGTCCACCCGCCCTTCTGATGAAGATTCACGAATTGCCCCGATTTGCCGGTCGGACTGGCGCCCCCTCCTACCGTGATAACCACGGGCGCTGTCGCTGAACCTCCACAGTGGTCCCATTCCTGAACCACGGTGTGATAAACGCCGCTTTGCAGCGTCAAGACAGTGTTCAGCTTGGCACCGTTCACCTTATAGGCGAGAACCCCAGGAGCGGTGTAAATCCCCATCGCGGACACCCCGGCCGAGCAACTGCTTGTTGCGGAAGCAACGAACTGCACGGTCGGGCTCACTGTGCTATTGCTCAGCGGTGCGCTCACCTGTACGGAGCCGCCGGATTTGACGCCAGCAACGGCGATCGACACGGGAGTTTTCGCCGTCCCTCCGCAGTGGTCCCACTCCTGGACCACGGTGTTGTAGTTCCCTGGATTTAACGTGAGAACGGTATTCAGACTCGCGCCCTGAACCTGGTACGCCAGCACGCCCGGGGAGGTGTAAATCCCCATGGCCGAAACTCCCTGAGGACAGCTGCTGCTCGCGGTCGCAACGAACTGCACTTGCGTTGCAACCTTGGCGTTGTTCGCTGGCGCAGAAACTTGAACCTCGTTGGCGTTGCCTTTAACAAAAATGGTAATCGGCATTTTTTCAACGCCACCGCAATTGTCCCATGCCTGGACTACCGTGTTGTACGTCCCCGGATTGAGCGTCAACAACGTATTCAACGAAGACCCGTTAACGGTATATGCGAGTACATTCGGAGCCGTGTAGATCCCCATGGCCGAGACGCCTTTGGCGCACGTGGTCGTGGCCTTTGCGACGTACTGGACGGTAGTGGCCACATTGCTGTTGTTGACTGGGGCGTTGACGGAAACTCCCGCGAACGCCGGGGCGGCGGTCGCCAGCGCAACAAATAGCGCCAACCTCTTCATGGAACAGACCTCTCCTGCTGGTGGATTGAGCCGAAACAACTTGCGGGCTTAGTTGCGGAGATTCTAGGCGCGCCATCGCCCGATCTCAAGCAATCGAAGGAAAGGATTTACTCGAAGGTTCTAGGTCCTAATACACCTTTGGTCACCTGGCTCGAACTTGCCCCTGGGCATGGCGAAACGATGGACGAGCAAATTTCTTAGAGTAACGTCAACGAGCGCAAAAACTTTCGACTGTTCTGCACTGCTGTGCACATAAGGCAGGAGGCGGGAACCAGCTGCGCATCCGCGGCCAGCGCCCGCCCGATTAGGTTGGTCTTTTGCGGTTCACCAAGTGCGAATGGTAGCGGCGGAAGATGGCAATGACTATCCCGCGAATTCTGTAGATTTCGTTGCCAGCAGACCTATTTGTGAAAAGTTATTCGGATTGCTCCAACGTGCGGCGGATCTCGAATTTGTCCAATCAAAAATTGCGATAGCTCATTAAAAATGATGCGTTTGGGACTACAGGAAACCATCGATCGGAATACAAGTTGAGCCGGATTCACCGTCCGCAGGTCCACGTCATACCCTCCATCCTACATGGCCAAAAGGCCACGAGGAGAACCAACGTGAATACAAACGCTGGCCCCGTAAACAACAATTCAGATGCGGCTCTGGTACGGCGAGCATTGGATGGTGATGCAGATGCCTTCGCCTCTCTGTTTCACCTGCACAAGCATCGTGTGTATGCCGTCTGCCTCCGCATGACCAAGAACACGGCGGAAGCGGACGATTTAACACAAGATGTCTTTATTCAGGTCTTCCGCAAGCTGTCCACCTTTCGCGGCGAATCGGCCCTGTCCACTTGGCTGTATCGGCTCGCCGTAAACACGGCGCTGATGCACTTCCGGAAGCAGGCACCGCGGCAAGTGTCGCTCGACGAAACCGGCGAGCACGACAGCGCTCCCGTGGCACGACGCGAACACGGCCACCGCGATGCTCGCCTCAGCTCTTCTCTGGACCGAATTGCGCTTACGCGCGCGCTGGAAGCTCTTCCGGTCGGTTACCGAACTATTTTTGAGTTGCACGAGATCAAAGGCTATGGACATCGAGAAATCGCGAAACTCCTCCGCTGTTCGGTCGGGAATTCAAAATCACAGTTGCACAAGGCGAAACAGCGAATTCGCGAATTTCTTCTTCCCCGGCGCGAGCGCGCGTTCCACTTGCAGAATGCAACAGCCGAGCAAACCGCAATCACGGGAAAGACCTTTTCGAACACGAGCGATGCCATCCCCCATCCGAGTTCAGATTCACGGATTAGTCGTGTCGTCGAGCAGTCGGTTCCACAAGAGGCCGAATCGCTTTTGGTACTCGGGTCTTCGACCCAATGCCTGGCTGAGACAGCCGTGTAACAGGGAGAAGACCTCGTGGAAATGGGAGCACTAGTAGTAACGGCGGGTGGCGACGTAACCAGTACCGCGCCGGGATCGAGCTTGTGGGCCCCAGCATGGCCAGTTCTCGGACAAACAGTTCTCGAGAGATGGATCAAGATGGTGCAGGGCTTGGGCGTGGGCCTGGTCTCGGTTGTTGATCGGGCTGAGCAGCAGTCGAACCGGGTTCATACCATGATCGAGTGGGCCCGAGAGGGAGTGGAACGAATCCTCCTGATCGTGCTCGGCTCCTATGCAGAAATTGACCTCTGTGATTTGGTGCGCTTTCACTATGAAGGCCAGCATCAGGTAACGCGGGTGTTTGACCAGGAGGGCCCCCTCGGAATCAGCCTGCTGGACCGTGGTTGTGTGCTCGGCCATCGTGAGCGCGCCATCCATGAGCCTCATTCCCACTCGTCTCGGTACGATTTCCTTGGATACGTGATCCGCCTTTCGTCCACCGTCAGCTACCGGCAATTGGTGGAAGACGCCCTGCAGGGACGTTGCGGAATCCGGCCCACCGGAATTCAAACTCGCGAGCGTGTCTGGATCGACCAGACCGCTTTTGTGGATCCGTCCGTACAGATCGAAGCTCCGTGCTACATCGGCCCAAGAGCCAGAGTCAGGGCCAGTGTTCGAATCCGCGGGTGCTCGTCGATTGAACGGGATTGCGACATCGACCTTGGCACCACGCTGGACCACACCAGCATCCTGCCGAACACCTATGTTGCTCCCGGGCTCTATGTCCGCGAATCGGTCGTGGACGGAACCAAACTGGAGAATCTCGCTCGGGGCGTAGAGCTGGATCTCGGGACTGCCGGGCTGTTGGCACGCATCGGCAACCCGCAACCGACCACTTCAGGACGCCCAGTCCAAGTCTCTCCCGATCAAGAGTTGCCTTTGTCGAGTGCGGAAGCACAGCAATCGTGAGTTTTTGTGCTGCATAAGGTGTTCAAAATCGAAGTCGAACAGGAGGACGATCTCATGCCCCCCTCGCCTGTCACCGTAATGCAATTGCCGGACTTAAGCGACCCCAGCGCCCACAGATCCTTTTTGCGTGAAGTCAAGAAATTCATGGACAGTTCCCGCCAGCCTCGTCTCATTGTCGACCTCTCGACGGTTGGTCAAATCGCGCCGGAGTCCATTGATCTCTTATTGGAATGTGTCGATCAAGCGGAGCGCAGTGACGGGGAGGTGTCGGTGGCCGGGGCGTCGCGGGAAACCGAGGTCATCCTGGAACTGACCCAGGCTACGTCCGTTCTCAACATTTTTCCGTCGGTGCTGGAGGCTGCGAATGGTTCTCAGCCGCAGGTGGCTTAATAGCCTGCTACACAGCACCTGTGCAAACACCAAAGGAGGACCGGAATCCTATGATGAATGGAATCGGTCGGCTCTTCAATGTGCTTCTCGTCGCGTTGTTGTCAACGGCCGTCTCTTTGTCTGCGGAGCCATTGCCACAGAACTCGCAGGAACCCATTCAGACGGAGCCACCCCGGCCGCTCCATGATTCCCAGCCGGCGCAACCGACAAGTCCGAGCAGCGGGAATTCTGCGAATACTCCGAGCAGTGAACTCCCGGATGCTCCAACGCCTGCGCAGCCAGTTCAACAAAAGCAGGATGATGCGGGGCAAGCGCAAAACCCTTCTACTGTGCCCTCAGGAGCGGCTGGCGCGAAAGCAGCCCCTGCGAAGGGCGCTCCCGCATCACGCCCGGTAGGTTCTGCAATCGCACCGGCAAAGCAGCGCGAGAGACGCTCCCTACTTATCAAAGTGGGTCTCGTCGCCGGCGCTTGCGTGGCTGTGGGAACCGCGTTCGCATTGTCGAAGGGTAGTCCGGCGCGGCCCCCGGGGGCACCGTAAATCATGGGAGACCTCCCGGCAGTAGCAGCTTTGCGCTACCATCACGCTTCCGCGAGGTCGAACGTTCGCGCTCCGCAGGTTGTCACCTTTTCCGGAATTGATGGCGCGGGAAAAACAACACAGATCAATAGCCTCTCTGCGTATCTGTCCCAGCGGGGATTTCGTGTGGCTCACGTCATCTTCTGGGACGATGTTGCCGTCCTGTCGAAGTTGAGGGCGGGCGTCAGCTTGGCCATATTTCGGGAACCGTCCCGGTCGGCGAACACCGTCTCCCTTCGCCACGACAAGAACGTCCGAACCTGGTACTTGATGCTGGTGCGGGCGGGCTTTTATCTGCTAGACGCACTCAGTCTGCGCTGGGTGGTGTCGAAGCTAGGTCGCTGCAATCACGACTTCATAATCTTTGACCGCTACCTGTACGACGAACTGGTACAAATCCAGCCTCGCCACTGGCTGGCGCGCGCCTACATTCGATTGCTGCTGAGTTTGGCACCGCAGCCCGAGTTCCCTTTCATCCTGGACGCATCTCCCGACGAAGCTTTCGCGAGAAAGCCGGAATACCCGCTGGACTTCATGCGCAGCTACCGCCAAGCCTTTCTTGGACTGCGCACATTTGTTCCTCATCTGACGGTCGTGGGACCGTCCACCGTGGACACCGTCCAGCAACTGATTGTGCAAAGAATTGCGCAGGGATCGAGCGTGGGGGCGAATCGTGGGACTCCCCCGTATTGATCCGTGTCGCGCTGGGGGACATTCTCGAAGTCAAAGAGAGTTCCTGCGACTACAGGTCTTCCCGTAGACACAACCGAAGCGCTGGTAAATGCCATCTCACGCTTACTTTGCCAACCGTGAACGAGCCCAGGATGCAGAATCTTCCGAAAGAAAAATTTGCTTTGATTGTGCCCACCCTGAACGAGGCGGGAAACATCGAGAGTCTGATGCGGCAAGTGCAGGATGCCTTGGAGCCACTCGATCTTGACTACGAGCTCATCGTCGTAGACGACGGCAGCAGCGATGGAACACCTGAAATCGTCAGGGCATGGTCTCGTTCCGACAGCCGAGTCCGGCTCGTGTCTCGGCACAACCAGCGAGGACTCGCCGGCGCCGTCATTCATGGCTGGCAGCACTCAGACGCTGGTCTGCTAGGCGTCATTGACGCTGACCTTCAGCATCCGCCGCGACTGCTTCCCGAGCTGCTCGCAGCCATCGCCGGAGGTTGCGACATCGCAATCGCCAGTCGCTACGCTGCCAAAGATGGCGTGCGCGACTGGAATCCAGTACGCGCGGCAATCTCTCGAGTGAGCACATGGGTCACGCTGCCGCTGCAAAGAAGAGATCTGCGAATCAAAGATCCGATGTCGGGCTTTTTTGTCGTTCGTCGAAGAGCAATTGACGGCCTCTGCTTTGAGACCAAGGGCTTCAAACTGTTGCTGGAGATCCTGGTGCGTGGACGAATTCGGTCGGCCCGGGAAATTCCCTTTCAGTTCGGCGTCCGGCATGCCGGCAAGAGCAAGGCCGGGGCTGCGGTTGCCTTTTATTATTTGCAGTTGCTGGGAAAGCTGTCCCGAGACCTGATTCTCAGGCCGAGCTCGCAATGAAGATTGCGTTGGTGACTGCATTTCCGCCCAGCCGCCAAGGCCTCAATGAGTACGGTTTTCACGTCGCGGACGAACTTCGACGGCATTCGGAGTTGCAACTCACAATTCTCGCGGATCATCTTCCCCATGCCGAGCCGGAGTTGCCCGACTTCAACGTCGTACGCTGCTGGGGATTCAATCGTCTCGATAACCCAGTATGTCTCTTGCGTGCCATCCGGCAACTGAAGCCGGATATTGTCTGGTACAACATCGGCTTCGCAAGCTTTGGTGGCAGTCCGCTTCCGGCATTTTTCGGACTCACCACGCCGGCGCTGACGCGCTTCTGCTCCTGCTATACGCACATCACCCTTCATCAGCTCTTCGAGACCGTCAATTTGGCAGACGCGGGGGTGAAGTCGCCCTGGATGTATCGCGTCGCTGGGCGCGTGGCAACTCATGTGTTGCTGTGCGCGAACTCGATGTCGGTCCTGCTTCCCGCGTATCACCGTACATTGCGCAAAAGGTATGGCCGGGGCACGGTTAAAGTACGCCACCATGGGATTTTTGCAAGCTGCCCTGAGCAGCCTGACCTTTCCAAGCGTGGAAATCCGGTGCACCGGATTCTTGCGTTCGGAAAGTGGGGCACATACAAACGGCTGGAATTGCTGATCGATGCGTTTGAGAGAATTGTCCTGCAATCGCCACCGGTGGAGTTAGTCATCGCGGGAGGCGATCATCCGAAGACCCAGGGTTACGTAAACTCGGTGGCGGAACGCGTCCAGCGCAATCGGCGAATCCGCTTTGTCGGCTACGTCCCGGAAGAGGCCATTCCTGAGCTTTTTCAGACGGCCAGCTTAGCCGTCATGCCCTACACCTCGTCCGCGGGGTCGAGCGGGGTCGCCCATTTGGCATGTCAGTATGGCTTGCCGATCCTCGTTTCAGATATCGAGGACTTCCGGGAATTGGCAGAGCATGAGCGTGTATCGATGGATTTCTTTGTTCCAAACGATGTGGATAGCTTGGCCAGCCACCTTGCCGAGCTGCTGAAGTCTCCAGAACGACTCGCCCAGATGGCTCGGCACAACTTCTCGGCGGCGCTCGAGATGAGCATGCCCCAGGTGATCCGGCAATATATCCGATCGTTTGACGTGCAGCATCGCCTCAGGATGCTGAGGGCATTCTCCCAGCTGCGGAGTTCCCCGCGCTGGATGCCGACGAGAAGCTGGATGGCACGGCGACTGGAACGAAAGCTCAAGTCCTGGGATAAGCCGGGCCGCCTGGACAGCCGGGAGCTCTAGAGCTGTTTCCACGCAACTCTTGCTTCGATAGACAAGAATTGCCGGCTCCTCCCGCCAGCTTTTACAAAGGGACTTCTCACCGAAACCTCTGGCGTCAGGTTGCAGATTCTCATGCTGCGCGCAGGTTGCCGCTCGATCCCCAGTCTCGCTTTGCGCCTTGCGACACCTGCCCTTTTAAGGCAGGTGGTCCAGGTAGCAGGGCCCACTTACGTTCTGTGCGGGAGGCGAAGGCGGGGTCGCCCAAGGCGGGTTCTGAAAGTCGAAGAACTCCGTCATATCCATCTGGGCAGCATCTCGCTTGGTGAGCGGAGACAGACCGAACCGCGTCTCAATCAACTTCAGAATCGCCGTGTAGTCGGCGGTTGTGTGCGACACGTAATGTTTCAGCGTAAACGGTGAAATTACGATCAGCGGCACTCGATACCCCGTGTAGGTGAAATCGCAGGTGGGACCGGTGCCCCCCGTGCAGACATCGTTCGGAAGCAGATCGGAAGGCGGAATGCCGTCGGGACTGACTGTGGGTTGCGGCGCGACGTGGTCATAGAATCCGCCAAACTCGTCGAAGGTGAGAATAAAGATGGAATCCTTCCACGACGGTCCGTTCATCAACGCACTGATCAAGGTCGACGCATAGTTCGCTCCGGCCTGTACGCTGCAGCAAGCGGGGTTGGCATCGAAGTCCGCGGGATGCTCGTCCAGCCCAACCTCAGAAGGGGGATCAATGAAAGCGACCTGGGGTAACGTGCCATTCTTTGCGTCTTCGATGTACTGCGTATCCGGAAGCAGGTTCTGAGGAAACTGGTTCAAGATGGTTTGCCCGTAGGTGAAATTCTGAATGTAGCTTATCGAATACAGGCAGCTCGCATTGGTGCAGCCATTTGCTCCGGGATGAATGTAGATCTTCCATGTGATGCCGGCCTGTTGAAGGACTTGGAAAATTGGAGGAGCCGTCAGTTGCGAACTGCCCGCTTGGAGTTCATAAGCATGTCCCTCGGACGTGGCGGCCAATAGGTACATGCGGCTGGGGGGTGTACGGGTCATTACCGGAGAAAACCAACGGTCCGCAAAGTTAGAAGCCATGAAGTAGTAATAGTTCAGGTCGCTGGCGTCGTAGTACCCCATGGCTCTCTGCCCGGTAACGTCATTGAAGGGGGGCTGTATGGTACGTGCATCGTGGCCCGCAGTGAACACGAAGCCGTCGTGGGTAAAGGTGCCCGAGGTGGGATCCGAGAGGTTGAAGTCCACATGACTCTCATTCCAGGACGGGCTGGGATTCTCCACGCATTGGGTAATGAGGTGATAGGACGGGACTGGAGGACTACCGGCGTCCATTGTGCAATCGTTGCCGGGGAACGGAAAGGCAGGATCGCAACCGGGGTTCGTGGGCGCGGCTCCGGAGGGCGCACTCAGAGGGAATTGCGGCAGACCGTCGAAGGGCTGATCCGAATAACCGAAGTCTTGCCAGTACTGGCGCATGGCTCCGAAATAATGGTCCAGGGACCGATTCTCCTGCATAAAAACCACGATGTGATTCACGGAAGTCTGCAGACTGTTCCCCGTCGGTGGAGGGCTCGCCGGAGTACGATTGGTGAGACCTTGGCATCCGAGCAGCGTGCTGAGTAAGAGCGCGCTCAAAGCCAGGAGCAAGGAGCGCCCAATTGAATCGTGACGAGTCATGCAGGATTCCTCCCTGAGGTAGCCTTCATACACACAACACACAAATACTCAAAGCCGTCGGTCCTACGAGCTGAAGACGAACAGGACCCCCTCACTGAGGCGGACGATCCTGCGGGGGAGAAGACGGCACATCGGGCGACGAAGGTTGTACGCTGTTCGGCGCTGGCGTCGTATCAGGGAGTTGCGGGGGAGGCAACGGAGGTGGTTCGACGCTCAACGGCGCCTGCTGGTTCGGCGTATTCTCCGGTCCGCTGCCCTCGTCGCGTCGCTTCAATTCAATGGGTTTTCGCGTTCGACGCTTCACGTCCCGGATCGCGTTCAAGGCGCTCTCTACGTCCTCCTGATTGCCCATCGCGAGAGCGCCCACACGTCGGCCTTCGGCTTCTCGCCGGGTCGCATAGGTGACGCGATCGCCCGCCTGCGCGGCGCTGGCGGCGGCTTCGTAGTACATTTGCGCACTCTCGCGGTCTCCCTTCAGTTCAGCGACATACCCGATGTTGTTGAGCGTGAACGCGTTTGACGGATCGAGCTTGTAGGCTTCGTTAAAGAATTTCTGTGCACCCTGCGGGTCGTTGTGGTTCAGGGCTGAAACGCCGCGCAAATTGAGGCGAGCCGCCTGGGCGTTCGTGTCCTCACCTTTCGCCATCGTCTCATTCACGGCCTTGGCACTCTGCGCCGCGATCTCGCTGATGCCTCGCCCGCGCCACTTGACGCGCGGAGTCAGCAGGACGCGCTCTTCGGAGTGAAGGCTGGCCGCAGACGAGTAATAGCGCAGAGCCGATTGCAGGTCACCTTCCGACTCCATCACATATCCCAGGCTGTCGAGCAAAAATGGGTTCTTGGGATCCGCTTGCAGCGCGGCTTTGAGGATTGACTCCGCTTCGAAGACCCGGCCTTTCTCAAGCAGTACGATCGCTTGCACGTTCGCCCGGTTGGAGTTGAACGCAGAAGCCTCGGACGCCGGAAAGGCGTCGCTCACGGGCTGCCCTTTAAGCCTGGGGTTGCTTGCCTCATCAATCACGGCTTCGGTATTGGTGTGGGCAGCTAGATCGTAATATTTCAACGCATGGTCTGCGTCGCCCTCTAACTCGGAAACGTAGCCGAGATTGTTCAGCGTAAACGGATCATCCGGGTCCATAAGATACGCACGCACAAACAACCGCTTCGCCTTGTCAACGCGACCGTGCTTGAGTTCTTTAACGCCGTCCCGGTTCAGAGACTGCACCGGAGTCAATCGGCCACTTTTCGGCAGACTGATTCGAAGGTCGCCCGCAAACAGGGAGGCCGACGCGCCGTTGACAAGCGTGAGCAGCACCAACTGAAGGAACTTGCGTTTTATTCCCATCTCTTTGCAGACACAGGTGTAATTCGACCGAACCTTGGATGCGATTCAGCCTGGGGTGTTTGCACGTTCCCCAGAGATTTTCCCGACCAACCCTCGAGGCCGATTCCTCATCGAAGGGCCGGAATGCGCTCCAGCAGAAAGTTCATAGCGTTAGTCTGGGTGGTGGTGTGGGCTCTTTCGGGCTCTTGGGCGCAAAGCTCGGCACCCGCGGCTCAGAGCACGCACGCGGAACCTGCGCGCGCGGGTGATGGTGAAACGTCCGACTTCCCTCCCTTGCCGAAAGGCACGGTCAGCCTGTTCGGCGGTACCGTAATCAAGCTGGATCCCATCCGAGATCGGATCGTGTTGCGGGCATTTGGTGGCCGAGACGTCAACCTCAGCTTTGACGTGCGCACCAAGATTCTCCGCCAGGAAACTTTGGTTTCAGCCCGCGAGATTCGACCGGGTACGAGAATCTACGCTGACACGACTCTCGTGAATGGCCGGATCTTCGCAAAAACCATCCGCATTGATACGAACGCGGCGCCGGGCGAAGCCAATGGGCAGGTCACGGCTTATGACCCAGGCACGCGG
>WNFQ01004269.1_pt1 | contig 15040 bp, 14 predicted proteins | sample 5400171 | NCBI WGS metagenome assembly WNFQ01 (sample SAMN13153356, study PRJNA577476) | soil metagenome | isolation source: 20 cm soil under Madrone tree | place: USA:California | collected 2016-06-14
CGTTCTTCAACGATACAGCCTTTGACATCGCGCCAGCGCTCGCTGCCCTGACCGAGTACGCGGCGGCCCTGGGCGTTGCCTGCGACCTGGCGCCCTTGGCGGACATCGAGGCGCTTACCGGTTCGGGCTACGTGCGTCTGCAGTTCGGCCCGGCGGTGATGATCGCCGATGTCGGCGAGATCGGGCCGGATCATCTGCCGGGCCACGCACATGCCGATACGCTGAGCTTCGAGCTGTCGCTGCGAGGGCAGCGGGTGCTGGTCAACGCCGGTACATCCACCTATGAAGTCAGCGCCGAGCGGCTGCGGCAGCGGGGAACCGCGGCCCACAACACCGTGATGGTGGACGGGGTCGATTCCTCCGAGGTCTGGAGCAGCTTCCGAGTGGCGCGTCGGGCGCGGCCGCTCGCGGTGAGCTGGGGCCGGGATGGCGCTGCACTCTGGCTGTCGGCCGGACACGAGGGCTATAGGCGCTTGCCCGGCAAGGTGATCCATCGAAGACGCTGGCGGCTCGACCCGCAGGGGTTGGTCGTGGAAGACGTATTGGAGGGTCAGTACACATCGGCCGAGGCGCGATTCCACGTCTTGCGGGGTAGTGAGTTCACCTGGACGGTGGACAGGGCGTCGGGCAGGCTCGCGGCGGCCACCTGGCACCCGCGGTTCGGCCAAGCGATGGTCTGTGAGGTCCTGTCGGTGACACCTGTCGCCCCGGTGTGGACGACCCGTTTTCGCTGGGAGTCCCCGCCCGGATGAGAATTCTGTTCTTGTCCGACAACTTCCCGCCCGAGGGTAATGCGCCTGCAACGCGCGTGTACGAACATGCCATCCGCTGGGTGCGTAGCGGCAATGAGGTGACCGTCGTGACCTGCGCGCCCAATTTCCCGGAGGGGAAACTCTTTCCCGGCTACCGAAACGCCTGGCGACAGGTGGAAACGATGGAAGGGATCCGCGTGGTGCGGGTGAAGACCTACATCAGCGCCAACGAGGGATTTCTCAGGCGCACTCTCGATTACCTGAGCTTCATGCTGATGGGCTTCGCGATGGCCTTGTTCGAGCGCAGTCCCGATGTGGTGGTGGCCACGTCGCCGCAGTTTTTCTGCGCGCTCGCCGGCTGGGCTGTTTCGGTGGCCAGGCGTCGGCCGTTCGTGCTCGAGTTGCGCGACCTCTGGCCCGCCTCCATCGTCGCGGTGGGAGCCATGCGCAGGTCGGTGGTGATCCGCGCACTCGAGCGCATCGAGATGTTCCTGTACCGGCGTGCCACGGCCATCGTCGCGGTGACCGAGTCCTTCCGCCGGGAACTCATCTCACGAGGGGTCGACGGCAGGAAGATTCACGTCGTGGTGAACGGGGTTGACGCGACACAGTACCAACCGCGGCCGCGCTCGCCGGCGCTTGAAGCGGACCTGGGATTGCAGGGCAAGTTTGTCGCGGGCTACCTCGGCACGCACGGACTCGCGCACGCGCTGGACAAGGTGGTCGAGGCAGCGGCCTTGCTGAGCGAGCGCAAGGATATCGTGTTTCTGTTCGTCGGCGGGGGCGCGGACCGGGCGCGCGTGGAAGCCATGGTGGCGGAGCGGAAACTCGGGAACGTAGTCATGCTTGCGCGTCAGCCCAAGGAGAGAATGCCGGAGATCTGGAGCCTGTGCGACGTGGCGCTGATTCCGCTGCGCGACGCCCCGGTCTTCAGGACTGTGATCCCGTCCAAGATCTTTGAATGCATGGGCATGGGCATTCCGATCCTGATGTCGTTGCCGGAGGGTGAGGCCACGGGCATCGTGCGCACCCTGGAATGCGGGGTTTGCGTGCCGCCGGAGAATCCGGCGGCTATGGCGGCTGCGATTGAGAGACTGGCGGGGAGTCCCGCTGATCGTGAACGGCTGGCGGTGGCGGCTCGCGCCGCTGCGCCCCTGTATTCGAGGGATGCGCTGGCGGCATCGATGCTGGGCGTACTCGAGTCATGCGGAGGCGCTCGCTGAAAGCTTCTGCACCCAGACAATGCGCAAGGAACGTTATGTCATCGTCGCTTTGTGATCCGGGTCACGACGGCGTATATAGATCGCCGGATCGTCCAGCGGGATTTCTGGACTAAAGGGTTCCTCGGATGGAGCTATCGTTATCTACTGCGCTGGCGTTTGCAGTAACGGCGGTTCTCACGCTCACGCTGCGTCCGCTCGCGCTTCGTCTTGGCATCACGGACAAGCCCGGCGGTCGCAAGCAGCATATCGGCGAGATTCCGCTGATCGGCGGCATTGCGATGTTCATCGGCATCCTCGTTGCGGCGATGACCACCGTGCAAACCACCGGCCTATGGACTTTGCTGGTCCCCGCCGCGCTTCTCGTCGTCGTGGGCGTCATCGACGACCGTTACAATATCGGGGTGTCGGCACGGCTTGCGGCACAGACCTGCGCCGTGCTCGTCATGATCATCAGCGGCGGCCTGTATCTCAGGGATATCGGCGACCCGTTCGGAACCGGCCTCTTGAGGCTGGGCATTCTCGCCGTTCCCGGATCCGTGCTGGTCGCGCTGAGCGTCATCAATGCCTTCAACTTCATCGACGGCATCGACGGCCTGGCGGCTTCGATGGCCCTGATTGGCCTGGCCGCTGCCGGGCTCGCGACCGGAGTGAGCGCGCCGGCGGTGAGCGTGGCAGCGGTGGCTTGCGGGGCGACCCTCGGGTTCCTGCTGTTCAATTTCCCCGCTTTTCGCAATCGTCGTTTGCGCACCTTCATGGGTGATGCCGGCAGCACGCTGCTGGGGTTCGTCGTCGTATGGTTCGCGCTCTCGATCTCCCAGGGCGCAGACAGGTCGATGTCCCCGGTCGCGGCGCTCTGGTTTGCGCTGATGCCGCTGTCGGATTTCTTCAGCTGCTTCGTCCGGCGCGTGGCCAGGGGCAAGATGCCGTTGCACGCCGGGCGTGAGCATTTTCACTACGTGCTGATGCGCGCCGGCCTGAGCGGGCGCCAGGTGCTCGCCGTGCTGCTCGCCTTCAGCGTGCTCTACTCGGCAGTCGGCCTGATCGGTGTCAGGCAGAAGCTCCCGGACTGGGCCCTGTTCGCGCCATGGTTCACGTTGCTGGCATCGCAGTCCTTCATTATCAGGGGCCTGGCCGTGCGCCTCAGGCACCGCCGGTGGAGGGCCTCAAGCATCGTCGTCAGGATGCCAGCAGCGGTGGCGGCCACTCATTCTTATGCGACGCAGCCGAGGCTGGCCGCGAGGCAGCGTAACGGTCAGGGCCTCTCAGGCGCTGGCATTCAGTCCCAGCACGATGAGGCGCCGCTGCAGTCGCTCGGAGACTCCGCGCGGCCGATCGAGGCCCATGCGCCTGAGCGCGGACGTATGGCGGCCCGCGGGGGCGGCGGCGAGTGAGGCCGCCGCGGTCTTCAGGCGCCCCCAGGCGCTCCCGGTGCGCGCGTCCAGATACTTCAGCGCCCGCGCGAGCGCAATCTCCTCCTCCCCCAGGTCCGTGCCGAAGGGGTATTCGCTGAAGTACCCCTGCCGGCGATGCTCGCGCAACGCGAGCGCCAGGCGCTGCGGCAGGTTGCTGCGGAACGCATCCGGGATGCGGTAGTCGGCGCGGATCTTGCCCGCCGCCCGGGCGCGCGACAGCAGCGCGTCCTGAAAGCGCGAGTCCGCGACGTTCAGGAGCGCCGCGATGATCTCCTCGTCGGTGCGGCCGCGCAGGTCGGCGATGCCGTACTCGGTGACCACCAGGTCGCGCAGGTGCCGCGGAATGGTCTGGTGAGCGTAGTTCCACACGATGTTGGAGGTGGTGCGGCCGTGGCGGGTGCGGGTGGCGCGCACGCACAGGATCGAGCGCGCCCCCGGCAGGGCGTGCGCCATGGCGACGAAGTTGTATTGACCGCCGACGCCGCTCACCACCTGCCCGCTCTCCAGCGCATCAGAGACCGCAGCCCCGAGCAGCGTCACCATCATGGTGGTGTTGATGCAGCGTGCGGCGCGCCGCTGCAGGATACGCAGTTCCTGGTCGGCGCCGTACAGCTGGTTTACGAACGCCACCCCGCGCATGCCGAACTGCGCCCGCTCGCTCTCGGGCAGCTCGCGCAGCGCCGCATAGAATCCGCGCGGACCCAGAAAGAACCCGGCATGCAGCACCTGGCCGTTGCGCAGCTCGCGCCCGAGACACTCTCCCGCCAGGCGTGCGCGGCTCGCCGGATCGGCGAGATCGGCCGCGATCCAAGCCCCGCCGGCGGCGCGCACGCGCCCGTCGGCAAACTCCACATCCTCGCGAAACACCCCGTGGCACTTGAGCTGCGCGAACTCCGCGCTGCTCAGCACCGGCCCCGCGCCGGCACCGGCAAGCTGGCCCAGAATGCGCTCATCGAAGCGCTCGAGCGTCTGTCCCGAGCTCAGCAGCCTCTCGAGGGGGAGCGAATCGTAGACGCGCCGGCGCAGGATCCCGGCGCGATACAGCTCGAGCAGCTGATCGACGAACATCTCGGTGCCCTCTCGAGGGCGCTGCGCCAGGCGGCGTTCTGCTGATGCCGCAACAGCAGCGCATACACCAGCGAGTCACCCAGCTCGCCGATGCCGATCTGCAGCGTGCCGCCGTCGCGCACCAGGGCGCTGGCGTACACGCCGATGGCGTGGTCGACCGTGCCGAGGGGCGGATTGGGCGGACAGAACAGGTCGTAGTCGTAGCGCCGATCGTCCACCAGGAAGTCAAAGCGTCCGGGATCAACGAGCGCGTGACCGGTCATGAAGGGCATCTGTGCGTGCGTCTGCCCCACCATGACGATGTCGCGGCCCTCCGCGCGCGATGCTTCGATGAGCGGCAGCAGATCCACGGTGACATCGGCATTGGAGCCGAAGCTCAGCTGCGGCGCGCCGTTCACCGAGCGCTGCGCCACCAGATGGGCGATGACGTTGACGCCGCGCGCCAGAACATCGCGCGCCACGTGGGTGTAGTTCGCGCTCAGGTAATGGCGCTGCGCATGGCGCGAATTCAGAAACGCCCCCGGCGTCAGGAAGAACTCGAGGATGCGGATGTTGGGCGGAACCGTGTCGGCGTGCATGGCGCGCGCGTATTCCGGCTCGACATAGCTGCCGAACACCCGTGCGACGAGCGGGGTCAGCAGGCGCGCCTCGAGCGCCGAGCGGGCCACGGGCTTCAGCAGCGACAGCGCCGTGAGGATGGTCAGATCGATGCTCGAGTCGCGTAGCGCGCGCCGGTAGAATTCATTCGCCAGCGGGGTGGGCTTGCCGATCCCGAGCGGCAGCGCCAGCACGATGCGCGGTCCGACGCGGCGCAGCACCGCGTCGACGCACTGTCCGACGTCAGCGAAAACTTGCGGCATTCAGGTGTGGCATGCTCACTGAAGCACGCGGCGCGCGTCAACCAACGAAAAGAGAAATCCTGGAGGCAGCATGGCAGTGAACAAACCGGCCCTGGACCCCGCGGGTGTCGAGGTGATCTCCCGCTGCGGTTATCCGCAGCCCTACCTCGCACGCGTCATGCCGCGCCACAAGCGTCGGCTCGGGGATGCGCTCGGGCTCACCCGCATCGGCATCAACCTGACGATGCTGCCGCCCGGCAAGGAATCCTCCATGCGGCACTGGCATACCCACGAGGACGAGTTCGTGTACGTGCTCGAGGGCGAGGTGATGTTGCGCACCGACAGCGGCGAGCAGCGGCTCACCGCCGGCATGTGCGCAGGTTTTCCCGCCGGCACCCCCGACGCCCACCAGCTCATCAATCGCGGCGAGCGACCGGCGCTGTACCTGGAAGTGAGCAACCGCGACCCGGCGGACGGGGCCAGTTATGCGGATCCGGACGTGGACCTGGTATGGAATCCGCCGCACGCCCCGGGCAAGTTCACCCGCCGCGACGGCACGCCCTACTAAACCGAAGGCGGCGGCCGCTGGCGCGGCGAGGATCAGTGTGCCGCGCTCGTGAGGCGCAGCGCGAAGGACACGCCGACCTCGTTCCCCACCTGGTCGGTGGCCTTCCAGTCGCCCTGGCCGACGCCGTAGTCGAGCCTCCGGATGGTGGTCTTGCCGCTCATGTAGCCGACCGTGGCGCCCTGCTCGACGGCGGTGCGGAAGGTGAAGGGCACGCGCACGTCGCGCGTCTGGTCGCGGATGGTGAGCTTGCCCTGGGCCTCGAAGCCCGCGGCGGTCTTGGCGAACTGGGTGGCGAGGAAGTGCGCCTTCGGGAATTTGGCGGCCGCGAACAGGTCGTCGCCCTTGAGCGTGTCGTCGCGCTCCTTGTCGCCGGTGTCGAGCGAGGCGATCTCCACGGTGACGTCCAGGCGGCCGGCCGGATTGCCGGGCGCGAAGTCGAAGCTCACCGGGAAGCGGGTGAACTTGCCCTTGTTCTGCGCGCCGGCCTGCATGAAGGTGAATTCCAGCGCGCTCTTGGCCTGATCGAGCACGTAGTGGACGGGTGAGGGGGCCTCCGCTGCGCCCTGCCCCCAGGCAGCCAGGCACATCGCGGCGGCCGTGGCGGCCAGCCACTGCGCGGGCTTCGCCCGCACGCCTTGGGTCATCGCTACCTTGCTCATCGCTCGGGTCCTTGAGTCGTGGTGGTGAAGGGCAGCATCCGCCGCAGCACGTCGTCCTTGAACAGGAAGTGATGCGCGAGCGCGGCGCCGGCGTGCAGCGAGACGAACACTCCCAGCACCAGCGCCAGCGTCCCGTGAGTGGTCAACAATGCCTCGTACAGCGCCCGGTTTTTCGGCACCAGGTCGGGCAGCTGAAAGAACCCGAACCAGCTGACCGGAAACCCACGTGCTGAGGACATCATCCACCCCGACAGCGGCATGGCGAACAGCAGCAGGTACATCAGGGCGTGCGAGGAGTGCGCCAGCACGCGCTGGTACGGCTTGAGCGTCTCGGGCAGCGCCGGAGTCGGGTTCAGCCACCGCCAGGTGAGCCTGAGGATCGCCAGCGCCAGTATGGTGATGCCGACGGATTTGTGGCGCGCGAGCATGCCGAGCTTTTTCAGCGGCGGCAGATCCTCGGCGAGCGCGGCCAGGGTGAACTGAACGATGATCAACACGACGATGGTCCAGTGCAGCAGCTGGGCGACTGCACCCCAGCGGCGCGTGGTGTTTCGCATGGCCATGCAGCTAAGCTTATGCGCGTGAGTGCGAGTTGCAAACTCCGGCTGGCCGGCGCGCTGCTGCTCGCGCTCCTGCTCGGCGGGTGCCCGCTGCAACCGCACGCTCCCGCGGCGCCGCCGCAGGTGGTGGCCGAGACTCCCGCGCCTCACGAGGGGGTTCCCTACGACATCGTGGCGGGCGAATCGCTGCTCACCATCCGCGTGTATCGCGCAGGAGCGCTCGCGAGCGCCGGCCACGATCATTTGATCGCCCTGCACGCCCTCACCGGTACGGTCTACGTGCCCGCCGATGTCATGCGCAGCAGCTTCGAGGCCCGTATCCCGGTGGCGGAGTTCACGGTCGATGAGCCGGCGCTGCGCGCTCAGGAGCACAGCCCCGATTTCCCGCCGGAAGTGCCGGACACCGCCCGCGAGGGGACGCGGCGCAACATGCTCGGGGAGGCGCTGCTGGATGCCGAGCACAACCCGCAGATCGTTTTGCGGGCCGTGCGGCTGGAGTCTGCCGGGGCGCCGGCGCCGGGCAGCGGCGGCGAGGCCGGCGGCGAAACGCGGGTGCTGGCGCGCGTGCAGACCACGGTGCGCGGGCAGCTGCGCACCATCAGCGTGCCGGTGCGCTATGAGTTCGCCGCCGGTGCGCTCATCGTATCCGGTGAGGCTGCGCTCAAGCAGAGCGAGCTCGGGCTCACGCCCTTCAGCGCCCTGCTGGGTGCATTGCAGGTGCAGGACGAGATGCGCGTCAGGTTCCGCATCGTGGCGCGCGCGGCCGGGCACTGAAGCGCGCCGCCGCCGAGGCTCGGGCGCCGCGGCTACTGGCTGCCGAGCTCCTTCAGCAGCTCGTGCGCCTGGTACACCTTGCGCAGCGCCTCGAACATGATGGCCGGATCCACCGCCACCGCGCGGTTCAACTCGGGGTCGAACCAGTAGCTGCCCGCGATCGAATAGATATTCCCGTCGAACATCAGTCCCACCAGCCGGCCGGCGGTATCGATCAGCGGGCTGCCGGAGTTGCCGCCCACGATGTCGTTGTTGGTGGAGAGATCGAAGCGGGTCTCTCGATCGAGCGCGCTCTGCACCTTGAGCCAGCTGTCGGGAATCCTGAACGGCTCCTGGCCGGTGGCGCGCTCGAACAGGCGCGCCAGGTGCGTGAAGGGCTCGACCTCGTGTCCGTCCTCCTTCCAGCCCTGCACCGTGCCGAAGTTCAGGCGCAGGGTGAAGGTGGCATCCGGTGGCAGGCTCGTGCCGTAGGCGCGAAAGCGGGCGCGCGCGATTTTTTCGGAAGCCGCGTCGATGGGGGCTTCCACCGCGTCCTCATAGCTCTTGCGCACCGCGCGGGCCGGGCCATCCACGCTGCGCACGAATTCGATCATCGGGTCGTGCGCGGCCTCGAGCGCGGCAGCGCCGCCCTCCCACAGGCGCCGGCGCAGCTGCGGATCGGCGAGCTGTGAGCCGTCTACCAGCCGTGCGGCGAGTGTGTCGGGTGAATCCTTCCCCAGCAGCGCTCGCACGATCGGATCGTCCGGCCCCAGCCACTCGCGCATGCGCTCGAGCCCAAAGGACAGCGTGAGCCTGTCGAGCGCCGGATACACCGGTACCGGGGCGGTGAGGCGCTGCGCGATGCGCGGCAGCGCCGCGTCGCGGTATTCGCGCAGGCGCTCGGTGTTGGGTTTGGGGCGTTCGGCGGCGCCGCGCAACAGGGTGCGCGCATAGGTGAACAGGCGGCTGTTGAAGCCGGCGCCCAGCTCGAGGAACGTATAGGGCAGGTAGAGCTCGCGCTCGCTCAGCTGCGCCCTGGCGATGTCCGACCAGGGATCGCCGGTCGCGGCGGCGAGCTGCGGGTCGGCGGCGACCCGGGCCCGCAGCGCTGCTTCCTCGTCGCGCTTGGCTTTCAGCAGCCGCTCATCGAGCAGCGCGTCGAGCTGCCTGCGGCGCACCTTGATGGAGTTCTCCAGGTTGTTGAGCGGATCCTCCACGATGCGGTCGGCCTCGAGGCCCGTCTTGCCGAACTGGATGAAACGGCCGCGCAACTCCGAGGCGCGCAGCAGCCAGCGCGGCAGGTCCACGTCGCGCAGGGCCTGCAGCTGCGCGACGGTCAACAGCCGGTCGGTGGAGCCGGGATGCCCCGACACGAATACCAGCTCGCCCGCCTGCGGCCCCTGCGGCCGGATCGCCAAGAACTGCGGCGTCGCGGCGGGCTTGCCGTTCGGGCCGTAGGCGCGCAGCAGCGCCATATCCAGGCACCAGCGCGGGAACTGGAAATTGTCCGGGTCACCGCCGAAGGCGGCAATGCCGCGCTCGGGGGCGAACACCAGGCGCACGTCGTCGTAGCGATGGTACTTGTAGAGCCAGTACTGCCCGCCCTGGTAGAGGTCGACGGATTCGCACTTCAGCGGCCCGGATTTCGCCTGCCGGCTGTCCTGCTCGCAGGCCTGCTCGAGCTGCGTCAGGGTCTTCTTCCGGGTGTCGTTGGCCGCGCGGTCATCGAGTCCGCGGACCGCCGCGGCGACCCGCTCCGTGACGTTCTCGACGCTCATCAGCACGTCGGCGATCTGCGTGCCGCACTTCAGTTCCTGCTCCCGGGAGCGCGCCAGGAAGCCGCTGCGCACGAGGTTCTGCTCGTTGGTGGAGTGCTCATCCAGGCAAGCTTCCGCGCAGTGGTGATTGGTCAGGATCAGTCCGTCGGGGGATACGAAGGATGCCGTGCAGTTCGACAGGCGCAGGGTGGCGAGGCGCACCCGATCCAGCCACGCGGGGCTGATGTCGGCGCCGTACTGGCGCTTCACCAGATCCTGCGGAAAGTCGTGGAAGGTCCACATGCCGGCATCGCTGCGCGCCGGCGGTGGCGCGAGCAGCAGGAGTGACACCAGGAGCACGAGCACGGCGGGCAGACAGCTGCGGCGCATGGGATCCTTCGAGCCTCAGCCTTCTGATTCGAGCAGCATGAGCGGTGTGCCGCCCGGGCTCTCCAGCAGCGCGTTGCCGAGGCTCCCGGCGCCACCCGCGGAGATGGCGGACAGGGCCACGTCCAGCTCGCGCAGCCGCGCAATGCGTGCGCGCATGTCAGGATCGCGGAACACGAGCATCGCACGCTCGCACACCCCCGGCGGGTGAAACGAGAGGTCCAGGTAATCACTGGTGAGAGGCAGGTGCGGATAGGGCGCCGACACCTCCCCGGCTGCGACGAAGCCCAGAGGCTCCCAGAAGGCCTGCGCGGCGGCGAAGTCGGTGACCGGCAGACTCACTTCGGCGAAGTCACCGCACAGCGAGGCATCCCCGCGCGCCACGGGCGAGTAGGTGCGCGCTTCCAGGACCGCGACCGCGTGGCCGAACGGGTCCATCAGACCGATCTCGTTGAATACCTCTTCCCCGGTGCGGCACAGCGTGAGTTTGATGCCGGCCGCGGCAAACTCCCGCACGGACGCGGCGATGCCCGGACGCACGAAGGTGAGAACCGGCGAGGCGCCGCTGCGCTGATGCAGGCCTATGAAGAGGCGCCCGTCGGTCAGTACTCCGTACGGATGCGTGAGCGTATCGGTGGTCGGGGCCTGGGTGAACCCTAAGCGTTCGTAGAACTCGAGCGAGCCACGCACATCATCGACCGCCAGGCTGGCCTCGTGAAAGATCCCCAAGAGGGGCAACGGCGCGTGGGACATCACGCGGAGGCGCCGCGTGCGGCGCTGGGAAGGCGCCCATGCCCGGCGTGCGTCCAGCCCTGACAGTGCTGCTCGATCAGGTCCGCGAGGCATTGCGCGTGGCTGGCGCGGGCGTTGAGCGCCGGCACGTACTGAAAGCGCTGGCCACCGGCGCGCATGAAGGCGTCACGATTCTCGATATCGATCTCTTCGAGCGTCTCCAGGCAGTCCACGGCAAAACCCGGACACACCAGCGTCACTTCACGCACGCCGCGGGCGGGCATGCCGCTGAGCACCGTGCGCGTGTAGGGCTTCAGCCAGTCGGTCGGACCAAAGCGCGACTGAAAGCTCACGCTCCACTCCCCGTCGCGCAACATGAGCTCATCCGCCAGCAGGCGCGCCGTGGTCTGGCAGCGGCAGAAGTACGGGTCGCCCTGCTGGACGTAGCGCTCCGGAATGCCGTGAAAGGAAATCAGCAGGTGAGGGGTGCGGCCGTGAGCCAGCCAGTGCTCGGTGACGCTGGCGCGCAGCGCTTCGATATAGCCCGGGTGCTCGTGATAGTCCGCGATGAAGCGCAGCTCGGGCAGAGCGCGCCAGCGGCGCAACTCCCCACTGACCTGGTCGTACACCGCACCGGTGGTGGCACCGCAATACTGCGGGAACAGCGGCAGCACCAGGATGCGCTGGGCGCCGCTGTCGCGCAATCGAGCGAGTGCGCCGCGCACCTCGGGAGCGCTGTAGAGCATGCCGAGCTCCACCGACAGCGGCGCCAGCATGCGTTGCGCGAGCGAGCCGGCCAGCTCGGCTCGCAAGCGCTCCGACAGGTCGCGGAGCGGGGAACCGGAGGCCGTCCAGATGAGGCGGTACTTGCGTGCCACGCGCCGCGGACGCCAGGGCAGGATCACCCCGTACAGCAGCGGCAGCCACAGTGCGCGCGGCAGCTCCACCACGCGCGGGTCGGCGAGGAAGCGCGCCAGGAATGCGCGCACGGCGCCCGCATCCGCGGCCTGCGGGGTTCCGGAGTTGACCAGCAGGATGCCGATGCGTTCGGGGTTCGCGTAGCGCATACCTCACGATACCGCAAGCGCCGCGCCGCAGCCTATCCCGCCACTCTCAGCCGATGCCGACACACAGGTACTTCAGCTCGGTGTAGTCAAGGATTCCGTACTTCGAGCCCTCGCGGCCGGTGCCCGACTCCTTGACCCCCCCGAAGGGGGCAACCTCGGTGGAGATGATCCCGGTATTGAGCCCCACGATGCCGTACTCCAGCGCCTCCGCCACGCGCCACGAGCGCGCCAGGTCGCGGGTATAGAAGTAGGCCGCCAGGCCGAACTCGGTATCGTTCGCCATGCGGATGGCATCCCCCTCGGTCTCGAATCGGAACAGGGGCGCGACCGGACCGAAGGTCTCCTCGCGCGCCACCAACATGGCGGCAGTCACGTCGGTGAGCACGGTCGGCTCGAAGAACGTGCCGCCGAGCGCATGGCGCTTGCCGCCCTGCACAACGCGCGCGCCTTTGCTCACGGCGTCCGCGAGGTGCTGCTCCACCTTGGCGAGCGCCTTGGTATCGATCAGCGGACCCTGGTCGGTGGGGCCCTTGAGGCCGTCGCCCACGCGCAGCTGCGCCACGGCGTGCACCAGCTTAGCCGTGAAGGCCTCGTAGACCGGCGCCTGCACCAGCAGGCGATTGGCGCACACGCACGTCTGCCCGGTGTTGCGGTACTTGCTGGCGATGGCCCCCGCCACCGCGGCATCCAGATCAGCGTCCTCGAACACGATGAACGGGGCATTGCCGCCCAGCTCGAGTGACAGCTTCTTCACCGTGCCGGCGCATTGCGCCATGAGCTTCTTGCCCACAGCGGTGGAGCCGGTGAACGTGACCTTGCGCACGCTGGTGTTGGAAGTCATCTCCCCGCCGATCGCGGCCGCATCCCCGGTGATGATGTTGAGCACGCCGGCCGGCACCCCGGCGCGCGCCGCGAGCGCCGCGGCGGCGAGGGCCGAGTAGGGCGTCTGGCTCGCGGGCTTGCAGACGAAGGTACAGCCCGCCGCGAGCGCAGGTCCGGCCTTGCGCGTGATCATGGCGAGGGGGAAGTTCCACGGCGTGATCGCCGCGACCACCCCCACGGGCTGGCGCAGCACCAGGATGCGCTTGTCGGCCTGATGCCCCGGGATCACGTCCCCGTACAGGCGCTTGCCTTCCTCCGCGAACCATTCGATGAAGGAGGCCGCGTAGGCGATCTCGCCCTGGGACTCCGCGAGCGGCTTGCCCTGTTCGGCGGTCATCAGCGTCGCCAGGTCTTCCAGGTTCGCCATCAGCAGCTCGTACCAGCGGCGCAGCACCGCCGCGCGCTCCTTGGCGGTCTGCCCGGCCCACGCCGGGAAGGCCTGGCTTGCTGCCTCGATGGCGCGTCGTGTCTCGGCGGCGCCCATCTCGGGCACCGCGCCGATCGGTTCGCGCGTCGCCGGATTCACGATCTTGCGCGTGGCGCCGCTCATGGCGTCCACCCACTTGCCCCCGATGAAGGCGCGGGTACGCAGCAGATCCGGATCGCGCAATTTCATCTGGCGCCCCTCCCCATCTCAACCCTGGACGGGCTCGCCGCCGGCCACGTGGCGGTTGAGAAAATCCACAGTGCGTGCACGGGCCAGCGCGGCGACCTGCGGGTTGTAGGAGTCGCGCTGCTCGCAGTTGAAACCGTGGCCCGCCCCCTCATAGACGAACAGGGGCGCCTGCAGGTTCGCCGCCCTGAGGCGCTCGATGTCGGCGGCCGGGATGCTGCGGTCCTCGCTGCCGTAGTGATACAGGACCGGGCAGCGGGGTTTCTGCTCGAGGTAGCTCGCGAGCTTGCCGTAATACACCACCGCGCAGGCGAGGGGCAGCTGGCAGGCGGCAACATAGGACAGGGTTCCGCCCCAGCAGTAGCCCACGCTCGCCGTCCGGCCCGAGCGTTTCACCACGGCGATCGCGGCCGCGAGGTCGAGCAGGGTGTCTTGCGGGGTGAGCTGCTTGACGTAGCCGGAGCCCTCCTGCATGTCGGCGGCGGTGTAGCTGAGCTCGATGCCGCGGCGCACCCGGTCGAACAGGCAGGGTGCGATGGCCGTGTATCCGTCGGCGGCGAAGCCGTCGGTCACTTTGCGGATGTGGCTGTTGACCCCGAAGATCTCCTGGATCACCACGACTGCGCCGCGCGGGCGTCCGGGGGCGGCGGCGAGCCACGCCTGAAACTCGTGGCCGTCGCGGGCCATGATGGTGGAGTACTCGCCCATGGACTTGGTATTCTAACCCGTTGCGCTGTGTGGAGGAGTCATGCTGGTCGGATCCGCGGTCAGGCGCGTGGCCATCGTCGGTGGCTTGCGCATTCCCTTCGCCCGCTCGTATGGGGCTTACGCCACCGCCAGCAACCAGGACATGCTCACGGCTGTGTTCCGCGCCGTGGTCGAGCGCTTCAAGCTCCAGGGTGAGCGTCTCGGGGATGTGGCCGCGGGCGCGGTGCTCAAGCACTCCCGGGACTACAACCTGGTGCGCGAGTGCGTGCTGTCGAGCGGGCTCGATCCGCACACGCCCGGATTGGACATGCAGCGGGCCTGCGGCACGAGCCTGGAGGCCGCGATCGACATCGGCAACAAGATCGCGCTCGGACAGATCGAGGCCGGTCTCGCCGGCGGCACCGACTCCATCAGCGATGCGCCGATCGTCTACCCGCGCTCCTACCAGCAGCTGCTGCTCGCGAGCTACCGCGGCCGCAACGCCTGGGAGCGGCTGTCGCCGTGGCTCGGGCTGCGACCGCGGCACTTCAAACCGGTACTGCCCGCGGTCGTCGAGCCGCGCACCGGACTGTCCATGGGGCAGAGCACCGAGATCATGGCCAAGGCCTGGCAGATCGGGCGTGCCGAGCAGGATCAGCTCGCCCAGCAGAGCCACGTCAAGGCCGCGGCCGCCTGGCCCACGTCAAGGCCGCGGCCGCCTGGCGCGACCGGTTCTACGACGACCTGGTGGTGGAGTACCGGGGACTGAAGAGCGACAACAATATCCGCGCCGACAGCAGCGCCGAGAAGCTCGCCAAGCTGCGGCCGAGCTTCGCCGCCGACGGCACCCTCACCGCCGGCAACAGCACGCCGCTCACCGACGGGGCGAGCGCGGTGCTGCTGGCGACGCCGGAGTGGGCCGCGAAGCGCAACCTGCCGGTGCTGCCCGCGGTCGTCGAGCCGCGCACCGGACTGTCCATGGGGCAGAGCACCGAGATCATGGCCAAGGCCTGGCAGATCGGGCGTGCCGAGCAGGATCAGCTCGCCCAGCAGAGCCACGTCAAGGCCGCGGCCGCCTGGC
>WNFQ01001891.1_pt1 | contig 15036 bp, 11 predicted proteins | sample 5400171 | NCBI WGS metagenome assembly WNFQ01 (sample SAMN13153356, study PRJNA577476) | soil metagenome | isolation source: 20 cm soil under Madrone tree | place: USA:California | collected 2016-06-14
AGGTCGGGCTGGTGCGAATAGAAACGATGCCAGAAATACGACTTGGCGACCGGATCGTAGGTCCAGTTGCTCAGTTCAGTGTCCTTGAAAATTATTCGAGCATCCTGATATTTGTTCGGATCATCCGACCAAACGTAATAATCGCGCCAGGGATCGCCCGCCACCGCCCGGCGCGATCTTTGAAACCAAATGTGTTGGTCGCTCGTATGGTTCAATACCAATTCGGTGATCACCTTGAGCCCGGCTTCGTGGGCCGCCTCGAGGAACTGACGAAAGTCATCCAGCGTTCCATACGATGGATGCACGTTATAATAGTCTGCTATGTCATAACCATCATCCCGAAGCGGGGAGGGATAGAACGGTAGCAGCCAAATTGCGGTAACGCCGAGGTTCCGCAAGTAGTCGAGCTTACTGAGCAACCCCTGGAAATCTCCGATGCCGTCGTTATTGGCATCACAAAGAGTCTTGATATGGAGTTGGTAAATTATGGCGCCTTTGAACCAATCCGAACTGGCTGGTTTGGCGACATCCTGCGTTTCGCTAGTCGGAATCTGCATACGAAGTCAAAAAATGAGCAGTGAAGCGGTGTGGGTCCGAGGTGGGCGCAAATGCTATTGGGATAAAAGCGTCGTTTGATTGCGCCCACCTTCCGTGGGGTCGGTAAAATTAGATCAAGCTTACGCGGAAATTCAAACGACACTGCCGAAAGTTGTTCTGAGGTTAATTTTCTACGGAAATAGACCGCGGACCTTCTTCGCCTGCATCACCTTCTCCACCCCAATCGCTAATGCGGCAAGCCGATGGGGGATCCTTTCTTCTTTGGCCCGCTTGATAACTGCCCCAAAGGATTGTTCCAAAACCCGGAAGAGGCGATCCACTACTTCGGTCTCGTTCCAGAAAAAACTCTGGAGGCTCTGAACCCATTCAAAATACGATACGACGACGCCGCCAGCATTACAGAGAATGTCTGGAAGGACGAATATTTCGTTCCAGCGTTGGAATAGCACTTTGTCGGCATCGACCGTGGTTGGACCGTTCGCTGCCTCCGCCAGAATTCGGCATTGGATCTTGGCGGCATTGCCTCGATTGATGACACCGCTGACGGCCGCCGGAATCAGCACGTCGCACGGAGTGGTAAGCAATTGGTCAACCGGGATCGAGTCTGCACCAGAAAGACCCGCCAGTGCGCCATACTTCTCCACGTGCTTGTCTACCTCTTTGATATCGAGGCCGTCATCGTTACGGTAAGCTCCCGAAATATCACTAATCGCGATAACCTTCATGCCATTCTTATATGCGAGGCCGCGGGCGGCGACCGCTCCAACGTTTCCGTAGCCCTGGATTACCGCCGTTCCGCCCGACAATTTCAGTTTCAACTGATGGGCGGCCCGCTCAACTAAATAGACCGTTCCACGTCCGGTCGATTCGCGACGACCATAGGTTCCACCGACGCTGACCGGCTTTCCGGTTACAATTCCGGGCACCGCATGGCCTTGATGGGCGGAGTAGGTATCCATGAACCATGACATGATCTGTTCATTTGTTCCCATGTCCGGCCCCATGATATCGGTGTGAGGTCCGATGAAAGGGATCATTTCCTGCATGTAGCGCCGGGATAGGCGTTCCATTTCGCCCGTGGATAACTTTCGCGGATCACAATCGATTCCACCCTTCGCACCGCCATATGGGAGACCGGTTAAGGCACATTTCCAACTCATCCACATCGACAAAGCAGCGATTTCTCCGAGGGTGACTCCGGGCGCGAAGCGAGTACCACCTTTGGTCGGTCCCATCGAAAGATGGTGCTGTACCCGGTAACCCTGAAATACCTTGGTCGAACCATCATCCATTCGGACTGGCACGGCCACGGCGACCGATCGTTTGGGATACATCAGGCGTTCTCGGAGATTATCCGGAATCTGTAGGTAATCCGCGATCAAGTGAAATTGATCGCAGGCCATTTCGAAAGTCGGGTCACTGTAAATGTGCTGCATAGAGGGCTGGATACGACAAGGGCTGCGCCGCAGGCGGCCCATTGCGATTCAGGCGAAGAGTTGAGGTCTGAAAAACCGGGGATTCACTGCTCGTAGAATGTCTTGCATTTTCGTAATCCGCAACCCCCAAGGATGATAGCCAATGGTCGATAGCGGTAGCCATTTTGCTACTTCCAATTGGTTATCGGCTATTTCACCGCTTGAACCCGTGCCTGATTGCGGTTAACGCAAAAGACTCCAAATGGTTGGGAATGACCGACCCGCAGTCACACAATGGCATGAAGTTTTCGATACCCAAGGGTATACGAGACCGCAGTACGTCGCTCTCTTGGCCAAACTAAAGAGCTACACCCCATCCTATCTCCACGAGCTGGAACAGCGTCTTCATGCCAGTCTGCGGGAGCTTGGCATCACCTTTGGAAGCTTTCAAACGGACCGGGCAAATACCTGGTTCTCCGATTTGCTGCCACACCTTTTTCTTCCGGAAGAATGGGAGCTAATTACGCGCGGATTCCAACAGAGGGTACAGGCATTCGAGCTCCTTTTGCAGGACGTTTACGGCAAAAGAGAAATTCTCCGGGAAGGCGTCTTGCCGATACCTCTCATTCTTGGCAGCCCCCAGTTTCAGCGGAGCGCGGTTGGGCTAAAACCGACCACCGGACGTTATCTGCATTTAAATGGGCTCTGTCTTTATCGGGATCCAGATGGGCGACTTACGGTAAAACATCATTACTTCGGTCATCCTTCCGGGATCTCCTATATGATGCAAGATCGACGGCTTCTCGCACGGGTGGTCCCCGACCTGTTTGAACATCTTCCGATCGAACCGATGGCAGACGTTCCAACTGAAATTCTGCTGCGCCTGCGGAGCATGGCTCGAACGAGCGAACCTTCCGTAGTCCTGTTAACCCCCGGGGTCGCCAGCGCCGTTTACTCCGAGCACAGTTTTCTGGCGCGTCGCATGGGAATTCCGCTGGTCCAGGGTGGAGATCTGGTGGTACTGAACGATTCCTTGTTCCTTAAGACCGTTTCTGGCCTGGAGAGAATCGATGTGATCCACTCCCGAGTAGCCGACCCTTGGCTCGACCCGCTCGTTTTCAATTCCGACAGTCGAATCGGCGTCCCGGGACTCATTCATTGCGTCCGGAAAGGTACCGTTGCGTTAGTCAACCCGGTCGGTTCTCAGCTCTCCGATGATCGCAGTCTTTTGCATTTCTCGAGTATCATCATTCGCTATTACCTCGGTGAATGGCCAATCTTGCCAACAATCCAGACCTATTGGCTCGGCGACTTAGATCAACGCGAGCTCGTATTGGAAAATACCGAATCGTTCCAAATCCGAACCCTCACCGGCGAGCGATTTTTTTCCACTCAGGATCTGGAAAGCGGCGCGGACGAGCTTCGTAATATTGTCAGGAAAACGCCCCACCTGTTCGTTGCGCAACCACGAGAAGATGCCGCCAAGACCATTAGCTTGGTCAAAAACCGGCAAGTAGAACGCCTGCAAGATCACATCATCTATGGGATGCGAAATGGCGATAAGCTCGATCTTTTCCCCGGAGCGTTAACCCGCCTCTCAGCCAAGCCGGAAGGGCGAACCGAATCTGAATTCGGAGGAGGCGGGAAAGATACCTGGGTGCTGCGCTCGCCCAGCCAGGTGAAATCGGCTCTGCCTAACTTTCATCCTGCTCAGGTTCTCTTATCCCGACGGGTAACCAGCCGAGTAGCCGAAGCTTTTTACTGGCTCGGTCGCTATCTCGAACGCTCGCAAGAAGTGGCGCGAATGATCCAATTCGTTGAGACGGTCGAGATGGAAGAACTTAATGCGATCGAGCGGAAACTGTATCGACCGATCTGGAACCGCTTGCTGCCGCCACTCGATACTCCTGGCAAGCGTGGTCGCCGCGGTATCAGCAATGTCCGGGAACGGTATCGGCTTGTTCTCGAGTCAGATCAGCCTGGTTCGATCGCCTCGATGATTCGCATGGGTGTGGCGAATGCAAATTCTCTTCGGGAAGCAATCAGTCCGGAAGCCTGGGCAGTACTCTCCGAGCTGGAGAGCCGTTTCGACCGCAAACGCATCCAACCCCGGATCAGCGATACTGATGCTCGCCGCCTGACGAGGCGACTTGCGCAATCGGTGCTCTCGCTGGTACCGCAGTTCACTGCGATTGCTCAACAAACGATGTTGGCGGACGACGGCTGGCGTTTCTGCGAATTAGGACTCTATCTCGAGCGGGCGGTTCGCACGGCAAACGCGACGTACGTAGTAGCGCAATCCATTCAACAGCGAGCTGGAACCCGTCAGGGATTGGATATCGAACTATCAGCGTTTCTTCGTTTGCTCGCCTGTCGCGACGCTTATCGACGAATTTATCAAGCTCGATCTGAGCCCGCATCAGTCTTTGGATTTCTGTGGCAGAATTCCGAGATGCCTCGTTCGGTCATGTTTTGCCTCCAGCATTGCGCGAAACTCCTTGGTGCCTCTCTTCCTGCCGCTTCCGCCAATGCCGAATCGGGTTTGACGTATCTGCAGGGAATTATTCAGCAGGTTCGCCGCCTCGATTGGTATGCATTTTTCGTCTCGGAGGTTGAAGATACCGAACAAGTAGTGCGGAGCGATCAACTAATCGCGCTTATCGGTGAACTGCTCGATCGAATCCAGGAACTGCACCACGTAATCACGGACCATTTGCTGAGTCATCAGAGTATCATTTCTGAACCGGAACCGACGTTGTTCTAGGTAGGGATGCGCTCCTGCGCGTCCGTATAGGTCTGATTAGCCCGATCGAAGGGTGGATTTGTCATCTCTCATTTGTTATCTGTCATTGTCCTGCCCCCCAATGAGCATCCCCGAGAAAACCCTAGCGTTCTGTCGCCGATCACTAGCTGAACGCGATCAGTTCTGGACAGAACAATCAGAACTCATTTTTTGGCACAAGCCGTTCCATCAAGTCTGTGATTTTACTCGACCGCCTTTTGCTCGGTGGTTCGTCGGTGGCGAAACCAATCTTTGCTACAACGCGATCGATCGGCATCTGGCGCGTCGGGCAGATCAAGTCGCTCTGCATTTCATTTCCACTGAAGTGGACACGCAGCGTTCTTTCACCTACCGCGAACTGGCAGATGAAGTAACCGCATTTGCGGCCGTCCTGCAGTCGCTGGGTTTGAAACGCGGCGATCGAGCCATCATCTACTTGCCAATGATTCCCGAAGCCGTTTTTTCCATGTTGGCGTGCGCTCGCATTGGGATTATCCATTCGGTCGTTTTTGCCGGATTCGCGCCCGCCAGCCTGGCCACTCGTATCGATGACGCCGAAGCGAGCGTATTGATTACGGCCGATGCCGGCCTACGTGGCGGCAAGCTTATCCCCCTCAAGCGTCTCGCCGATGAGGCGGTCGCCCTGGCTGCGCGCCCGCCGCGATATGTCCTCGTTTGCGCGCGCGGTCTCGATCCCGATATGCCGTCCGATCCACGCCGCGATCGTGATTACGCGACATTGCGTGAAACCCACCTCCACGACCAGGTACCAGTCGAATGGCTCGAGAGTTCTGAGACGTGCTATCTGCTATACACGTCCGGTACAACAGCTAAGCCAAAGGGAATCCAGCGCGACACCGGTGGTCACGCGGTAGCCCTTGCTCTCGCCATGCAGAACATCTTCTCCGGAAATCCCGGCGAAACGATGTTCACGGCCGCAGATGTGGGTTGGGCGGTAGGTCATTCCTTCGGAGTATACGGTCCGCTGATTCATGGTATGGCAACGATTCTTTACGAAGGATTACCAATTCGGCCGGACGGCGGAATTTGGTGGAAAATCGTAGAGCAGTTCCGGCCCACGGTCATGTTCACGTCGCCCACGGCCATTCGTACACTCAAAAAACAGGATCCGGCCTATCTCAAGAAGTATGACACAAGCTCGTTGCGTTATCTCTTTCTCGCTGGCGAACCGTTGGATGAACCAACCTGGCAGTGGATTCACGAGGCGTTAGAGATTCCAGTGATCGATAATTATTGGCAGACCGAGACCGGATGGCCGATCCTCGCCTTGCTGCCGCGGCTCGAGGAACCCAAAATCAAGCCAGGCTCACCGGGAATCGCCATGCCCGGCTACGACGCTCGCATCGTTGACCAAGGATCAGGCCAGACACTCTCCCCAAATGAAAAAGGCGTTCTAGCACTGGGCCTTCCCTTGCCACCCGGTTGCATGCCAACCGTTTGGAAAAATGACGAAGTGTTCGCCCGGCACTACTGCAGCCAATTTGCCGAAGAGCAGCTATACTCCACGTTTGATTATGCAATCCAAGACGCAGACGGATACTTCTTTATTCTGGGCCGCTCCGACGATGTGATCAACGTCTCCGGCCACCGGTTGGGGACCCGCGAGATCGAAGAAACCATCTGTTCTCATCCGGCCGTGGCCGAAGCTGCCGCGGTTGGTGCGAAGGATGAATTGCGCGGCCAGACCATCCATTGCTTCGTTGTGGTCAAACAAGCCGAGGCTTTCGAACGCGAAGACAAACAGAGCCAGTTACAGAAAGAAATCGAATTTACGGTGGTGTCGAGACTCGGATCTTTTGCCCGGCCGGCTGCCATTTACCTGATTCGTGCGCTACCCAAAACACGATCTGGCAAAATCCTGCGACGCGCGATTCTGGCCGCTGCGGAGGGACGCGACACCGGTGATTTGACCACCTTGGAAGATCCGATCGCTCTCGACTCGATTCGAGAAATGATAGCCAGAATACAGAGGTCGGGTGAAAGTGCGCGGTAGAGGCGAATGGGCGTGTGATAGTAGGGGGAAACAGATCCAGCGACAGCAGGATCTGTGAGCCTTGCGTCGGTCCGTTTGGCTCACACGTCTCAGTCTCGCTGTCGCTCAATGACGTGTTTCGTCCTACCCAAGCGCGAATTTTGTTACAACTTTTTGGCTGGCCTGCGTGTATTTATCCGGAGGAAACATCCATGCTTGCTCGAAACATTTTCTCGGTTTTGCTGGTTACTACTTTTGTTCTGGGGTACTCCACGGCGACACACACGAGCCGAGCAGACTTGCTCACCAGAGTAGCCGAGCAATCGCGACATTTGGCAGAGGCTGGAAAATGGGACGACGCCAATGCAGTTCTTCAAGAGCAGCTGACCAAAACGAAAGATGCGGCCGAAGCAGCGCGGCTCAAAGCAGAGTTGGCGCATCTTGCATCGGATCGGAATACCTACTTTCACAAAGATGAATCGTCGGTAGTTGCCGCCTTAGAGGAAGCTCGTTCTGCCGCGCACGCCAGCAACGACAAACCGGCACTCGCGACATTGGAAATGGCCGAGGGCCGATCCACCTATTGGAAGGCGCTGGAGAAAACCAAAGACTGGGGACCGCCAACTGAGGATTTCGATCGAGCACTTCAGATTTACAAAGAGCTAGGAGATGAAATTGGACTCGGGGAGGCGATGTTTTATCGCGGGTTGGTTTACCAGATGCAAGAGGAGAATCAGCGAGCGCGCCAGATCTTCGCACAAGCGCTGGCACTCACCAAGAAGACAGGCGACGAACGCATGCAATCGTTCGTCGTGAGACACATCGGTTACCTGCAGCAAACCGCCGGCGAGATTGATGCGGCTCGAGCGAACTTCCAAATGTCACTTCAATTGCGGCAGCGGAACGATATGAACGTCTTTGTGCCGTTTGCTCTAATCGCCTTAGCGGATTTTGAAGCGGAACAAAAGAACTCGACCGAAGCAATCAAGTTGATCGAGCAGGCGCTTCCGCTAGCCAAATCGGGGAACAGTCCCCGGGCGCTTTACGCAGCTCAGATGACGCTAGCGAAATGGTACGCGGATGAGGGCAAAGCAGCCGAAGCAAAAAACCTCGCGGAACAAAGCCGAGCCGGCGCCGAAGCATTTGGTGATCTGAGCGGCATGAAAGAAGCCAAGGATTTTCTGAAATCGCATACCTGACCGTTGATTCACAGGCTAGAATCTAAAAGGCGCAACAAAACGGGATTTGGCTAAAGTTGGCATTGTGGATCTCAACCGTATACCGCCGGCTTTGTTACAGACCTTCTTGGTCGTTGCTGAAGCGGGCCAAATCTCGGAAGCGGCTCGCCGGCTTCATCTATCTCAACCGGCCGTTACCGGACAGATCCGCAGGTTGGAGGCCGACCTGGAAACAACCCTATTCATTCGCTCGGCCCGAGGCGTGTCGTTGACCCCAAGAGGGGCCCATCTCCGAGAACGACTCCAAGATGTCTTTACTGAGCTTGAACAGGTTTTGCGGGAGTTGGATCAGACACGTGAAGTAACTGGAATTGTGACTCTCGCAGCCAGCACAACTCTGGCGAGATATTTTGTACCCAGAATTTTCATTCGCTTCCATCATTACCACCCGGCAGCCGCTCTTCACCTGATCGTGGGAAATACGGAAGAAGTGCTGGAGCATCTTCGACAACAGAGGGTTGGACTCGGCCTGGTCGAGGGCCATCAGCGGAGTCCGGGTGTGCGCCTTGAGCAGTTCATGCCTGATGAAATCGTTCCGGTTTGTGCCGCTCGAATTTCTGATCCAAAGCTCCGTCGCGCGATTGAAGGAATGAAGTCGGTTCGAGACCTTGAAGCTTTGCCGCTTCTTTGGCGCGAGTCTGGAGCAGGTACGCGAACTGTGGTTGAAAGCGTATTGAAGGAGGGCGGAGTGAACCCGAAGAAGTTGGATCAGCGTTTTGAACTAGGAAGCAGTGAAGCCATCAAATCGCTCGTCATTGCCGGCCTCGGTGTCGGCTTCTTTTCCTGTTGGGAAATCCAACAGGAAATTGCCATGGGATTGGTACGACAAATTAAAATCCCCGGTCTGCGAATTCAACGGATGTTTTCTTGGGCGCTTCCCAGCGGCGAACTTGGCGGGCTAGCCGGTCAGTTCTATCAATTTGCCAATTCGATCCGTAGCGAGCTATCTGCGGTGAGTGTCCGCCCAGAGCAGCCGGTCCAGAGCCAGGGATTTTTCATATCGGATACGCAACCTCCCATTTAGCAGTCTTTAGTCCTAGCAGGGCGTCGCTCGGCGGTCGCGGAGCGACCACGCCCTACCTCACCGGCTGCTAGGCCCATCAGCTGGCCTGATATGCGATCGAAATACTCGATTATCGCCGCCGGGTGACAGGGATGACCTTTTCCTTCAGAAAGGTTGTTTATGAGATTGATTAAGGGTTCATTAGCCGGTCTGGTTCTGGCCGGCATTCTGGCGCTCGCGCCGACCGCCACGTTCGCACATGGTGGAGGCGGCGGTGGCCATGGTGGAGGAGGTGGTGGCCACGGTGGCGGCGGCGGCCATTTCGGTGGCGGCGGTAGCCATTTCGCTGGCGCCGGTGGCCATTTTGCTGGGTTCGCCGGGCATAGTTTTGCCGGCCGTAGCTTCGCAGAACACCAAGGAGCGCACTTTGCGCGCGGAGATCATTTCCGGGGCCGAGATCATTTCCGGCACGACGGAGATTTCTTTTTTGGAGATTCCTTTGGGTACGCAGATCCCTATTCGTATGATTATCCGTACTACGGCTATTATGACTACGATGACGGCAACTATTCCGATGGGCAATACGCACAAGCCGACGTGATGCCTTCTCAGGAGACCATTGTGGCTGTGCAGAAGGAGCTAGCGAAACTCGGTTACTATCACGGTCCGATCGATGGCTTGATTGGCCCACAAACCGAAAGAGCGATTAGTTGGTTCCAATCCGTCGACAAACTGTCCGTCACTGGCCGGATCGACGATCGGACATTGAAGGCGTTGCAGATTAGTTAACCTCGAAGGAAGAACAAATCGGGCCCGGCCTCTGGTCGATTACCTCACCCGACCGGAGGTCGTTTGCGCCGTGGACCGGCCGTAGAGCGCTTCACCCGTCAACCGTGTGCCCGCTTACGTTGGGACCCCCGCGAAAGATTCGTTTGCCTAGTTGTTACCTTCGTCTTTTGGTCTTTTGTTCTTTGGTCTTTCGGCCCTTTGGTCCGTAGAAGATTAGAGCCGTAGATCTTGGACCATTGGAACTAAGAACCGCTAGGGCATCGGAAAGAATCCTTCACGTTCAGATATGGTGATTGCTGACGGGCGCGCTCATACCGGACATTGAAAAGTTTTTTGCCTTAGCCGCGTTGCGGTCGGATTAGGGCATGATCGGCCCAGGGGCGGCCTTATTTGAGGCTGATTTCGTCGAGGGCGTCTTTCATCGGCTTGCTGGAGATCCGGATGATTCCCTGGAAAGGGCTATTGAGCTCCTGCATCATTTCGATTGCCCCCGCGACCGCGAGCGCGCAGAGGAACAGCGCCAGGATTGCTGTCGCGTTACGCGGCGCAAACAGGCCGAAGCTTAAAAAGAGGAGGCTCAGCCAGAACACCACTAACACCAGCAACGGAACCTCGATCCCAATCGTGTTCTGCTCGGCCAAAAGCCATCGCGCCCCCATGATCACGCTGACGAGTTGTAGCGCCTGCGACTGCAGCCAGCGCTGGTCAGGGTTGCTCGCATCCAAAGCCGCCAGCCCGTCCTGCAGGTCTTCCAGGAGTGCAAGGGGCCTAGGATTCTCTGAGCTGGGCAGCTTGGTGGTCCCCTCAGCGAAGAGGTCCCGGATCTTCACCGCAGTATAGCGGCGCAGCAGATCGCGTAAAGATTCCGCCTCCGGGCCATAACGCCGCAGCAGGCGGTCCACTCGGATCGTATCCGCGGCTATTAGAATAACCTCTTCATTCTTAGTATTGAACGAACTGCTGGCCGCAGCAATTAAGAGACCTAGGACCAAAGCGGTCAGAGTTCCGACCACTCCCGTCGACACGGAGACAACGCTTTTGGTCTGATCGGTCAAGTGATTTTGCGGCAAAATTCGGCTGACCAGCATGCCTAACAGGGCGCTGCAGAAGACGATTACCAGAACGACCAATGAGATTAGGGTTTCAGTCACGATGTTACTCGCCGAGTCCGATTCGGGGCTGATGTTGCGCGGCAAGTAAGAGAGTGTCAATGCTGGACAAGGCCGATTTTACTGACCAAAAAAGGGTGGCTAATTCCTGATATTTCTCTCTCCTCGATTCAAAGCCGGTTCATTCCAAGCGCGGCTCCCCGCGCAAGGGGAAAGGAGCCAAGCGCTACTGCCATTAGCGAAGTCTTAGGTCCAATCCTCGGTGTGACCGTCAAGCTGATCGCGATGGCGCAGGCTCAACCGTGCTGTGCGGCGGTTGCAGCTTCATGAGTTCTGCTGCGTAGGCGAAGTATTTACCGGCTGACATCGTGTCGACCTGGATCTTCGGTGGAGTCTTCATGTCCACCCTCGCGGCCGTCAAGCCTGGTGCTTCGCGAGACGGTTACGGATTAGGAGGCGTACCCCACCAACGCTTCGAAACTTCTTAGAAAATGCACTAACTCCTTGGCTATCGAGGGTAACCGTAGGGCGTACCAAAATAACTCTTCGGTGCGGATTGGCTTAGGGAGGGTCTTCGCGGGCAAAACCGTAGGGTATTTTTCATATTCATGAATTTCAAAGCGAGAGAGACGGGCTCCGGGGGCGGGGCGGTCTCGGATCCGCCAAAACGTCGCCTAGCCCGCTCGGTCAACGCGATCCGACTCATGAACACTTATCGCCTAAATGTAGGGGTTGTAGGGGATAGTTTCTCAATTCAAAAGTAAGAATAGAGTAACACATATGCTAATCACTTTGCCCGGGCTCCGCACCCGGCGCATATTTGGAATAGAAGCAACAAACTACCCCCTACAACCCCTACCGCTGGGTCACGCCCTCAAGAGGTCCCAAGCCCTCATACTAGAGATCTGCAATGGCGCGCGGCGCAGTTAGGCTGTCAGTGTTCACGGGAAAAGAATGGTGTAGCGCTTCGTGCCATTGTTCATCGAGGATTTGACTCGGTGCGAGGCTTTGACCTCCAAACGTGTGAGATACCATCCGCACGCATTCGGGGCATGGAGGAGCTTCCTCGCTTGTGAACAAACATTAGAATCCTGGCCGGTTAATTCAGCCTCAAGCTCGCTCGACTTTCCCTTCCACGGTTTCTTGCTATCGTTGAAGTGCTGGTCAATGAGCTCCAAAAGCTGAAACTCCGGCGCGATCTCATTCATCGCTTTCAGAACCTCAGGATTGTGATATGTCTCAACACCATATCTTGGGCTTCGGAACTTCTCAGGAATTTGCATTTTCAAGAGGTAGCCAAGGTATGCCGGCAATTCTGTTCTGAGCTTGGTTTGGAATGCCGCTCTCTCCTCGTCAGTCTGGGTCGGCATCGGCATAGGTTTCTTCTTAGCCTGAAAGATTATCACCTTGTCGGATAGACTCTCGTCTATCGGCGGAAGGATCATTAGGCTTTCAGGCTCATCATTACAGGAGATACTAACCCTCCAAAATGGCTTCAGGGTCATGCCCTGCCGATTCTTGGCGTGATGCTGGACTCCTTCATTCGCTGTGAACTGCTTCAGATATGCACCAAAGTGTCGACGGGCGCGAATGTCGAACGAACCTACGTCATCCTCTATCATCAAATGTTCTGCCTCAAACAAGTTGCCGTTGAATGCCGTTGCCCCACTCATGAACTGGTACGGTTTGGCAGAACGCCCTCCCAACGCCGGTGTTATCACCTGGTTTTGTAAAACGCTCTTTCCGCAGTTTTTTGGGCCAGCTAGAACGATGGCTTGTCCTGGACGAATTAAACGGCTTCTAAGCGATTCAACACCTATCTTCATCCAGCAGTCGAAGTAGATACGTTGGTCTTCTAGCAAGCCGTTTAGGAACTTCTCGATGATAGGGAATCCCCCGACGCTTGGCTCGATTAAACGGGGAGAGTCAGTAACCAGGATCAACTCGCCGTTCTGCTCTACAAGTCCGGCCATATGACCGGCCAGTTTACCGGCATAGCTTACCGAAAGATCCCTCCGAATTTCCACCAATGTCCTAACTATCGGAGAAACGATTTCATTGCCTCGGTCGCTACTTACACCATGCTCAGCTTGAAGGAACTGCCGGACAGCTTGCTCGCTGCCCCTTACCCAGCTACGTCGGGCGTTCGGGATCAAGAAGGCACCTGAATTCCCGTCATAGTAAACTTTGTATTGTTCTGCCCCCGCTGGCAGAAGTTGCGCCGGCGCGGTCAACTGCTCCCTTAGTTCCGGGAAACCCGCGTTCATCGTTGATCTCCTTCCGTGATAACCGACGGCGCGAAATAATGTACTTGCTGTAGATTACCGTTGTCCCTTATGCCATTGGGCATTCTAACCAACTGACAACGGGTCCAAGTTGCTTTGTCGGCGCCGAGCTTAACAGCTCTCGCCATAAAGGGCCTCACCTGTTCTTCCTTTAGCCCTACACATGGGAGCCAAGCGTGCATGGACTTTCCGCCACTGTGCACGGCCAAGGCAAGCGGCAATCGTGGCAGACCTTTAGTAGCCAGCTCTAAAATTAGGGCAACATTCGCATCAATTGTGGTTATTCCCCGACTTCTCCAATCTCGCACATACGGAGCCCAATTCCCCTCCTCGCTTATATCGAACTCAATCACAACGAATTCGCGCTCCCCCGTGTTATCAAGGCACCGCTGCGACTCTTTCCCATCTGTCGTAGTTCCTGTTTCCTTGGTCATTGGGTTCGCCACAATGAATTGGAAGTCTGATTCTCTCCCCCTCCAAAAGTTACGTGGCTTTGTCCAACACGCATTCACGCTTTGTCCAAAGCAGAGTAAAGGATTGCCTGGAAAGAGCGCGTCCAATATCTCTTCGGTCTTTGGTCCTTCGGTACTTAGGTCCATAGGAGATATGGAACTTAGGTCCTTGAGACGAACGGGACAATTAACAACGATTTTGTGAACCATTGTGTAATCGACCGTGGGCCATGGTTTCTGACTCGGAGAACCCATCTCTCCCCGGGCATGTTTTCCAGCATTCACAACGGCGTCACGGATCTCCCGTTCCGGCCTCTCGCAGCTTAGATTTGCACACAGGATATCTACAATTTCCTCCTCTGAGAAATGTTTGTGGAGAGATCGTGCAGTCTTAAAGAGCCAGGGGTGAACGCCCTGACCTTCAGTGGGACACCCTTTTAGCCTTTCACGAACTTTCGTTGGCAATTTCGCAACTCGCGCCTCATGCGAGGAATTCGCAGTGTTAGTTCCCATTTGATAATCCCTCCTTCCGGCCCAGTTCCTCTTCGATCTGCAGAAGAAGGGCGGTCGCCAAAGCATCTGGAAGGTTCTTCTCCCCGAATTTGGCTAAAACCCCGTCAAACCATTCAGCGCTTCGGGAGAATAATTGAATTAGATAGGTGTTGTTTCGTCTCTGAGGAGATCTCGGAAGAGGGCCCTTTAAAGGTATCCATGCGGGATTTGTCCTAATTTTTGCAAAATATGTATAGCAGCCGAATTGATGGACCTCAGGAAAATACGTGATAAGTGCGGCACCGATTCGGAAAGCATATGCGTCTACCGGATGCGACGTGGTATTGCAAAGTCGCGGGGTCCAAGGTATAAAAAGGCAATCGGGGCTAATTTTATCAGTTCCAACAACCTTGGGGCCACCACCCCAAGGTTGTTTTGCATTCGGAGGCTCCAGATTCATTAGGACTGCCCTCCTTGCTGGTTGGCCGCCATACTATCAAGATATCCCAACAGGGATGGGATGTGTATTAACCTTGCCCCACTCGTAGCCCCGGGTGATTTGAGAACAAGGGTCCTTACCTTTCCCTTCGCCTCCCCGAGCATTTCATAGAATCGCGATCGCTTGATTCCGATCATCGCCGCCGCTTCCCTTATTCTCGCCCACTCGCGTTGGTCCCTATCTTTCGCGTACCGGGCCGCCTCTGCCAGTACTTCTCTCTTTTCCGAATTTGTCATCTGATATTCCACCTAGGATTACTGGATTACCCTCAAACCACGATGGTTTGCCTCGATCCATTGGAATCAGAATTGCATGAAAGAGAGACTTTTATTTCATGACATGATCGACCATTTTGTCACCTATTCTTAGGTGGTCTTCCAGCAGGCGCATTTGTGATATCTTCCAGCGCCAATAGTTCCCA
>WNFQ01001893.1_pt1 | contig 15030 bp, 13 predicted proteins | sample 5400171 | NCBI WGS metagenome assembly WNFQ01 (sample SAMN13153356, study PRJNA577476) | soil metagenome | isolation source: 20 cm soil under Madrone tree | place: USA:California | collected 2016-06-14
TTCAGCAGCAGGTACTTCGCTTCAGTATTGACTGCTGTTCGCTGCCACTCGCGCGCCACCCACGTCCAGCCAATCTCCATCCGATGATGCGTACGGTCAATATTGCCGTAACGTGTGCTGCCAATCGTTCGACCTGTGGCCTTCTCAACAATTGCAAACGGCAGCGAGGCGCCATGCTCTTGCTCGCTGAGCGCGGTCTCTATGTAGACCGCCATTTCTTCCCGCGTTCGAACGGCCGTGGGAATCCAACGCCACAATTCTTCGTCCAAACCAACCGCAGCAAGCCCTTCCAGATGCGTCCTCGCCAGAGGCTCCAGCCGCACTTGCAGGCCTTCCAGCAGAACCGGGTTAACGACCATCTCCGTGGCCATGGTGGAGGTATCTTAGGCTGGCCGCGTCGGCTCAACGAGCGCCAATTTGGATAACCGGCCGAGGTGTTCCTGCGTTGATGAACACGCTGCGAGAATCGTCGACGCTATTAGGTAAAGTAGGACACCAGCATGGACCGGCTCCGTGCGGGATAGCGCGCCATGGGTTGGCAGTGCTCGAAGAATCTGCACACCAGTGAAGCATCGAGCCAGCCATTCCCGGCTTCGCTGAAGAGAACCTGCATCGCATCTTCAGGAAGTAGAGCTGTCCGGTAAGGACGGTCCGTTGTCAGCGCATCGTAAATGTCCGCGACTTGCAGAATCCTTGCCTTTAACGGAATGGCCTCTCCGTGCAAGCCATCGGGATACCCGCTTCCATCCATTCTTTCATGATGATTCCGTATCACCGGAAGGATGCGACGAAGCGACTTGAGAGGTGCGCACATTTTTTCTCCAATGACCGGATGCTGCCGCACGATTCTCATTTCTTCCGCATCCAGAGGCCCTGGTTTAAGAAGGATGCTGTCGGGCACGGCGATTTTTCCTATGTCATGAAGCCAGCAGGCAATTCGCAATTCCTGAAGATCTTCTTCTTGAAGACCGATGCTTTCCCCCAACTGCTCGGCGTACGCCAGGAGGCGCTCAGAGTGGCCATTCCTCATGGCTTGTTTCGAATCGACGGTCCGCGCCAGCGTAAGCACCATGGACCTCGCCTGCTCGTCCATATAATTCTTGAGGCGCAAGAGAGTCTGCACGCGGCCCAGCGCGTCCCAGAGCGTCGAAGGGGTAGCCCAAACATCCATTGCGCCCGCTTCGCGCCCACGTTGGATGTCCCATTGATCCGGTGAAGGCTTTAGCAAAACGACCGGCGTCAGTTGATTGAGAGGATTTTTCTTCAGTTGGCGGCACAGTTCGAAACTCCTGATATTTGGCAGGCTGTCTTGCAGGAGAACTAAATCCGGCTGCATCTGGAGGCAGCAACTTACTGCGGACTCGCTATCTTCCGCTGTATATACTTCACAGTTCTGACTTTCCAAAAAAGATTTCCATTCTTTGAGATTTGTCGAATCTGCGTCCACAAGCAAGATAGCCGGATTCATACTTCCTCACTATTTGTCTTCGCAGAAGGCTCGAAGACACCACTCCCTGCGCGAAACAGAAAGTTATTTGTAAGGATTGGTCTTGCCTGCGATCTCCAATCCCTGTACACGGAGGTTCTACCTCCGCTTCCTGGGGACGAGAAGGGATGTGAGTGGCTTGGCAGGCTTACATTATGCTTATAGAGTTCCAAAATAGGTCTCCCCGCAAGTGCCTAAGAATTCAAGCCTTGCGAAGCGTTTGCCGGAGTGAGGGTGGTACTGGCACGGGGAATAATTTTCATAGTGGCTGCAGTGTTTACCCGATGCTGTGCACCTCTCCTTCCATTTCGACCCCTATTCGCCTCTTACCAAGGAATCTTGGAAGGATTGACAAAGATTAAGAGCTAATTGCAGTGGTTTCTTTTGTGGCTCTGCTTCAAACTCACGTTCAAATGGGATGGAATTCTCGGATTGAACGAAAACAGAATCCGGGAGGAAACCGGATGCAGGCAAGGCTCTGCGTAAGGTATGATAGAGTCTCGGAAATCATATCATTAGGACAACAATGCTGACCGCAACGAATGGAAAAGTTCTTCTGAGAGTGAGGCCCCGGGGCTTCTGCGCTGGGGTAGTGCGGGCAGTGGATATCGTCGAACTCGCGCTGGAAGCCTACCGCGCGCCGGTCTACGTGCATCACGAGATCGTCCACAATACTTACGTTGTCGAGCAGCTACGCCGCCGCGGCGCCATCTTTGTCGAAACCATCGAGGAAGTCCCGCACGGCGCGGTGCTGGTTTTCAGCGCCCACGGCGTTCCGCCGACAGTCCGCGAGGAAGCCAAGTCGCGCGAGCTGAAAGTGATTGACGCCACCTGCCCGCTGGTCACCAAAGTTCACCTCGAAGCGCTGAAGTTCGCCCGTGAAAAGCGCACCATTATCCTGATCGGTCATCGCGACCATCAGGAAATTGTCGGCACCTCGGGGGAAGCGCCGGACCGTACCATCGTGGTGGACTCCGTTGCCGCCGTGGATGCTCTCGAAGTCGACGACCCCGGCAAGCTCTCCTTCCTTACGCAAACGACTCTGAGCCTCTATGACACGCAAGAAATTGTCGCGCGGCTGCGCCAGAAATTTCCATTCATCCAAGGTCCTGCCAGCGACGATATTTGCTACGCTACGCAAAACCGTCAGGAAGCCGTCGAGCAGGTCGCAAAGGATGTTGATCTGATTCTCGTCGTGGGTTCGCCAAACAGCTCCAATTCGAATCGCCTCGTGGAAGTGGCGCAGCGCAGCGGCGTCAAAGCGCAATTGATCGACTCAGCAAAAGATATCGACGTGAAATGGCTTGAAGGTGTTTCCCGCGTGGGCTTGACTGCGGGGGCCTCCGCTCCAGAAGTTCTCGTCGAGCAAGTGAGCGAACGGCTTGCGGAGTTCGGCTTCACGGATCAGCGCGATCTGGATTTGATCCGCGAAGACGTGCGCTTTACGCTGCCGCCGGAATTGGCGACCATCGCTCCGGCGCCGCGCCGCTAAAAGGTTTGCAGTTTGCAGGACTCGGCAGGGAACATACCGAGCAGGACCGGAGTGATTTCCAGGCCCGAGCGTTACACAATCCGGCCATCGGTACCCTGGCGCAGTAACCGGGGAATACCATATAAGGAGCCAGACCTTGGCGGTCAAAATCGTCCGTCAGCCGAAGAAGGTTGCCTTGATTGGCGCGCCCTTTAGCGCCGCCGGCTTTGCGCCCGGGACGGAAAAAGCCCCTGCCGCGCTGCGTGCTGCCGGAATCATCGAAAAATTGCAGGCTGCTGGCTACGAGATCGTGGACTATGGCGACTGTGCTCCGCGCCTGTTTGCGGACGATGAAGAACACCGGCGCGCCCGCAACCTGACCGAAATCGTCGCGGGCTTGAATGACCTTAAGACGCGCGCCGAAATCGCGGTGAAAAGTGGTGCGCTGGTGCTGGTGTTGGGGGGCGATTGCGCCCAGGTCATCGGCTTGCTTGCCGGGGCGCGGCGCTACTACAAGCACATTAATCTTCTCTGGTTCGATCGCGACGCCGACCTCAATACTCCGGCAAGCACTCCCTCTGGCCGCATCGATGGAATGGTGGTGGCCCACATCATCGGGAGGGGCGCGCCGGAACTGGTGCGCTTCTGGAGCGAGGCACCGCTGGTGCGCGAGCCGGATGTGACACTCTTCGGACTCGAACGACTCGATCCGCCCGAGCAGGAGTTCTTGGGCAAATCGCCGATGCGGCACATTCACGCTGCGGATATTCAATCCAAAGGCGGCATCAAAGCGGCGCACGAAGGGCTGGCGCAAGTACACGCCGACGCGCGCGAATTCGTCCTCCACCTGGATGTCGATGTCATCGCCGCGGAAGAGTTTCCCGCGGTGAACGTACCCGGCAGCGGCGGATTGCGGTTCGACGACGTCCGCGAATCCTTCATCGAGTTTGTGAAACACAAGAATCTGCTGGGACTCGACGTGGCGCAGTACAACCCCGACAAAGATTCCGGCGACAGCGGCGCACAGAAGCTCGTCGAGTTGTTGGTCGAAGCCCTTTCCGCGCGCCTCGAAGCGCTGTCAGCTCCCTCGGCAGAGTCCGCGCCGGAGCCCGCGGCGGGTCCGGAAGAAATGTCCTCGTCAGGAACGACCGCGTAAAACGTTTGCATCTCGTTTTCGACTCCAAAAAATCTCGCTCACGGTTTAGGAAGCGGCAGTGGCGCGTTTGCGCAGATAGCGGGCGAGGCCGAGAAAAGAGAGATTCAGGCCGGCGCTGAAGGCGTAGTGTTCGGCCTCACCGGCGGGGAGATGCTGGGAGATTTCGGCAAACGTCGCGGACATGAAAGAATCCATCGCGGCGGAATCGCTGGCGGCGTTGCGCAGGATTTCCTCTGCAAGCGCGGACCAGCGATGCAGCCGCTCGCGGAATAACAGAATGTGCTCGGAAGGATTGTCTGCATAGCCGTAATGCGTGAGAAAAAGCCGCGACGGTTTGCGCTCCAAGATGGTGGCGAAGGACTTATCCCAGATCTCCAGATTGATGTCCGGCGGAGGAGTGGCCGGCATCGCGAAGGAATTGCCTTCGATGCGCACGCCCGTCGTATCGCCCACGAAGGCGACGCCTTCGGCCTGATCGAAATAACTGACGTGATGCGATGCATGGCCCGGTGTATAGACGACTTCGAGTTTGCGCGAGCCGAGCGTAAGTGTTTCGCCGCCTTCGAGGATGCGCAGATTCTCCGCCGGAACGGGAAGAACTTCGCCGAACAGTTGCTGCAAGTCGTTGGGCCAGAGGCGCTGGGCGCTGGCAAGAAGTTTGGACGGGTCAATCACGTGCGGCGCGCCATTCTTGTGGACATGCACGGAGAGGCGGGGGTTTTCCCGGACCAACGCGCCGGCGGCGCCGGCGTGGTCCAGGTGAATGTGCGTAAGCAGGATGGCGTTGAGATCGCCGACGCCGATGCCATGGGCTCGAAGATTCTCGCGAAAAGTTTCGAGTGTGGAGCCCGGCCCAGGGTCGACAATGGAGCGATGGCCGTCCGAATCGAGAAGCGCGGAGGCAAGCGTGCGTGGGCGCCCCGTCCAGAGATTGTCGAGCGTAGTGATCGAAGGCATGGCGGCGGATAGTTTAGCTTAGCTAGTTAACAATTTGTTCCCCGCCCTCTACTTTTTTCGGATCTGCGCATTCTAAAGGACTTTGAGTCCGTGCTTCGAACGAATGCGGTTTTGCAGAGGGCGAGCGCAGGAACGTGCCAACTTATCAGTGCCTTTCCAGATACTCAATCGCACGGCGAACGATCTCGCAACGAGCTTCCCACACCGTGAAGCGCTGAGTACCAACGGAAATGGCCGACCCCGTTGCTCAAGCCGTCGGCTTGGCATTCGGCGGCTCGAATGGGCTGCAGCGTCCCCGAAAGCTTTGGCGGAACTTTTCGCGCTCCTCGGGCGTCATGCGCTCCCAGCGTTCGTCCATGCGCTCTTTTATCCGTCGCCGAATATTGGAGCGAGGAGAGCCATGGCCACCCCAGCCGCCGAAGAGGATGCGGCACAGCGCCAGAAGTCCCAGCGCTTGCCAGAAGGTGATCTGGCGCCAGCCGAAGAGCGGCGGCAGCAGCCAATTCCACAGGTGCAGCACTAGTTCGCCGCCGAGGAAGACAAATAGCGCCATCGCCAGGATCGCCAGCGGAGCTATCCAAATCCATTTCTTTTTCATGTTCGGTTCCTCATGCTTTCTTAAATTCGTCATAAATGTTTTGCAATCGTTCGCGCAGATGCAGCACCGCATAGCGTTTGCGCGAGAGCAGCGTATTCACGCTCACGCCGGTTGCCGCCGATAACTCCTTGAAGCTGCGTCCTTCCAGTTCGTGAGCGACGAATACTTCGCGCTGCTCGTCGGGCAGCTCGCCTATCGCAAATTCCAACTCATCCAGAAGCACGTTGCGGAAGTAGAGCGCTTCCGGCCCGGCATCGGGCGATGGCAAGAGATCTTCGATCCGCAGCAGCTCGCCGTCTTCGTCCTCGACTGCCGCGTCGCTGAAGGTCTCCGGCTTCCTCTTGCGGAAAAGGTCGGTGATGCGATTGCGTGCGACGCGAAAAAGCCATCCGGTAACGTGCTCGATGGGCATCAGCAGGCGATTGGCTTCCACCAGTTCGTAGAAGACTTCCTGCACAATGTCCTCGGCGTCGGAGGGATCGGGCACACGCCGGCGGATGAAATTGCGCAGCCGGGATCGCTCTCCCGCGACGATTTCGGAGATTCGACGGTCTTGTTCGATCATCGAGGTGACGCTCAACGGCCCATCCATCCACTTCTGTAGACGAATGGCGGCCGCAAATATTGTAGGGATTTAAGCGGGCGGGTGGCATTGGAAACCGGAAAGTAGAAATTAGAAACCCGAAATTGGAAATGGGGAGGAGGAGGTTGGAGTTCGGGGCCGGGGATCAAAAAGGATGCGCAACGTGGTGACTCTTGGCGAACGCCAGAATCGCCTCGACACGATCCGTAGGAACGTCAAACTGCTCCGCAATTTCGGCGGCGCTCACCCCGTAATCGAGGTTATCCACAATCGTGTCGACGGCCATCCGCGTACCACGCAGCACGGGAACGCCGCTTTGCACGCCGGGTTTTGTTTCGACTAACGGGCATTCCGACCAGTCGATTTTTTTTTTCGTGGCCATAGCGCCCCCGCTTAGTATGATTCCATGATTTTAATCAGAAGGCTAGCAAGGCGAGGCGGAGAGTCGCCCACCTTTTCATGCACCAACCCGAAAAGGTAGGCCACCCCGAGCGGGAATAGCGCGTTAAGAGTGACCCACGCGCCGTTCCCTTATGGAGAGAACCTGCATGATCAAGTCAATCGCTATTGCCACGCTGTTTTTCTGCGGCGCAGCTTTGCACGCGCAGCAGCCAGCTGCCGTTCCCGTGCCTACCGCCGCGGCGCAGACGGAAACGGACGAGTACACGCGCTACGAATTGCTGGCGCCGGAGACGGCGAGTCCTGCAGAAGCTTCCGGGACGCAAACACCGCGCTTCAAGATATTTTATGAGGTGACCGCGACCACTCCGGGCGCCAAGGTGTACTTCAATCCGATTCGCAGAGGCAGCACGGCGAGCGACGAAGCGGTTTACGATGCCATGACCGGCGAGCCCTTGCACTTTGAAGTCGTTAGTGGCGCAGAGGCTGTGAAAGATCCGTTGATGACCGGCGCTGATCCCGCGGGGAACTACATCAAAGTCCAACTGGCGCGACCCGTTCCGCCGGAGGGCCAAGGGCGCATCCTGATCGTCAAGACGTACAAGGATGCGAAAAGCTACTACCGCGATGGCGAGACCATCGTTTTCAATCGCAGCCTGAGCATTCGGCGGAACAAGGTGGTCTTGCCCAAAGGATACGAACTGGTGGCCTGTAACGTCCCCTCGCAAGTCTTGCCGGAGCCGGATGGGCGCATCGCGATCAGCTTCATGAATGCCGGCGCTGAGGAAGCGCACCTGATTTTGCGCGCGAAACCGGGCGCGCAAAGCGGGCCGTCCGCCGCGCCGCATGCTTTGACGCCAGCGCGGAGCTGGGAAGCGCCATTCCCCGGTGAAACCGAGCGGGAGCGGCTCTCCGAACGCGCGCACCAGGATCGCGATATCGTTTACTTTTTGCAGCAACCGGAAACGCGCGCGTTCAGCCTATACCACGACTACACCGAGTCCCGGCCGGGCATGGACAAGTATCTCAATGTGGTTCGCGAAGGCAGCACCGTTTCCGATCCCTCGGCGTACATTCTGGACACCGGTGAAAAGCTGGCGACGCGGCTGATCACCGGTGCGGAACTTCCGGCAGCAAAAATCACATCCGAGGAGCCCGTGAAGCCGACCACACAAGTCGTGGTGATTTCCTTTCCTGCTGTGAAAAAAGAGCAATCGATCCGCTTACGAATTTCCGAGACGTACACTGCTCCTGCCAGCTACCGATTGGAAGGGGACGAACTGGTGTTCGACCGCAGCCTTGGCCGGCCGCGCAACGCCGTCGTTCTCCCGGCGGGATGGTATTTGACCGCCAGCGCTGTCCCCGCGACGGTCACGCAACTGCCGGACGGGCGCATCCGGCTCGATTTCTGGAATGGACGGCCTGATTCCGTGGATGTGCTGTTGAAAGCAAAGAGGAGAGTCAACGCAGCTGACCGTGGCCGCTAGAATTCGCGGAAAAGTAGACTCTATCTGCTTGAAAGAAGAATGAAGGAGTGTGTTGACCGCTCGTGGAGCGAGGAAACAGTTGCACCGAAAGCGAGTTGTGGAATAACCTTACTGCGCCGCGCCATATTGTTTCTGCAGATTTCTTCCTAGGTCCAGACTGGGATGTGGGGAGAGGTGGGCCGGGGTGCGGGAGAAGCGACAAGTGGGAAGTCCGCAATGCGTCTTACGCAGCCGGCCAGGAACTGCGAGTGGTGCGCCGGCGTGCGCGTGAATCAAACGGGATTTGATTGAGAAGGCTCAGGAGGGTGGAGATGCGCAATTGGTGTGCAGTATTGGTGATGAGCGGGCTATTGGCTCTGCCGCTGTGCGCGCAACAGAAGAGCAGCGGAGCGGGCGACCATACGACGAACGCCGCCGCGAATGCGGAAAAGGATGCGGCTTCCGGCAGGGCCGTAGGAACCAGCAAGCCGGTGGCGGCGAAGGGTGTATTCGCGTTGCCTGCGACACCGAGGCCAACCCCATTTCCGGGACCGACGGCCTCTGACACGCGCCCTCCTGGCGTGCTCGTTCCTCGGTATGAGCTGTCGGGAATGTACCAATACCTGAATTTCAGTCCCGGCGACCCATTCTCGAGTTTCAGCAACCATGGCGCCACCGGTTCGTTCACTTATAACGCTTCGCGGGTGTTGGGCCTGGCGACCGAGGTCGGCTGGTATCGTTTCAAGAACCGCAACGTCGGAGGTATCCAGCTCAACGGAACCATGCAAAGTTACTTGTTTGGTCCCCGGTTGAATTTGCGCAAGTTCGACTACTTTGTGCCGTTCGCGGAATTTCTGGTTGGCTCCGCGCATGCGGGGCAAGCGCTGATTGGCACTGGCACGCAAAACGCTTTTGCGCTGGCCACCGGCGGCGGCGTCGATATGGTTCTGACCAAGAACTTCGCTTGGCGCGTTGCTCAGTTGGATTACTTCATGACCAGCTATTCCGGCCCGGCTGTTGGTACGAGCGCGCGCCAGAACAGTTTTCGTGCGGGCACGGGATTTGTCTATCGCTGGGGCATCCCCAATCAGGCACCACCACCGTCGCCGAATCATCCGCCGGTCGCGGCGTGCTCGGTGAGTCCGGTTTCGATTTTTGCGGGTTCGGGCGACAGCGTGGCGGTACACGTGACGGCCAGCGATCCGGACAACGATCCCTTGACCTACAGTTATACGGCGACGGGCGGCGCGGTAGAAGGCACCGGCCCGGAAGCGCGCTGGAATTCAACCGGCGTGGCTGTTGGCTCCTACACCGTGAACGTGAAGGTGGATGACGGTAAGGGCGGGTCGGCGTCTTGCGCCGCGGACATCAAAGTGGATGAAAAGCCCAATCATCCGCCGACGGCCACACTCTCCATCGAGCGCAGCCCCATTCTGCCGGGCGAGCATACCGGCGTCACTTGCAACGGCAGTGACCCGGACAACGATCCGCTGACCTACAGCTACACGTCGACGGGCGGAAAGATCGTGGGCAGCGGCCCCAATGTGCAGTTTGATTCGACAGGTCTCCAGCCCGGGAGCTACAGCGTGAAGTGCACCGTGAATGACGGCCGCGGCGCCAGCGCTGATGCTTCCGGCAATGTGGACGTGAAGGAGCCACCGCAAATCAAGCAACTGGAAGCCAAGCTGGCATTGCACAGCATTTACTTCCCGACGGCGCAACCGACGGTGGCGAAGCCCAGTGGTGGCTTGGCCCCAAGCCAGGCTGCGACGCTCGATACACTGGCGAGCGACTTCCAGCAGTATCTGAAGTACAAACCGGACGCTCACTTGATTCTCCAGGGTCACGCGGACGTTCGCGGTGCCAAGGACTACAACGTGAAACTCTCCGAGCGCCGCGTAGAGCGCACCAAGAGCTATCTCGTTGAAAAAGGTGTCCCCGCGGATCACCTGCAGACCCAGGCCTTCGGCTTTGAGAAGAACATGACCTCCGAGGAGGTCAAGGGCATGGTCGAAGCGGATCCGGACCTGAGCGCGGCGGAAAAGCAGAAGATTCTGAAGAACCTGCTCACGGTGCGCCTGGCCAACAACCGACGCGTCGACGTCACTCTGAGTACCACCGGGGAACAATCCGTTCGTCGCTTCCCCTTTAGCTCCAAGGATGCCTTGACTTTGCTCAGCAGAGGCAGTGGCGAGACGCCCAAGAAGAAAACGACCACTCCAGCACCGGCGAAAAAGGCCAAACCTTAGTGGTCAGCCAGTAATGCCAGCCCATCCTCGCCGAGAGTGACTCGTAACTCCCGGGAGGAATTAAAAATTTTACGAGATCAACCCGACGGGCTCTTTGAGAATCTTGATGAGCCCGTCTGGCTTGGGAGTGCGCTTGTGGCAGCCATCCTATACTGTCCATTCCCGAATCAGAACAGGAAGGGACGGCAAACCGGGGCTGAAACCCAAAATGGGACCTGCTAGCGTTAACTAATGTAGTAGTAAATAACTAAGGTTGCTTCGCGTTCTTGAAATAGAACTCAAGATGCACACAAAGCCAGCAACCGGAGGCGTTTATGATTCCTGCGATGGGTGAAGAAGCAGCGGTCCGCCGCGAGGTTGTTCCGATGAATCTTCTCATCGTGGATGACGAGCAGTCCATCCGCGAGACCTGCGCCACCGTTTCGGAGCAATGCGGGATGAAAGCCGTAGCCGTGGCGACTGCCGAAGAGGCGCTGGAGGTCCTGGAACATTCGGCGGTGGACATTGTGCTGACGGATTTAAAACTGCAGCAATCGAACGGAGTGGAACTGTTGAAACACGTGCACGACCGGCATCCGGAAGTCGCCGTCGTAGTGCTGACGCAATCCGGAACGATCGAGTCGGCGCTGGAGGTCACCCGTATGGCTGCGGTGGACTACGTGACCAAACCGTTCCGCATCGAAGAGTTGCGCTCGCGGCTCGAACGCGTGGCGCGCGCCGTGGAACTTCAGCAGGAAAATCGCCTGCTGCGCGAGCAGTTGCGGACGCGCCCCGGGTTCGGCGGGCTAATCGGCGTTTCCATGAAAATGCAGCGCGTCTATAAAATGATCGAAAAAGTAAGCCAGCATGAATATCCCGTGCTGATCCTGGGCGAAAGCGGAACAGGAAAGGAATTGGTGGCGCGCAGCATTCACTTTTCCGGGCCGCGCAAGGACCGGCCTTTCACGCCAGTGGACTGTTCCGCGCTGGTACCCACGTTGATTGAATCCGAGCTCTTCGGCTACCTCAAAGGCGCCTTCACCGGGGCCATGCAGGCCAACCAGGGTTTGCTCGAAGCCTCGCAGGGCGGCGCCCTTTTTCTCGACGAGATCGGTGATATTCCGGTGGACCTGCAGGCCAAACTCTTGCGTGCGTTGCAAGAGCGCGAGGTCAAGCCAGTGGGTTTGACCGAACGCCGGCACATCAACGTGCGCATCATCGCCGCCACCAACCGAGACCTGGACGCGGCCATTCGTTCTGGTTCTTTTCGGCAAGACCTGTATTTCCGCCTAAACGTCGTGCAGATCAAGCTGCCGCCACTGCGCGAGCACAAGAGCGATATCCCCATTCTGGTGACCGCCTTTCTAGAGAGATTTTCCGATCCTCGTGGCCCGGTGCGCACCATCTCCGAAGACGCCATGCATCGCCTGATCGCCTACGATTGGCCGGGCAACGTGCGTGAACTGGAAAACGCCATCGAGCGCGCCGTCGCTCTCGGGTCGGGGCCGATGCTCTCCGTCGCAGATCTGCCTTCCAATCTTCAGTACCCATCCCCCGAAAGGGTTCCGGAAAAAGATGAGATCCTGCCTCTCGAGGAACTCGAGCGGCGCGCGATTCTTCGCACCCTGCGTGAGACTGGAGGCGATAAGCTCTCTGCCGCACGCATGCTCGGCATCGGAAAGACCACTTTGTATCGCAAGCTGAAGCAGTACCACATGGAACGAGCCCAGCTGTAAGCTCACAGCTCACCGGTGCCATCCAGGCTGTTCCCAACGAAATCCCCGCTTCCACATCCATCCAGATGAGCGTTATCCCCTGAGTCCCCAGCTCTCGCTGTTACACTTCTGGAGGGGTAGCCTTCTGTTCGGCAGACATGGTTACCTTATGAGTTGCGACCTGATGTTGTGATATGCCGGCTTCAACTTGTTTAGAGCGATAGAGTAAACGCGCCATTCAAAGAAGTGGCTTTAGCTCCGATTCAATTACATTTGTGTATTCAAACCCGATGACCTTCTTCCGCAGTATTCCTTGGCGGTCGTAGAGCATTGTTGTCGGCAGACCTTCAATGCCGCCAAACTTCTGCTTCAAGTCATCGGGCGCGACCGCCAGGGCATAACGAACTCCGATTTTCTTCGCAAAGAGGGCTGGGTCTTCCATATCCATCATGGTGTCGAATTTGAATCCGACAATCGCGAATCCGCGAGAGCCGTACTGGTCCAAGAGTTTCTGATAGCCCGGCATCTCTTTTTTGCAGGGTTGGCACCAGGTGGCCCAAAAATCAATGAGCACCACCTTGCCGCGAAGGTCAGTCGCGGAAACCTCGCGCCCTTGCAAATCCCTCACAGAGAAATCAGGCAACCGTGAACCTACGTCACCCGCCGCGATCACAGCTTCTTTCGGCTGCGGAGGAGGACTCGCCGAATGCTGATTGCATCCGGCGAAGCCCACCGCAGCAAGGCTCAGAAATAAGAGTCGTTTTTTCAGCATCTATTCCTTCTTCTGCACTTCCAGAATTAGCAGATTTAAGGGAACCGAAGGGTCTGCTTTCTTTTTCCCCGCCGGCTTTTTGTACAGTTGACCACGAACTGTTACCACCGTCTGAGTATCCGCGAGGACTTCAAGTCCTTTGGACAACTCATTCGGTGAAAGCGCGAACGACCGGTTCGGTTCAACTTGTAAGGCAAGGCTACCCGATGAGTCCTTCACGATCTTTCCACGTGCGGTCATATCCATCTCCGCAGCGGTCACACCACTGTCGTAGGTCGCCTTTAGAAGCTGGGCAGGATCAATCTGACCATCCTCTTTGGGCGTAACCTCAACTTTTCCATCGCGTAAGCTGACTTCAACTGTTTGAACGCCAGACTGGCGCCCGAGGTGTTGCTTAACCCCGTATGCTCAAAAGTTTCAGGTCATGCCTTCGACGCGCATTTCAATGTGCTTGATTTGTGCCTGAGCGACTGGACTGACTATCGAAACGAGCAGAGCAAGCAGGGCCAGTTTTTTCGTATTCATCTTTCCTCCTTTCCTTAACGGTGCATCCGAAACTGCTGTGTTATGCCAAGACTGATGTGACGGCGAACGGGCATGAACATAACCCCCGTGGAATGCGCCACGCCCCAATCCATCCCAAGCCAGACGTGCATTCCGGGGCGCACCCCGACGTAGGTGGTGATTCCGGCCAGTAGCGCGTCGCCGCCGCTCCCGCTCTGGGTAGCGCCTCCGATACGATCATCCTGAGAATGCAGCCAAGTCAGCACCGGGCCAATGAACCATTCACGGGCGACGTTCTTCGACTCATAGGGCCTGTACGACAGCCAGAAACGTGATTCGAAATTGTTGCCGAGTCGTGTCGCCTGCGTTCCTTGTGACCGGACAAGTGCATGGAAATCTTCATCAGCAACAAGGCGCCTCAAATTGAAAAGCCCGGTGTATGTCCAATTTGCGGCCAAGAATAAATCGGTAGAACCCGATCCGAGTTGCAGACTCGCAGGCAGTCGTTTTCCGTTCGTATCTATCAAGTCCGTCCGCCCTGTCGGAATCTTGGGGCCCAACGTGACGGACGCCTGCGTGGTGCCGCGTTCCGAATCTCGCCGATAGAAGCGATACTTCACGAGCACGATGCTATCGCCAAGCCCGGTTCCACCAACGGCTGGTGCGTTCCCACTGTCAAAGTGATTCGTTACTACTGGAACGAGCACTGTCAAATCACAATTGCGGTAGAAGCCCCATGTGAAGTTGAAATCGGCCTCGTGAGAGAAAGTGGGGAAGGCTGTTAGGGGAATACCGCTCGAAATTCCCGGCATGAGCCCTCGTGTGGTGAAGATGGAATTGTAGGAGACAAGTCCGCCACCGGGGAATAGGGGCGGGGCCGTCTCTGGAGCAGGGCCTTGCGCTCTGGCTACCGAAGCACAGAGCAGCGGGAGGAACGACAGGACTACACTCGCAAATCGCCCTTTGAAATATGGATTTCGTTTTCTCACAACTGTTTCCTCCAGTAGAAAGGGGTATGCCGAAGCACGCGTGTGCTTCAAGTCGGGAGCCGACTGGAGGACGGACTAGATGCGAAGTGGCAGTGGAGCCGGAGTGTAAAGGATTGGTGGCGCATGGCAATGCACCGCAATCGCGTCGTCGGTGGAATCTAGAGCGAGAGATTTGCCAGTCGCTGGCAGCACTGCCAATACAAGGGGAGAGTAGGAAACGCCATGCACGGAGGACGGCTGCACAAAGGGAGCGCGTACCGTTGGCATGGTCTTGCAGCAATCCTGGCCGTGATGACCATGCGACGAGCACGGCATTGAATCGCAGCACCGCATCGCCTGTTCCGGCGTCATCATGGCACCGCAATCGAAGGCATACCCCGCGAGAGCGATTGCGAACACCGCCAGATAGAATGGCTTGACGAGACGCATCATTGTCTAATTTAGACGGCCAGAGTGTTCGAGTCAAGCAAGCACGTGCGCATTGACGGTTCGCGTCCAGAACATTCCGGGTCTATGACGCCAAGCCGCGAACAGCTCGCCCATCACGGATTACGAATTACCACTTATAGACTCTCCCTCCACCCAAAACCATTCTGGGAAGAAGAATGAACAAAGTCTCGGCATGGAATTTCTCGCCGTCGCTCCTCTCTTCTAAGTGATTGACTTATCAAGACAAACCGACATTTCCCAATGGACATGCCAATGC
>WNFQ01001895.1_pt1 | contig 15029 bp, 10 predicted proteins | sample 5400171 | NCBI WGS metagenome assembly WNFQ01 (sample SAMN13153356, study PRJNA577476) | soil metagenome | isolation source: 20 cm soil under Madrone tree | place: USA:California | collected 2016-06-14
CATCCGCTTCCTCATCGTCGGTCCCAGCGGCCAACTGCTGTCCTCCGTCAATTTGGATGGAGGGCGCGAAAAGTTCGTGCCCGGAACCTGCGTGGTGTGCCACGGCGGAGATCACTACGCCGGTAAGTTTCCGGAGGACGGCACCGGAGCCGCCGACGTGGGCGGTCACTTCCTGTGGTATGACGTGGGCGACTTCGAATTCTCCAGCAAGTTCGGGTTGCGCCAGAAGGACCAGGAGCAGGCGATTTATTACCTCAACCAGAACGTACTAAATGCAGGTCCGACCCAGGCAGAGAGAGAGCTCATCGCCGGCTGGTACGCGAACCAACCTGGCTTCCGGAGAGTCCTGAACAAAACTTACATTGATCCCAGTTGGCCCGGGCAGGGAACGGCTGCCTACAATTTCTACCAAGACACCTACGCGCGCAGCTGTCGCACCTGCCACGTCGCAATGGTCGAAGGCTACAACTTTGATCACTACCAGAACATCACGCCTGGTGGGCCTTTCTACCGGGCCGATCATCCCGAAGTCGACATTGGCATCACCACTTGCGGGGGAACTCAAGACACCTTCCGCAATCACTCGATGGCCAATTCCTTGGTCACCTTCAACCGTTTCTGGCTGAGCAATGACCCCGTGGCCAACGCCGCGGGTGAGCCCAATCAGGTGGATGAGCTGAACCAGTTCCTGCTGATTCCGGGCCAAGTGGATCCTTGCGTCGCTGGAAAAATTCCGTAGCGGGAAAACTGTACTGACTGCCCGGTTTTTTAGTTCACGACGATGCTGATGGAGCCGAAATGGAGTGTTTTGACTCGTCGAAACTCTAGTTCTCAATCACGCTGCCAGCTTTCTTGGTAGCGATGAAGTCCCGCTGCTTTCTCAGTTCGCGAGCGATATCGCCCAGCGGCTTCTCCACTCGGCTGGCCGCAAATTCCCACAAAGGACGCTCACCGTGTGCCGAAGGATTGCAACTTGTTTCCAGAATCGACTGCTCTCCGGCCATCTCATGCTGCGAGGCATGTTGGGGATGATCCGGAACGTACACTGGAGAAACCTGACTGGAAATCACTGAGGCTGATTGACCGAATGCCGCAGTCGCAGCCAGAATACACACCACAAACAAGAGGGTCTTCATTGCGAGGGTCTCCGCGGAGGAATCTGTTGGCCGTCTGCCGGCAATGGCCTAACCGCATTGCCCTTCCGGCGGATGTCAGCGTTCGGCTGCCGTTCCTCTATAGAGAACAGTGCAAGCTCCGTACCATCCTTGAAGAGCTAAGTCGTTGATTGGTAGAGCTTAGCATGGTATGCCAGCGCAACTGTTTGCACAATTGTGGAGGGCGCAGGTCAGTCGTCAGCCAGCAGTCGTTCCCAGGCAAGGAAAAAACCACTGCAGGTTAACCGCTAGCAAAGACAAGCTTCCCTAAGGGCCCGGAAAGAAACGGCAATGGTACCCTCCGCCAATCCGCCGGAAAGTTTAGCATTTCCGTTAATGTCATTCGTTTCTTTCGGCCCGGCATGTCCGCACGTCCACCTTCCTGGCCGGGAGCGCCTGAAACTCAGGCGTGGTCGACCGGGACGTGCACGATATTGTTCTTGACCGCGTACAGGACCAGCTCGCTAACCGAGTGAATATCGAGTTTCCGCATGAGGTTCGAGCGATGCGTCTCGGCTGTCTTCACGCTCAAGCCGAGAGCGACCGCTACCTCCTTCGTGCTCTTGCCTTCCGCCAGCAACTGCACAACTTCGCGCTCTCGCCCGGTGAGGATTTCTTTTGATAAGGGTCGCGCTGCCCCACCATTGAGGTAGGTTCCAAGAACCATTTCCGCGACTTTCGAGGTGAAGAATGTCTTGCGGCCAGCGAGCGCCTCGAGCGCGGAAACCAGGTCCCGACCGGCGTCGGTCTTGAGAAGATAGCCCCGCGCACCGGCCGTCAGCACGTCGCGAACGATCTGCTCCGACTCGTGCATCGTAAGAATCAGGACCTTCACGTTCGGATCGCCCTGAACAATCTGCCGGGTCGCGTCCAGACCGTTCAAGTGCGGCATCCCAATATCAATCACTACGATGTCGGGCCTCAGCTGGCTAGCCATCTGCACAGCCTGTCGCCCATCCGCGGCCTCTCCGCACACCTCGAAGTTCGGGCAGGACTGCACGATGGTACGAATTCCATGACGAACGATCTCGTGGTCATCCGCAATTAACACTCGTATAGGTTTCATAGCGACACCTCCTACTATTGGATTAAAGCTCCAGACCAACGGCGATACCGCAAAACTCAGCTCTCCAGATCGGACGTAAAGAACACTCGATGCTCGCTCAGCGCCTGTACTGCAGCGAGCAAATGAGACCCCGCTTGCGATTTCACAACGTAACCGCGAGCTCCGGCTGCTTGCGCCTCTTTCCGCATGTGTCGGGAATCATGATCGGTCACAATCAAGACCTCAACCCTCGGCAACAGACGCCGAATTTCGCGTGTTAACGTCAGGCCGTTCATCTTTGGCATCCCGATATCGACCACCGCGATGTCTGGCTGAAAGCGCTGGGCCTGGGCCAGCCCTTGTTCCCCATCCCCGGCCTCGCCGATGACCTCCCAATCGCCCCGACTCTCGAGCATAGTCCGGAGCCCGGAACGAACGGCAGGAAAGTCGTCCACCAGAAGAATCCGGGTTGCACTTTTCATAAATCCAATCCCGCAGCGGGGTTGGCTCGATGTAAGTCTTGGTGATACCGCCCAGACAGCGGGACTACGACGTATGGTCACACGCCCATTTACTCACTCACAATACAGTCTTCCCTGTACCCACGGAACCGGCCGAAACGGGCCCGCGCGCTGTGACGAGGAATTGGGATTCCATAGCATGCGCGACCAGCTCTATTCCGGCAATTTCACAGCCTGTGTTGCCCCGGATAGCCGCATCCTCTCCAAATAAGGCCGCAATTTCTCCATCGCTGCATCTGCACTGATCCCGTACTTGGCGCGCAGCGCGTCGGGCTTTCCGTGCTCGATGAATTGGTCGGGCCAACCGATCCGCACTACCGGCGTGCGCAATCCCAAAACGTTCAATTCCTCGAGAACCGCGCTGCCGAATCCACCCTTCAGCACGTGATCTTCGAGCGTAACGATTACACCGACGCTGCGCGCATAGAATTCCAGCATCGCCACATCGACCGGCTTGGTGAAGCGCGCATTGATCACAGCGCTTGAAATTCCTTCCCCTTCCAGTTTCGCCGCGATTTCCTGACCCATCGGCACCATCGCGCCCAGGGCGAAAATAGCTACCCGATCGTTCTCTCCGTGTTGCAGAAGCTCTGCTTGCCCGATCGGAATGGCTCGCGGGACGTCCTTCACCGGAGTGCCTGGTCCAACTCCTCGCGGGTACCGCACCGCAATCGGTCCGTCATGTTGCATGGCGGTGAAGAGCATGTCGGCGAGCTCGTCCTCGTCCTTTGGAACCATGTGCACGATATTGGGAATGCCACGCAGGTAGCTGATGTCGAACAGGCCGTGGTGCGTGGGACCGTCGTCGCCTGAGAGGCTACCTCGGTCCATGCAGAACACTACCGGCAGATTCTGCAGGCAAACGTCGTGCACGATCGGATCGAACGACCGTTGCAGAAACGTTGAGTAGATCGCGCAGAATGGCTTGAAGCCCTTGCTGGCGAGACCCGCCGCGAAAATCACTGCGTGTTCTTCGGCGATGCCCACATCGAAGTATTTGTCCGGATGACGCGGCTGAAAACGATCCAGCGCCGTGCCGTTCGGCATGGCACCGGTGATCGCGACCACTTTGTTGTTCATGGTCGCCAACTTCACCAGCGTGTCGGCGAACACTTCCGAGTAGGTGCGCTGCCCGAGCGCCTTGGTCTCTCCCGTCTCCGGATCGTAAGGGCCGAGGCCGTGAAACTTTTTCTGCTTCTGCAGGGCCGGCTCAAAGCCTTTGCCTTTCTGAGTCAGCACATGCAGCAGCACGGGCCGTTTCTGAGTTTTCAGAAACTCAAATGTCTTGATGAGCGTCGCGATGTCGTGACCGTCGATTGGTCCGTAATACTTGAGGCCCAGTTCTTCGAAGATGACGCTCGGCCAGAAAATACTCTTGGCGGCCTCCTCGGCTTTGCGCGCCATGTGCAGCGCGGTCTTTCCGCCGAGTTTCTCGACGAACCATCCGGCCTGCTCGTGCAGGTAGTCAAAGCGCGGGTTCGTGACGATCGTATTCAGGTAGCTCGCGATAGCGCCGACGTTCTTGTCGATCGACCATTCGTTGTCGTTCAGCACCACGATCATCCGGCGCGTGTGGTGGGCGATGTTGTTCAGGGCTTCGTAGGTGATTCCACAGGTGAAAGCCGCGTCGCCCGCGAGTGCGACGACGTGTTCCTGTCCACCCAGGCGATCGCGTGCCACCGCCATCCCCAGGGCAGCCGAAAGCGCGGTCCCTGCGTGCCCGGCGCCGTAGCAATCGTGTGGACTCTCGCTCCGCAACATGAAGCCGTTCAAACCACCAGGTATGCGGATGCTGTGAAATTGCTCCCGACGTCCGGTCAGCAACTTGTGTACGTAGGCCTGGTGGCTCACGTCGAACACGAAGTGGTCTTTGGGCGTTTCGAAGACATAGTGCATGGCGAGTGTCAGCTCCACCACGCCTAGGTTCGGCCCGAGGTGCCCGCCGTTCTTTGATAGGACGGTAATCAGCTCTTCGCGAATCTCTTCCGCAAGAAATTGCAGTTGAGCGAGTGAGAGTTGTTTTACATGCAATGGGCAATTGATGCTATCGAGGAGTCGCGCCATAGGGTTGAATGGTCGGAACGTACCCTTAGATGATACGGGGCGCGCGAAGGATGCCGAGTATCCACGCATTCTGTGCCACAGAAGTTATAGACAACAAAGAAGCTACGAGCGGCGAGCTAGGAGCTGCGCGCAATCCGAACTGAGCAAGTTGCTCGCCGCCGGGCATCAGCGCTAAACGCTCCCTTTGGATATACTGATACTCGTATGCCGGTTCTGGAAAGCATCAAGGCCATCGCCAAAGGCATGAGCATTACCTTTCGGGAAATGTTTCAGCCCACGCAGGTCGAAAACTATCCGGATGGTCCCGGCCCGCTGAAAGGCGCCCGTTTTCAGGAGCGTTTCCGCGGGATGCATGTCCTGCAGCGCGATGAAAATGGCCTGGAGAAATGCGTGGCTTGTTTTCTGTGCGCCGCCGCGTGCCCCTCGAATTGCATCTACATCGAAGCTGCGGAGAACACCGAAACGAATCGCGTGAGCGGCGCCGAACGCTATGCTAAGGTCTACAACATTGATTACAATCGATGTATCTTTTGCGGGTATTGCGTGGAAGCTTGCCCGACCGACGCGATCACGCACGGTCACGGCTTTGAGCTCGCCTCTTTCAATGCGACGGGCCTGATCTATCGCAAAGAGCAGATGCTGGCGGCGGCGCCCGCGCATATGGGAGCCAACGCGGTGTTCAATAGCGCAGATGTAGCGGGGGGCGCTCCGGCGTTCCCCATCCAGGGGAGCTAAAGAGTTCAACATTTCTGGTCTCACGTCTGACGCCGGTCCTTGTGAGGGCCGGCGTTTGTGCGTATTGGCTGATGGCTGTTGGTCGTCGGCTGTCAGCGCAACAATGTTGGGATTTGAACCAGCGTGACTAATCTTGGGTTCTCGCTAACGGCTAAAGGACGAAGAGCTGACGACTGATGTCTGACTTTCTCCAAATCGTGAAGGAGCGCGTACTCGTTTACGACGGCGCGATGGGGACGAATATTCACAAGCACGATCCCAGTTTGGACGACTACTGGGGAAAAGAGAACTGCAACGAAATCCTCGTGCTAAGCCGACCGGACATTATTCGCGACATCCACGCGAGTTTTCTGCAGGTTGGATGCGACGTCATTGAAACAGACACTTTCAATGGGATGGGCCTGGTGCTGGGCGAGTTCGGATTTGCGGATCGAGTTGCCGAAATCAACATAGCAGCCGCGAAGCTGGCCAAAGGGATCGCGACGCAGTTCTCAACAAAAGAAAAACCAAGATTCGTGGCTGGCTCGATGGGTCCGACGACGAAACTGCCTTCGCTGGCTCACATCACTTATCAGCAGATGCTGGATACCTATGTCGAGCAGGCCCTGGCTCTGCTTGAGGGCGGAGTCGATCTGTTGCTGATCGAAACCTGCCAGGACCTACTGCAGGCAAAGATCGCGACCATTGCTGCATTGGACGCAATGCAGAAAATGGGGAAGCGTCTCCCGCTGCAAGTGCAGGTGACGCTTCAAGACTCCGGGACTATGCTCCTGGGTACCGAAATCGGTGCGGCCTTGACTGCCCTGGAACTGCTCGACATCGACATTATCGGATTGAACTGCGCCACGGGGCCGGCAGAGATGAACGATGCCGTCCGGTATTTGGGTGCGAATTCGACTCGAGATGTCTCAGTTCTTCCCAATGCCGGGCTTCCCGTCAACGAAGGGGGAGTTGCGGTATTCAAACTGACCCCGAAGGAACTGGCAGAGTATCACCGGCACTTCGTGCAGGACTACGGCGTCCGTGTTGTGGGCGGGTGCTGCGGGACGACTCCCGATCATTTGAAGGCGGTGGTGGATGCGGTCACGGGCGTGGAGCCCGCTGCGCGGGATGTGAAGCCGGTGGGCGCGGCTTCCAGCGCCTACACATCTGTCCCTCTTGATCTTGAGCCGAAGCCCTTGATCGTGGCCGAGGAGATGAACACCACCACGCGGGTGGAACATTTCCGCAATCTGGTGCGTGGCAAAAAGTATGACGAGATCCTGGCGCTCGCGAAGAAACTCGTGAACGAGGGGTCGCACATGCTCGACTTGTGCTGCGCGATCGTGGGCGAGGACGAGAAGGGTTACATCACATCGATTCTGGAGCGAGTCGCGACTCGTGTGCCCGCCCCCATCCTAGTCGATTCCACCGAGGCCGACGTGGTGGAAGAAGCGCTCAAGCGAATTCCCGGGAAGGCGATCATCAACTCGATCAACCTGGAAGATGGCGAGAAGCGCACCTCGCTGGTGCTGCCCATGGCGAAGCGCTATGGCGCGGCCGTGATTGCGCTCACCATTGACGAAGATGGCATGGCACTCACCGCCGACAAGAAAGTTGCCATCGCCAAACGGATCTATGAACTGGCCACCAAGAAGTACGGGATTCGTGGCGTAGACCTGATTTTCGACGCGCTGACCCTACCGATTTCAACCGGTCAGGAAGAGTACCGCTCGGCAGGGATGGAGACGATCGAAGCGGTCCGGCGTATTAAGCAAGAACTGCCGGACGTGAAGACCATCCTCGGCGTCAGCAATATTTCCTTCGGGCTGGACGCCTACCCGCGGCGCGTGTTGAACAGCGTGTTCATGCATGAGGCGGTTGACAATGGCCTCGATATGGCCATTGTGAACTACACCAAAATCTATCCGCTATACAAGATTCCTCAAGAAGAAGTTGAGCTTGCGCGGAAGCTGATCCATCGCGACAAAACAAACGGTGACCCGCTCCAGGTTTACATGAATCACTTCGCCGGGTCGAAAGGAAAAGCGCAAGCGTCGACTAGCGCCCACCTGGAAACCTTGTCGCTAGAAGACAAGCTGAAGTTCGCCATCATCAACGGGGAGAAATCGGTGGGTGAGCGGGCGCACAAGCAATCGCTGGAGCAGTTACTGGAGATCGCGCTCGGGCAATACACGCCGCTCGACATCATCAACACGGTGCTGCTCGACGGCATGCGGACCGTGGGTGAATTGTTCGGTGCTCGCAAAATGCAGCTGCCGTCGGTTCTGGACTCAGCCGGGGTAATGAAGCAGGCGGTCGCTTATCTCGAGCCGAAAATGAAGAAGGCGTCCGGCTCACAGAAGGGAACGATCGTGCTGGCGACCGTGAAGGGCGATGTGCATGACATCGGCAAGAATCTGGTCGACATCATTCTCTCGAACAACGGATACAAAGTCGTCAACCTCGGCATCAAGCAACCGGGCGATTCGATCATCAAGGCGGCGCAGCAACATCGGGCGGATGCGATTGGACTCAGCGGATTACTGGTGAAATCGACGCTGGAAATGAAGTATGTCATTCAGGATCTGGAGCGGCAAAGCCTGGAATATCCCGTCATCTGCGGCGGGGCGGCATTAACGCGCAAGTACGTGGAAGATGACCTGCGACGCGAATATGCAAACGCCGTGTTCTATGCCGACGACGCGTTTGCGGGCTTGCACATCATGGAGGACCTGACTGCTGCGAACGGGCAGCGCGACGCGCGTCTGACAGAAGGGAAGACAGTAAAGGAGTATGCCCAGGCTGCTGCCGTCGATGAAGAAACGGGACCGATATTTGCGGAACGCAGTGCGGCGGTGGGAGACTCTCCGGATATTCCGACGCCGCCATTCTGGGGCGTGCGGGTAAAGAAGGATTTCGATTTGCGCGAGCTGTTTCCGTATATCAATGAGACGGCGCTGTTCAAGAATCAGTGGCAGTTGAAGACCGCTTCGCAGGAAGATTATTTGCGGCTGGTGGCGGAGAAGTTCCGACCGATCAAACACCGGCTGGAGGAAGAGATTGTTGCGAGTGGGTTGTTTGATCCCAAAGTTGTGTATGGATACTTCCCTGCGCAGGCTGACGGGAACGACATCGTCGTGTACGAGCCCGGCGAGGCTACCCGGGCAGGAGTGCCCGCACTCCATGAGCGGACTGAATTGCTCAGGTTCACATTTCCTCGTCAGCGGGAAGGCCGGAAGCTTTGTATCTCAGACTTCTTCGCGCCCAAGGCCTCCGGGAAGATGGATGCGCTCGGCTTGTCCCTGGTGACCATAGGTGGTAGGGCTTCAGTCGAGACGCAGCGATTGTTTGAGGGCGGTGAGTACACCAAGTATCTTTACTTGCATGGGCTTAGCGTCGAAACAGCGGAAGCGCTGGCAGAGTATCACCATCGCACCATGCGCCAGGAGTTGGGCATCGCGGGCGAAGACTCGCCCCATATTCGCGATTTGTTCCATCAGAAATATCGTGGGTCCCGCTATTCATTTGGATACCCGGCTTGTCCGAATCTGGAGGACCAGACCAAACTCTTTGCACTGCTGCATCCCGAAGAAAACGTGGGCGTGCGCTTAACCAGCGGATTCTTGCTGGAGCCGGAACAATCGACCTCGGCAATCGTTGTGCACCATCCGGCAGCCAAATACTTCGTGGTATAAAACGCAACTTTTCTGCAGTTTTACAATCTACTAACCAAAAATGCTTGACGCGTTCCCGGCGATGTCGGGGATAATAGGGACCACCATTTGGGTGAGGAGTGACGATCACCTTTTCACTGCGTCTCGACTGGCAGCGTCGTGCTTTCTGTCGAGTGCGCAATTTTCGCGCAACCTTTTTTGCAACGTTTGGGTTAATAAGCCGTAGCGCCAAGTTCCCACTCCGTCCTTTCGGGCCCGTGGGAACTTCCCACTGAGGTACGAGAACATGGCGAATGACTCAACACTGTTCATGAGGGTTCTGAAGCATCCCACTGGGCGCTACGTCGTGGCCGTGTCGGTCACCGCAGTCGCTCTGGCGGTAGCTCACATGCTGGTCTTGCTCTTTGGCGATGCTTTGCCGTACGCTGCCATTTTCCCGGCAATAGCGTTTGCCGCCTGGTGCTGCGGCCTTGGGCCAACCATTTTGGCCACGGTTGTGGCCGTCTCAGCGGTGAAGTACTGGTTCCTTCCTCCTGTCCATACGATTGCTATCATGACCGCGCGGCAAGCGCTGGACATGATTGTGCTAGTCCTAGCGGCAGGCATCATTGCGGTCCTCGGTGAGTCGCGCCGCCGTGAAAATCACGTGCTGCGCTGCGCACAAGGAGATCTGGAAGATCAAGTCAAACAGCGCACAGTGGAACTGGACGTCGCCAATCAAGGTCTGCGCGAACTTACCGCCCGCCTGATGCAGTTGCAGGACGACGAGAGACGCCGAATTGCCCGCGAACTGCACGACAGCGTAGGTCAGACCCTGGCAGCGCTATCCATGAATTTGACTGCGATTGAGGGCGACATCAAGCGCCTGAGCCAAACCACCAAGACGATCGCCGACAGTTCCGCACTGGTACAGGAACTGAACAAGGAAGTTCGCACGATTTCTCACCTGCTGCATCCGCCTCTGCTGGATGAAGCCGGCCTGGTTTCAGCCCTGCGTTGGTACATCGACGGATTCACGCAACGCAGCCAAATCGCAGTCGAGTTGGAGATTAGCGAGGACTTCGGGCGTCTCTCGCGCGAACTGGAAACCGGGATTTTTCGTACCGTGCAGGAGTGCCTGACCAATATTCATCGGCACTCCGGCAGTCCGACGGCAAGGATTTGCCTCACCCGCTTTGACCACGAGGTGCGCTTACAAGTGAAGGACCAGGGTGTGGGAATTTCGGGCGAGCAATTGGATCAGATGGCATTGTCGGCGACGCCCGGCGTGGGAATTCGTGGGATGCGCGAACGACTGCGGCAACTGGGCGGATCTCTGGAAATCGATTGCAATAGCGGAGGGACGATCGTCGAAGCGCGTTTGCCGATTGCAGTACCCTCTACTGCGGCCGCGTAGCTCTCTGCTTTTCGGCCACATTGAGCATCCGGCAAGTTGTTGGCGTTAAAGTTAACACCTGCAAGCGGTTGCACAACCGTCGATCTAGGAACAACCACCTACCGTTATTCTTTCATCGAAGAACCACTCTCTGGCCGAAAATCACACGGGTGCCCGTACGCGATCCAGGAGATCGAAACGATGCAGAGCCAAGGGCCGGTGGGGGTGGTTCGCGCGATGGCTTGCGCTGCACCCGAGGCCCTACAATCCCTCCCCTCCTTCTTCCTGATCGGCCCTCCACGGACCGGCACGAGTTGGCTGCACGAAGTGTTGAGCAGGCACACGCTGCTGCCCAGTTCCACCAAAGAAACCCGCTTCTTCGATGTTCACTTTCATCGCGGCCTGAAATGGTATCGGGCGCACTATCCAAAACGCTTTGGCCATCGCATGATGGGCGAAGTTGCGCCCACATACTTCGCGTCGCCGAAGGCGCGTGAGCGCATCGTTCAGATGGTTCCGACTGCGCGGATGGTATGCATTTTCCGCCATCCCATTGATCGTGTTGTGTCCCTATATCGCGTGAAACGCGCTTACGGCATGATTCCGTGGGGCTTCGAAGAGGCGCTGGTGCGCGATCGGGAGTTGATGGAATCGAGTCGCTATGCCAGCCATCTCAAAACCTGGCAGAATGCGGTGGGGAAGGATCGTGTCTTGGCCACGGTGTACGACGATCTTCGACAAAATCCCCAAATCTTCGTCGATTCGGTGGCGGACTTCATTGGGGTGCCGCGGTTCAAACTGGCTCCGTCGGAGATCCACCGGGTTCACGGATCCGAGAACATGACCCACCCGCGCAGCTACTACCGCACCCGCGGAGCGACGTTCATGTCGAATTGGTGCAAGGCGCGGCGCCTTGACCGGGTGGTGACCGCCATCAAAAGTTCGCCCCTGATTAAACTCTTTCTGGGCGGTGGTCCGCCCTTTGCGCAGATCGCGCCCGAGACTACGCTGAAGTTGTACGAACTGTTTCGGCCCGAGATCGAGGAACTTGAGGTCCTGCTTAATCGGGACTTTTCCGCGTGGAAAGGGGATCCGGTGTGCGCTACCTCTCGTCCCGAGCAAAAGGTTTCGTAGAAGCTAACTTCTGGACCATGTGATCGGCTGCTCCCTTGATTCAGATGGGAATCGTCTTTTAGGATTGGATTCACGTTGGACCAATTCTTCGTCCGCCCTGATCACTTCCCGTTGAGCCAGTCCGCATACGCCTGGAACGAGTAAGAACGTCCCATGAAGTCGTGGACCAGGTCGGCCGCGGGTTTCGTTCCGCTGGCGGCGAGCACCGTCTGACGGTATTTCGCGGCGACTTTGGGATCGACCATGCCGTCCTGCTTGAACTCGGTGAACAGGTCTTTGGCGATCACCAGCGACCACATATAGGTGTAGTACACCGCGGAATAGCCGTTCAGATGGTCGAAGGCGGTCTCCATGTGCGTGCCTTCCAACTGGTGGAAGGGCGTGTAGCGCTCGCGCAACTCGGCGGTCAGCTTGGTCGAGTCGAGTCCCTGCGGGTCTCGGTTGTAGAGATTGAGGCTGAGGGCGGCATAGAACATCTGCTGGCGGACCATGAGGGCGCGATCAAAATCATCGGCGGCTTGCGCCTTCTCGGCCAGAGCAGCGGGCATTGGTTCGTTAGTCTTGTAGTGCCTCGCAAATGTGGCCAGAGTGGCGGGGTCGCGCGCCCACTCTTCAAACATCTGCGAGGGTGCTTCCACGAAGTCCTGCTCCAAGTCGCCCGTTGCCCATTTTGTGTTGCCGCGGAAAATTCCGTGCAGCAGGTGTCCATACTCGTGGAAGAAGGTGATGACGTCGGCGAGTTCCATCAGTCCCGGCTCGCTTCCCACCGCCTGTGGAAAGTTGCACACCAGCACGTATTCCGGGAGTCGCTCGCCGCGCTTTCCGGTAGTGAGATTAAAGGTCGCGTAATGCTTGTATTTGCTGGCGCGCGGAAACATGTCGAAATAAATCCGGCCGATTCGATTCTGGCCGTCGTAGACGTCGTAAACCTGGACGTCCGGATGCCATACCTTGGCGTCGGTCACGGGCTTGTAGGTGATGGAGTACATCTGGCTGGTAAGGTCGAGGATGCCCTGCTTGACGCGGGAGTATTCAAGGTAAGGGCGAACGGACTGCGTATCGAAGCCGTATTTCTCGATCTTGGCGCCGTGCTCGAGATGCAGCCACTCCCACGGATTAATCACCGCTGCATTCGGGTCGGTGTGCTTCTTATATGTCAAGAGTTCCTGATAATCGCGCTTGGAGCCTTCCTGCGTGGCGGCGGCAATCTTGTCGATGAAGTCGGCCGCATTCTGCTTGGTCGCAACCATTTTGTCTTCGGTGATGTAGGCGGCCCAGTCGGAGTAACCCAGAAGCTTGGCTAGCTCGTTGCGCTTGCTGAGCAATCGATGCAGCACCTCGATATTCTTGGGATAGGCTCGCTGGTTGTAGAGAATGTAAAGCGACTTGCGGGCATCGTCGTTGGTGGCATACGTCAGGAAGGGGACGTAGTCGGTATTGTCGGTAGTAAGGGTTAGTTTGCCGGAGGCGTCCGGGGCGTGAGAACGCTTGAAGTCGTCAGGCAGGCCGTCGAGTTGGGAGGGAGTGAGGCTGATCTTGCGGACGTCGGCGGCGATATTCTCGTCGAACTCCTGGCCGAGTTTTATGAGCTCATCCTGCAAGTGGCGAATTTTCGCGCGCGTGGCTTCGTCCCGGTCGACGCCGGCGCGGTGGTAGTCGCGCAGGGTGGTACGCAAGTAGTAGCTGGCGGCGGGATCGAGTTGCGCATTTTTCAACGAGGCCAGGACGCTATACGCGGCGGGATCGAGTGTGATGTTGGTGATCAGGCTGACTGCTTCCTGTTCGCACTTCTGGGCCACATCGCGAAAAGCCTTGTCGGGGTGGACTTGCTCGGCTAGTCCCGCACGCGCCTGGGCATCGTTGACCACCAGCTCCGCGGTATCGAAGGCCTGCAGAGTTGCGTAGGGGTCGCGAGGTCCTTTGGCTGCCTTCCACTGCTCGAGTTGGCTGCGAGTGGAGTCGAGGTCAGCGTGGCAGGAAGCCAGGAAGGCTTCCGGCGTGCCCGCCAGGAGCGCAGAGGCGTTTTGAGCGCGAGCGTATCCGCTCAAGCTGAGAAGCAAAATCGCCCATCCGAGGCGGCGTAACATCATCGAATTCCTTTCATTGCGAACGGTGCGTGCGCGAAATGGCTCCGGTACATAGTCTTTTCTGTGTCGCGAGGGTGCGGCGTCACTAGCGTTGGACGTTCGTGGAGCGGTTAGGTGAGGCGGGCGGAGCTTCATTTTGCGATCAGCAGGCTTACACGTCGTTCTGTCGAAACGAACAAGGTCATTTCTTCATCTCGGAACCCAGTTCAGGGCCACCGAGAGAGGAGGGGCCGTGAGTTCGTCCACCCTGGTCACCACTAGAAATCTCTGCCCGTCGGCGTTTACATCGTGGGAGAAAACGTCCTGAGCGGAAATTTGGCTGGCACCGATGCGTTTGGAAGAGGGCGACTGGCGTGCCCGCTTGAACGCTTGCCGTGGCCGTCACACCTAGGCTCATCAGTTTTCCATCCTAGGCCAGGTAGAACAACTCCTTGCCGTCCTGTCGCCATTTGGGTTCTTGTCCACCGCAATTCGACAGCTGCCCCTTACTATTGACACGGGGGAAAAGGCGACACATCGATCTCTGTCGTGCCGGTCTCATTTGAGGCGTAGGCGATCCAGCGGACGTCGGGGGAAAGCTGGGCGTTCAGGATGGTCCACTTCGGTTGCAACAGGGGCTTGGGGGCGGTCGTTCCAGTTGAAAAACCGGAGCTCATTTTCTTTGCGGAACACGACGTAGTGTCCATCCCAAGACCAGTCCCAGGCCTTCACCATGTCAGAGCCAAGCTGCTTTCGCGAGGCACTCGGCCACCACACCTTCCAAGGCCGGAGGCGTCATCGGTTGGTGAGTAGCCATCGACGCGGGTTCCGAAGAGACAAGGGCGGCGATCAAACTGGCCTGGCTCTTCGCAGAAAACGCCGGCTTCCCCGTGGCCATTTCGTGGATCAGTTCGCCGAGGCGCGAAGATGTCGGCACGCGTGTCGGCCTCCCTTCCAGCTGCTCGGGCGTCATTGCACTGAAATGTTCCGACGATCGAGCCCTGCATGGGTCAGCTTCGATTGTTCGGCCGTCATCTGAGGCAGATCGCCACCCAGGCCGGATTGTTTTGCCAATCCGAAATCCATCAGCTTGGCACCGGTTTTGCTCAGCATTACGTTGGCCGGTTTCAAGTCGCGGTGCACGACGCCGAGTTTGTGCGCCTTGGCGAGCGCATCTGCGATTTCAGCGGCGATGCGAAGGGCCTCCGCAGTGGGCAGGGGGTGCCTCGTAAGGCGGCGCTCCAACGTTTCGCCCTCGACTAGCTCCATCACCAGGATG
>WNFQ01002195.1_pt1 | contig 15029 bp, 14 predicted proteins | sample 5400171 | NCBI WGS metagenome assembly WNFQ01 (sample SAMN13153356, study PRJNA577476) | soil metagenome | isolation source: 20 cm soil under Madrone tree | place: USA:California | collected 2016-06-14
TGCGCAAGGCTGCAGCGCGCACCACCGAACATCTTTGGGACGCCATTGGCGACGCTATCCCGCGCTTCACCCCTCAAGAATGCGCAAACTACTTCGCCGCCGCAGGATATGAGCCAGCCTGATCGGATTCTGCTCTAGCGTGGCTTGCTGATACCTAGTTTCCCGGCGGATGAATCTGCGGACGAGGACGCGTGAACGACGCGCGGCCGCGCTTGATGCCCCATAGCGGCTGGGCGAGCGTCGCGACCGCATCCGCAGGATTGCTCGCGTCCAGACAGACGAGGTCGGCCGGCCCACCGACCGCGATACCGTAATCCTCAAGCCGCATCAGCCGCGCCGCGGCGCCGGTGATCATGTCGAGGCATCCCGCGAGGTCGGCCGGCCGCGAGACGTGACAGACGTTGGCATAGAGATTCGCCATCCGGATCAACGAGCCGTCGCCATAGGGCGTGAACGGGTTCAACACGTTGTTGGTCGAGATCGAACACGTCACGCCCGCTTTCCGCAACGGCTCGGCCGGCACGACGCCGCGCGGCACCGCATGGTCGTGGCTGCGGCCCATCAAATGGAGGTCGGTCGAGGGCAATATCGTCACCGCGACGCCAGCGTTCGCCAACTGCGTCGCGATGGCGGCGAAGCGATCCGGCGGCAATAGCGACATCTGGGTTACATGTCCGACCGCAACGCGACCGCCCCAACCGAATTCCTCGGTCTTGCGGCACACATACTCGACCTGCATCCCCTGCGTGGTCTCGGCGAGATCGAGATGCATGTCGATCTCGGCGTCGAAATCGCGCGCGATGGCGAAGATGCGGTCGATCTGCCCGCGCGGGTCGGTGTCGAAATACGGCACGGCGCCGATGGTGCGCGCGCCTCGTTTCAAGCCCTCGATCAAGAGTTCCTCGGTGCCGGGATTGTTGAGCATCCCCTCCTGCGGGAAGACACAAAGCTCGACGTCAATGGCCCAGGCGTAATCGCGCGCGAGTTGCTCGACCGCCTCAAACCCGGCCCTGCGCGATGCAGCGCTCGAGCGTGCGCTTGCCCCGCGCGTAAACGTCCTCGACGGTGAAGTTGCGTTTGGCGGCGGCCGTTTCCCGCACCGCTTCGGCAACCGTGCCTTCCTCGATACGGCAGCGGTCGAGGATGCAGGTCTTGTCGAGATGGATGTGGGTCTCGATCATCCCGGGAATCACAAGGCAACCGGCGGCCTTCAGCTCCGGCGCATCTGCCTTGAGAGCGGGCGCGATCGCGGCGATCGTCGTGCCTTGAATGCCGATATCGACGGTACGAAGCGTACCTTCCTGCCAAACGCAGGCGTCACGAACGATCAAGTCCATCAATTCACCACCGCCGGATCGGCACCGAGATAAGCCGCGTCCAGCGACGCTTCACGCAGCTCCGCGGCGCGGCCCTGTGCCACCACGCGACCGCCGGCGAGCACGTAACCGCGATCGGCAATCGCAAGCACGTGATCTGCCATTTGATCGACGATCAGTAAAGTCATGCCGTCATCCCGAAGCGCCATGAATTGTCCGAACAGCTCCGCTGCGACCGCGGGTGCCAAACCGAGCGACGGTTCGTCGAGGAGAAGAATATCGGGCCGCGCCAACAGGCCACGTGCGACGGCAAGCATCTGCTGCTCGCCGCCCGACAATAGACCGCCCGCGGTGTGAAGGCGCGGACGCAAGCGCGGAAAGCGCTCCAGCATCGTCTCGATCTCCGCAAGCTCGAAATCGCCACGGCGGGTCGCGCCGAGGCGAAGGTTCTCGGCCACGGTCAGTTGAGGAAAAACCTGCCGGCCTTCGGGAACGAGAATCAAGCCACGACGCGCCACCAAATGTGCCGAAAGCCGCGTCAGCTCCACATCGCCGAATCCAATGCTGCCTTTCACCGGACGGATCAAGCCGCTCAAGGCTTTCATCAACGTCGATTTGCCGGCGCCATTGGGGCCAAGCACAGCGATCGTTTCGCCGCGGGCAACGTGCAAGTCGACCTTCTCAAGCACGGCCAGAGGTCCATACCCCGCGCTGAGTTCATGCACCTCAAGCAGCGGCGCGCCCGCCACGCGCGGCGCAGACGCCGCGTGAGCCGGCATCGTCACGCCGAGATAGGCGGCCTTGACGGCAGCATCGGCACGCACAATGGCTGGCGTGCCCGCCGCGATACGACGTCCGGCATCGAGCACCACGACCTCGTCAGAGATCGACATCACGAGTGCCATGTCATGCTCGACGAGCACGACGGCAAGCCCGGCACGGGCGAGCCGTTGAAGCAGTGCGCCCAACTTGACCGTGTCGGCCTCGTCGAGCCCGGCGGCGGGCTCATCGAGCAGAAGCACCGCGGGCGCGGTGCCAAGGGCGCGTGCGATCTCGACCAATCGGCGATCCACATGCGGCAACGCGGCCGCCGGTCTGTTCTCCGGTCCGGAATAGCCAACGAGGGAAAGCAGCGCACGCGCCAGCGCCGCCGGCGCCTCACCACGCCAAGAACCACGCAACAGGCCAAGGCGGACGTTGTCCAAGACGCTCAAATTGCCGAAGGGCTGCGCGGTCTGAAAGGTGCGCGCTAGCCCGGCATGCGCGACTTCATGGGCGGGTTTGCCCGTGATCTCCTTGCCTCTGACGCTCACCGTCCCGGCGTCCGGGCGTTGAAAGCCGCTGACGAGATTGAGCAGCGTCGTCTTGCCGGCCCCGTTGGGACCGATCACGCTCGTCACGCGGCCAGGCTGCACGGTCAGATCGACGCCCGCTACCGCAACAACGCCGCCGAACGCGACCCGCGCGCCTTCGGCCACAAGGCTGCCGCCAGAGCTCGCGATATGGGCGAGCGCGAGGCCGATATCCGCTTGAGGATCGGGAGCAACCTCCCCTCGTGTGACGAGACGGGCAATCGCGCCGGCGATTCCGCCGGGGGCGGCCCAGAGTACGATCAACAGCCCCGCGCCGAAAAACAGAAGGCGGTACTCCGCAAGGCTGGCGAGCGCCTCCGGCAACAGCACCACAACTGCAGACCCCACCAACGGGCCAAGGGTGCGGCCAGCGCCTCCGACCACAACAACGAGGAGAAACAGGATCGACTGCGAGAAAGGAAACGAGCTCGGTGCGATGAAGCCGGTGAGCGCCGCCTGCAGTCCGCCGGCGAGACCCGCCATCACCGCGGCCAGCATGAAGGCCGCGGTGCGCACCGGCAGCGCGCCGATGCCGAGGCTACGCGCCGCCGCCGGCGCCGAAGCCGTGGCTTGCATCGCCAAGCCGAGCGGGCTTCGCGCAAAATAGTGAAATGCGACCAGCGCAAGGACACAAAAGCCGCAAGCCAATAACGCCGTTCCCCCAGTGCCGAAGGGCGAGGGAATGTTGGCAAGACCGCTGGCGCCGCCGGTCAGATCACGCCACTCGACGGAGACGGATTCGACGATGAACCCAAACGCAATGGTGACCATGGCGAGATAAGGACCGGTGACCCGAAGCGCGGGGATCGAAAGAAGCGCCGATATTGCCGCGACCAGCAGGACGGCGAGCGGCCAAGCTACCCAAAAACCCAAACCGGCTTTCGTCGTCAGGATGCCGACGGCATAAGCCCCCAGCGCCAAAAACCCGCCTTGCCCGAGCGACACTTCACCGGAAAGGCCGAGCAGCACATTCAAGCCGACGCCGACAAGCGCGGTCGTCGCCAGCGTTCCGAGCAGGTAGGCGTAGTAGCCGGGCGCCAAGAGACAAATGGCGGCGGCGCCGCCGAAGAGTGCCGCGGCAACCAGAATGGCGATGGCTTTCATACCCGCACCTTGGTCCGACGGCTGAACAAGCCGGACGGAGCCAGTGCCAAGGCCGCGATGACGACCGAGAAGGTGACGATCTGGGTGCTGCTGGAACCGAGCCATGTGGTGGCGCAGGCTTCGACGAGGCCATAGCCTAATCCGGCGATGACGACGCCCCATGGATTGGTGAGACCGCCGAGGATCGCCACCGCGAATGCCTTAATGCCGAACAGAGTGCCCATATCATAGGCAACGTTGTAAAGCGGCGCGATCAATATCCCACCGATACCCGCAAGCAGCGCCGCCGCCGCGTAAGTGAGGGCGATGAGCAACGTCACGTCCACGCTCATCAACCGCGCGGCATCCGGATTGTCGACCGCCGCGCGCAATTTCAGCCCGAGCCCGGTTCGGTGCATGCCGAGATGCACCAGCAACGCCAAACCCAATCCCACGGCCGGAATCAAAACCTGCAACGGAAAGATTCCGACGTTGCCGAAAACCCAAGGATCGTCCGCCAAGGGAGACGGCAGCGCGCGCGGCTCCTTGCCGAACAGCGTCATCACGACGTTGTCGAGCACGATGCCAAGCGCCACCGTCGCCATCAGCCAGGAATTCGTGCCCCGCGCGACGAACGGCCGAACCGCGATGCGCTCGACGACGAGACCCCAGACGACGCAGACCAGCAAAGCTGCAGGCACCGCCGCGATCATCGGCCAGTGCGCCCCGACGATCAAAGCGTGGCACATCACGGCGCCCAGCATCACCGAGGAGCCTTGCGCGAAGTTCACCGTGCCCGAGACGGCGAACGTCAGCGTGAAACCAAGCGCGATAAGGCCGTAGATGCTGCCGAGACCAAGCCCCGAGACGAGTGCGGTCGTCAGCATTGCTCAGCCTGTGATGGGCTCGATCTTGTCTCCATTGTAACGGACCATGACGTAGTCGTTTTCATTCAAGGCGTCGTGGTTCTCTTCCGTGAAGGGCTTGGTGTAGGTCTTGATCAATCCCTGATAGCTTTCGATCTTCAGAAAGCCCTCGCGCAGTTTGTCGCCGTCGGTCGAGCCGGCTTTCGCGAGCGCGAGCGCCGTGAGCTGCATGGCGTCATAGGCGTTGGCAACGCCGACCGGCGGGGTAACGTCGCCGGGGCCTGTGACGTCGGGATATTTCGCCATCAGCGCGGCGAGCACCCGCTTGCCGACCTCATTTTGCGGCCCGAAGAAGCTGTAAGTCTGGACGAAATGCACCTTGCTCGCCCAGGATCCTGCGAGTTCGGTGAAACGTCCGCCTGAGATGCCCCAATGCGAGACCACCGGCACCGACCAACCGGACCGCTGGAGCGATTTGACGACCTGCGCGCCGGGCGCCGCGTTGCCGACCAGGATGAGTGCGTCGGCTCCTGCCTCGCGCAACCGCTGCAGCTGCGGCGTCATATCGACGTCCTTGTCTTCGAACTTTTCCGAACCCGCAAGCGTGATGCCGGCGGCTTGCGAGGCCGCGGTCAAGCCGCCGAGATTGGATTCGCCCCAGCCATTGTTGACCAGCATCAGCCCCGGCTTTTTCGAACCGAAGCTCGTCATCGCATGTTTGATCAGCGCGCGGTCCACCAGAACGTCGACCGCGGAGACGCGGAAGACATAGTTGGGATTGGCGCCGTTGCGGGTAATGTTTGTCGCCGCGGCCCACACACCCATGAACGGCACCTTGGCCGAATTCATCAGCGGCACGATCGCCTGCGAGACGGGACTGTCGATGCCGCCGAACAGCGCGACGACGCCCTCTTTGTCGATCAGCTCGCGCGCGGCCGTCTGGCCCTTGGCGGGGTTCGACTCGTCATCGCGGCGGACCAGTTCGAGCATGCGCCCACCCAGCACGCCGCCGCGGGCGTTGATTTCGTCGATCGCGATGGTCAGCCCGCGGGTGATCCCCTCGCCCGACTTGGCGGATTGTCCCGAAAGCGCCGCGACCAAGCCAATCTTGACGGGCTCGGCGGCCCATGCGGAACGGCCCGCGAGACTGCCCAGGGCAATCCCGGCAGGCAAAACAAGGGCTTGGCGGCGCGTTAAACGTGTCGGCATTTGATAAACTCCATTTCTTGAGAGTTCGACTTCGAGGGCCCGTTATGCCACCTTCGACGGGCGGCATTCTGGCGACGGGCCAAGGCTACGGGTCTCTCGACCCAAGTCAACTTTACGACCAAGTCAACGTTACGTCCCAATGGAAGCAAACGGTATGCCACTAACTTGGCGTGTCAGCCTTTTCTCTTAAAGAGAAGCCGTTTTAGGCGGTTTCTTGCCGCCCCTTTCGGGTGTTCCGTCGTGTCTTTGGACGCGCAGCTCATGGACATTGAACGCGGCAACGCACTCAAACTTCTGTCGCGGCTCACCGGTTAGCACCGCGCTTCTCTTAGAGCTTTTTCCGTTCCGATTGAATCGGAACGGAGGCTCTATTTCTTTGCTTTGACGCGTTTTCTTGACGCGAACCGGCATCCACTTCGCTGGAAAACGCTCTAGCTGCGGCTTCATGCATCGATGATCGCCACCGCGCGAGTCCAGCCCGCAGACGCGCGCTCGATCTTGACCGGAAAGCACGACACGGAAAAACCGGTTGGTGGCAATTGCTCGAGGTTGTGCAGCTTTTCGATATGGCAATAGCCGATGTGGCGGCCGGCCTTGTGGCCCTCCCAAATCAAGCTCGCATCTTTCGTCACGGCGTATCTCTTCGCGGTGTAAACGAACGGCGCGTCCCAGCTCCAGCCGTCGATGCCGGTCAACCGCACGCCGCGCTCGAGCAGATACATCGTCGCCTCGTAGCCCATGCCGCAGCCGGAGGTGACATAATCCGGCTGACCGTACTTCGCACCCGCGCTGGTGTTGACGACAACAATCTCCAACGGTGAAAGCGTGTGGCCGATACGTTTGAGTTCGTTTTCGACATCCGCTGCGGTTGCGACATAGCCATCCGGCAAATGACGAAAATCGAGTTTCACACCCGGCTGCAGACACCATTCCAAAGGCACTTCGTCGATCGTCCATGAGCGCTCGCCGCGGTTCATGGTGGGATGAAAATGCCAAGGCGCATCGAGATGCGTGCCGTTGTGAGTGGAGAGCGCGACCTGCTCCACCGCCCAGCCCTGCCCGTCCGGGAGATCCTCCGCCTTCAGCCCTTCGAAGAACTGCAGCATGCGCGGCAGACCTTGCTGGTGATCGATATACTGGATCGTGGGGTGATTTCCCGGCGGATCGGCCGGCACGTCGTTTTGCAGCGACACGGAAATATCGATCAGTCGTCTGGCCATTTATGTTTCCTCTGGTGAGTGGCCTTATCAAAGGTTTGTCCGCGACAGAACGGCCTACTCCGGCTTGATACCGGCGTCGTGGATCACCTTGCCCCACTTCGCCATGTCAGCCTTGACCTGCGCGGCGAATTCATCGGGAGAGTTGACGACGGGCTCAAATCCAAGCGCGGCAAAGCGCTCCTTCACCTCGGGTTGCGCAACCACCTTGCGAAGTGCGCGGTACAGAAAATCCACGATCTCCTTTGGCGTGCGGGCCGGCACGAGGACGCCCTGCCAGGTGTAAGCCTCCTGGTCGGGAAGTCCGGCCTCCGCCATCGTCGGCACCTCGGGCAATGCCGGCGATCGTTTGGCACCCGTCACTGCAAGGGCCCTGAGCGTGCCGGCATTCGCCTGCTGGACGGCGGTCGTCAAAGCCGTGAAGCCGATCGGCGTATGCCCGCCGATCACCGAGTTGATCGCGGGGCCGGCACCGTTAAACGGCACATGGACAAGATCGACACCGAGCGAAAGTCGGAACAGCTCGCCGGAAAGGTGCGGCGTTGTGCCAATCCCGGGAGATGCGAAATTGTATTTGCCTGGATTCGCTTTAATCAGTTTTTCCAGCTCGCCGACCGTTTTTGCGCTTAGGGACGGGTTCACCAACAGCACGTTGGGCGACACCCCAATATTCGTGATCGGGATAAAGTCCTTCACGGGATCATATGAAAGATTCCTGTAAAGGCTTGGATTGACGACAAAACTCGAGCTGGCGACGAGGATGGTAGAGCCATCCGCCGGCGCCATCGCCACCACTCCCATGCCGATATTACCGCCGGCGCCGGGATGGTTTTCTACGATGAACGCCCGGCCGGTATCGTCAGAGAGCTTCTGTGCGAGAATGCGTGCGACGACGTCGGTCGGACCGCCGGCTGCGAACGGCACAATGATGCGAACTTGATGGCTTGGATAAGGCTGCGCGGAGACCGTATTTGCAAAAGCAAGCGCGGCGATGCCGATCCCCAAACGGATGATTGTTCTCAACGCTCACTCCCGCAGTTTCATTTTTTTTAAGAAGCTACCACCCCCTCAGCGGTCGGTACAGCCGATTGGCGCAAGCCGTAGGCGGAATTTGCCGGGAAATAAACCTTCGACTCAACGCCTGATGTAGCAGTGGAAGCCGCCGTAAATTCCGGATCGGTCCCGCTCAAAGCCAAGTGCGCTTCGTTCCTCGTCGCGGCGCCAGATACGCCGAAGCGACGCAAGCTCGTCGCTTTCCAACGGCGATTCCTTTCCGGCGGTGTGCGCTCTCCCGATTTTTGGAAATAACTGGGTCCGGGCCGCCCACGTACTCCATGGACGAATTTTAGGCAGTATGTGCCGCTCTCCGCGGCATCAATTTAGTTCACTCGACACAGCGCGTGCTGTACACTGCCGGCGCCGGGTTGCATCAAGAATGTCCTAACTCTCCTAGAGGATCATTATGTCTGCTGCGCCCACTTCGTTGCTTGCCCGCTTGCTGCTCGTGTCACTTGGGGCCCTGTCGCTTCTGCTTTCCGCGCCTCAAGCCCAGGCGGACGACAAGGTTCTCCGGGTCGGGACGTTGAAACTGATCCACGGCATCGCACCCTATTTTTATGAAAAATTCGCACCACCCGGTTACACCGTAGAGGTCGTACCGTTCGAAAGCCCGACGGACGGCAAGAACGCGGTATTGACCGGCACGGTGGATACCTGCATCCACGGCATCGCTGCATTTTTGCTCGGCGCCGCCGCGGGCGAGCCGGTCGTGATCATCGCCGCCGCAACCAACCGCGGCATGGGTATCGTCGCCGACGCAAAATCCGACATCAAGACGATCAAGGATCTCAAGGGGAAACGTGTTGCCATCTTCCCAGGCTCGACACAGGAGGTCGTCATCCTCGAGCGTCTTAAGGCCGAAGGCATGTCGATTAACGACATTCAACCGATACGTCTTTCATTCAGCGACATGGCGGGAGCGCTCGCTCGCGGCGACATCGATGCTTACGTCGGCGCGGAGCCGGGTCCCGGCATCAGCCTTGCGAACGGCACCGGCAGGCTGATCGAATATCCGTATTCGACGCCGATCGGTTCGCTCAACATGATCATGTCCGCAAGCGAAAAGATGATCAAGGAAAATCCCGATCGTCTCAAAATGATCGTGAAGATGCATGAGCAAGCGACGGACTATGCAATGGCCCATCCCGACGAGATGATTCAAGTCGCGATGCAGAAGCTCGGTCAACAACGCAAGTCGATCGAGATCGCGGTTCCGAACGTCGAACTGATCTGGAAAATCGACGACGAGTTCGTCAAGCGTGCCAAGGCCTATAGCGAACTCATGGTCGAGAAGAAGCAGGTCCGCCAGGCGCCCGACATGTCCCGCGCGATCAACGACAAGTTCATGTAGTCAGTCGTGAGCGACCACGTCACCACCATATCAGAAGCTGCGCAGCGAACCGCACCCGAAGCGACGGCCGCGATGCGCCGGCGCAGTCATCAGCGGCTGGAAAAGCTGCGCGCCTTTGCCCTCGGCATCGGCTTCCCGATCCTGCTTGTGCTGATCTGGGATCGCGCGGTCGCTCTCACCGGTACGCGGCTCATTCCGAGTCCGTATCAAGTCGCCGTCATGATGTACGATTTCGCGTTCGGCGGCGTGTACGACGACGCCTTCAGCGGCACGATTTTGATCCATGTCTGGAAGTCGGTGCAGCGCGTCTACGGGGGATTTTTCCTGGCCGCGCTGATCGGCATTCCGCTTGGAATGCTGGTCGGACGTATCAAGATATTGCGGCAACTGCTCGATCCGACGATCTCGGTGCTACGGCCGATCCCGGTGACGGCGTGGCTGCCGCTATCAATGATCTTTTTTGGCCTGGGGCCGAATGCGGCGATCTTCCTGGTGTTCCTCGGCGCGTTTTACCCGATCCTGCTCAACACGATATTCGGCGTGCGCTCGGTCGATCCGCGCTTGTTCGAAGCTGCCTCGATGCTTGGTTGCTCGGGAGCCGGAATGTTTCGGCAGATCGTACTTCCCGCCTCATTACCTGCGATTTTCAACGGCCTGCGGATCGCACACGGCTTCGCTTGGATATTGATCGTGGTCGGAGAAATGACGGGCGTTCCCACCGGTCTCGGCTCCGTCGTCATGGACGGCCGCACGCTTTCGCGTACCGATCTCGTGATCACCGGCATGATCGTCATCGGCGCCTGCGGGTTTGTCACCGATCGAATCATCGTCGCGATCAGCAATCGCCTCTTGAAGTGGAGTCCGCAGCACCGTGACTGATGAAGCACGCCCGGTCAGCCTGACCATCCGCGGGGTGACCAAGCGCTTTGCGTTCGGCGACGACGAGGTCGTGGCACTCGCGCCTGTCGATCTGACCATTCCGACGGGTGAGTTCGTGTGCCTGATCGGTGCGTCGGGCTGTGGCAAGTCGACGCTTTTGCGCATCATTGCCGGCTTTGAAGAGCCGACCACCGGAGAAGCCTCGGTCAACGGCAAGACCATCACGGGCCCAGGCCGCGACCGCGGCATGGTATTCCAGGATTATGCGCTGTTTCCGTGGATGACCGTTCGCGAAAACATCAGCTTCGGACCGCGGCAGCGCCAATTGCCGGCCGGCGAAGTTGAGAGAACCACCGATGAATTTGTGAAAATGGTGGGCCTGGAGCGCTTTGCCGATCGATATCCCAGTCAATTGTCGGGCGGCATGAAGCAGCGCGTGGCGATCGCGCGTGTGCTCGCGAACAATGCCAATATCCTCCTGATGGATGAGCCTTTCGGCGCACTCGACGCGCTGACCCGCGAGCAGCTTCAGAATGAATTGTTGCAAATCTGGTCGCGCACCGGCGTCACCACCATCTTCGTCACGCATTCGGTCGAGGAAGCCGTGTTGTTGGCCGACCGAGTGCTGGTGATGAGCGCCGGACCGGGACGGATCGACAGCGATTTTCGCATCGACCTCACCCGGCCGCGCGATGTGTCCTCGCCCGAATTCAATACGCTGCGGCGTGACATTTCACGCCGGCTCACCAGCCATCTCGCGCCTTCACAGCGCCTGACTGCATAATTCCACAGCGGACTGAGTAGCGCCTTTTCCGTTCCGATTGAATCGGAACGGAGGCTCTATTTCTTTGTTTTGACGCGTTTTCTTGGCGCGAACCGGCATCCACTTCGCTGGAAAACGCTCTAGCGCTGCACAAAGAAACAGCATAAAATCCGAACGCCTTGGAGTTGTCCGCCTAACTATATGATAATAAATGACTTTCTCTAATCTACTTGATGGCATACAAGTTGCGTATCGCGGGAGCAAATGCAGTCCACTCCAGTCCAGCTAAGTGTTCGGAACGTCAAAAAATCCTTTTCCGGCAAGGCCGGTGAGGTCCGCGTGCTCGACGATCTTAGCTTTGTCATCAAAGAGCGCGACTTCGTCAGCATCATCGGCCCGAGCGGTTGCGGCAAAACGACGATCTTCAACATCATCGCCGGGCTGATCGAGCCCGATTCCGGCACCATGCACTATCGCGGCGAAGAGATCGAAAGCCTGCGCGGGCGCGTCGGCTACATGATGCAGAAGGATCTCTTGTTTCCGTGGCGGACGGTGCTCGGCAATGTCCTGCTCGGGCTCGAGACCCGCGGCGTCGATCGCGACGAGGCCGAAGGGAAAGCCCGAGAGTACTTGAAAGACTTCGGCCTTTCCGGCTTTGAGAACGCGTACCCGAAAACATTGTCCGGCGGCATGCGGCAACGCGTGGCGCTGATCCGCACGCTCATCATGGACCCCGACATTCTGTTGCTCGATGAACCGTTTTCGGCGCTCGACTACCAGACCCGCCTCTATCTCGAAGGCGTGTTGAAGGATGCGGTCGAGACTTACCACAAGACCGTGATCCTCGTGACGCACGACATCGATGAGGCGGTTGCGCTCTCGAAACGAGTCGTCGTGCTTAGCGGGCGTCCGGCGCGCGTGAAAATCGTGCATGACATCGAGATCGACGCTCCCTCGCCTATCGCGGCTCGCAGCGACAGCCGATTTTCAGGCTACTTCCACGCGCTCTGTGCCGAACTTGATATCCAGACCGAGAAAACAGCTTGACCATCACCATTCCTGAAACAACCGCCGTGCAAAAACGGAAAGCGCGCCGCAACCGACGACGCGTGAACTGGGACACCACCTTCGGCCGTGCAATGCTGCAGGTGGCGGCCGTGGTTTCGTTTTTCGTGCTGTGGGAGATCGGCGTCCGCGTGGGTTGGATTTCTGCCTTCCTGGTGGGATCGCCGAGCGGCATCTTCGAATTTGCCTACAAGATGATCCTAAGCGGCGAACTGCTCTCGGACACTTGGTATACTTTGTTCGAAGCGATCCTCGGATTCATCATCGGCACCATTGTCGGATCGTTCCTGGGCCTGGCGCTTTGGTACTCGGTGTTTGTGGCGCGGCTGGTCGAACCGTTTATCGTGGCCATCAACAGCGTGCCGAAAATCGCGTTGGCGCCGATCGTCGTGCTGTGGTTCGGCACCGGGCTCGTTTCCAAAGTCGCGTTGTCGGTATCGCTGACCGCGATCGTGGCGCTGATCGCCGCTTACCAGGCGGCAAAGGACGCCGACGTCGACCTTCAGTCGCTGTTGATTTCGATGGGGGCGGACAAACATCAGATCTTCTTCAAGGCGGTGGCGCCGTCGACCCTGCCTTCGATCATCGCGACGTTCCGTATCAATGTCGGTTTCGGGCTGGTCGGTGCTGTGGTGGGCGAATTCATCTCGTCGCAGCGCGGGCTCGGCCACATGATCTACAATGCCTCAAGTCTTTACGATCTCAACACCGTCTGGGTCGGGCTGTTCACGCTGATGATCATGGGGTTCGCCCTCTATTACGTGATCGACATCATCGAACGAACGAGTTTGCCCTGGAAACAATCGAGCACCACCCATCAGGTTCAAGTTTGACTCCAACGCCGAACACACGGAGACGTCCAATGTCGTTTTTTATGCGCATCGCTCGCGCCGCCGCACTTATTTCCATTCTGGCGACGCCGGCGCTCGCCCAGAACAAGAAAGTCACGCTGTCGCAGGCATTCCAATCGATGTTGTATTTGCCGCTCTACGTGGCGATCGACGAGGGCTTCTTCACCCAACAGGGTCTCGACCTCACCAAGGAGACCGCCGGCGCGCCCACCGTGGCGCTGTCGGCCGTCATCTCGGGAAGCGCACAGTTTTCGATCCACGGACCGGAGTGGACGGCGATCGCGGCATCCAAGGGCGCGCCCGTCAGCATCATCTCCAACGTCGTGAATGGCGCCGCGGTGTGGATCGCGACCGCGCCAGGCTTCAAGTTCGACAGCATCAAGGACGTCAAGGGTCAGAAGGTGGTTACGGGCCTGATGCCGACGACAAGCACATCGCTGTTCATCAAGCTCCTCAAAGAGAACGGCCTGGATGCGAAAACCGACGTCGAAATGATCCCCGTTGCGATCGGCTCCGAACCCGGTCCTTTCATCGCCAAACAGGCCGACATCGCGGTCATGTATGAGCCGGGCCTCGATCAAGCCGTTGCCAAGGGTATGAAGGTCGTTCTTGGATTCCCGAAACTCTACGGACCCTACGCCTTCTCGACCGTCACGGCCCGAAACGACGTCGATCCCGATCTGGCGCAACGCGTGGTCAACGGGATGGAAATGGCCATGCGATTCATGGCCAAGAACGAAGCCAAGACGGTGGAAATCGCCAAAAAGGAATTTCCGACGCTCGATCCCGTCGTCGTGGAAGCCGCGGTGAAGCGCATGCTAGCCGACGCCGTCTATCCCCCGAGCGTGGACATCACCCCAGACGCACTTAAAGTATCGATGGATACCCAGATTGCGCTCGGCAACCTTGCAGCCCAGCCGGACTACAAGACTTTCGTGGTGAAAAAATTCATCGAGCCGGCGCTCGCAATGAAATAGATGAGAGCAAGCGACATCTTGATCGTGCGCGACGCTCTTAGATATTAAAGAACCGGGACCTGACGAACCTTTGTTCAGGTCCCGACGCGCAACGATGCACGCTGCTTGCGAAGATAAGCAATCACGGAGAGCGCGGTGATCAGGCCTGTCTTTGGGTTTTCCGACGGGACATTCTCGATCGACATGGAAAAACGGGCGGAGTCGGACTCCACTTCGACACGATGGACATTGTGCGTCAAGGCGGGGTCAGCCCAGATTTCCAGCATCGTTCGATCTGGACCGATGCCTGCGAGCGACAGCGCGACCGCAACGTTCAGATTTGCCGGAAAGCCCTTCGCTGCCTCCCGCGCCGTGCCGTCGAAAATTTTCAGAGGCTCGGCGATGCGTTCAATGTCGATGTTGTTTTCGACAATGTAAGGCGCCCCGGCGAGGCCACGAATTGGCTTTCGCGTCACCATCCGGACCGAATGGATCTTCCCGACCGCAGCCGCGGTCACGGCATCGAGACCGATCAGGGCGCCCGTCGGCACCACGATTTGACCACCACTTTTCGCGGCAAGCTCCAGCAAGTCCTCGTGCTCGAGAAGAGCGCCCGCGCTAAGAACGATCGCGGTCTTGCCGCTTGTTGCAAATGGCGCGACGATCGATCTTAAGAGCTTGGCCGGCGCGCATTCCACCACAATGTCGGCGACTTCGGAGAGCGAGTCGATCGACAAGATGGCGGGCAAGCTTTTTAGCTTGCCAAGCCAGCTTCGATGCTTTTCAGGGCTTTGGACCGAGACGGCACTAAGAACCAACCCATCTATTCCGTCATCCAGCGCCTCGACGACTCTCCTTCCAATCGGCCCCATTCCCGCAACCGCAACGCGCAAGTCGGCTCGTGAGCTTTTCGATGAGTTCACCAAGTGATCGGCCATACCCCAACTTAATCGGAACGCTTGGCAATCATCAAGCCGCATCTTCTGGAGCGCCCCTGAGCTAGAGCGCCGGGCTTTATAGAACTCAACCTTGCCGAACGAACGGCTTCCGTTCGATCGGATG
>WNFQ01006503.1_pt1 | contig 15024 bp, 10 predicted proteins | sample 5400171 | NCBI WGS metagenome assembly WNFQ01 (sample SAMN13153356, study PRJNA577476) | soil metagenome | isolation source: 20 cm soil under Madrone tree | place: USA:California | collected 2016-06-14
TGGTCGATCGCGGCGAGGAAAGCCGCAAAGGTCTTGCCAGAGCCGGTCGGCGCCGCCACCAGCACGTGCCGCCCCGCCTGCAGCGCCGGCCACGCCCTCTCCTGCGCCGGGGTCGGCGCATCGAAAGTCCGCGCGAACCAGGCGGCGACGGCGGGGTGAAACCTATCTAGGGCGTTCATTCAGGGCGTCAGCAGTTTGGGGTTCCGTTCATAGATTTTTCCAGATGATGACAGACTGGGATTATATACAACCGGTGTGCGGATCACTTGCGCGCAGCAAAACCTTATTTCGCCTCGACGATCTTCTTTAGATTGTCCAGGCCGCCCTGATAAACGCCGCCAATCGTGTCCACCGCCGTCTTGTCGTTTTCGTTGTCGGCGGGATTGTCGCCGACGTTCTTGCGTTTGAAGTGGCCGGTCCAGGTGACCGAGGACTTGTCCTTGCCGGCGGATTTGACCACGAAGGTCGACGTATAGTCGCTGACCGGCAGAACGCCTTCGATGATGGCGTACTTGAACGAGCGGCCCGCCGGATCGAAGCGGAGCAGCTTTTCCTTGATCGTCCCGCCGCCTTTCAGCGTCAGCAAGCGCACCGCTCCGACGGTGTTGTTCTTGCCTTCGACGATCTCGTCCTTGGCGACGGCAGGATGCCAGCTGTTCAAGCCGTTGAAGTCCTTCGCCGCACGCCAGACCTTCGCCGCCGAAGCGTCGATGGTGATCGTCTTGCTGGCGGTGAGCGGCGGTGCCGCGGCCCGCGTGTAGCCACATGCCAGCATGGATAGTCCAACTACGATTACAGTATTGATTTTCATCGCTTTGACTCCTTGTGAAGGAAATTGTCGGGCCGCAGCCAGTGAGCCGCCAAAGGTGGAATCAGCAGCAGGCTGACCAGTGTAGAAGACACCAAGCCGCCGAGAATGACCACCGCCATGGGGCCCTCGATCTCGTGCCCGGGTTGGTGCAGTTGCCATGCCACCGGGAGCAGGGCCAATCCGGTGAGCGATGCCGTGAGCAGCACCGGCGTCAGCCGCTCCTCGGCGCCGCGCGACGCGGTATCCAGATTCCAGGGCTGCGCCTCCACCTGCACCAGATGGTCATAGTGAGACACCAGCAAAATGGTGTTGCGCGCGGCCATCCCGAACAGGGCGACGAAGCCGACCATCGCGCCCAGGGTGAGCGTACCGCCGGTCAAGGCGGTCGCCGCCACGCCGCCGATCAGCGTGCTCGGCAAGGAAAGCAGCACGAGAAGCACGTGCCTCGGCTGCCCGAATCCAAGCGCCAGCAACAGCACGATGAGCACGAAGGCCGCGGCCGAGTGCAGCAACAATTCATTCTTGGCGGCGGCCTGCGCTTCGGCCGCTCCGCCGTAGCGCAGAAACACACCGGGCGGCAGCTGAACTTTGGCGGCGATCGCCTGGCGCGCTCTGTCGGCAAACCCTACTTGATCGGCGCCCTTCGGCGATGCGACGACGATCTGCCGCCGCAGCCCGTCGCGCAGCAGCAGCGATCCTAACCGCAATGGATCGGCGCCCGCGTGAGCGATGCGCAACGTGACCGGTATGCTGCGATCCGCCTGATTGAGTTCGGCCGCCACACTGCCGTGATAGGCCGCATTCACCGTTTGCAGCACATCCGCCGCCTGCAACCCGTAGATGGCCAGCTGCTCCGGCAGCAATTCCACGTGCATCTCCACCTGGCGCGGCGGGACCGTCAGACGGACGTTGCCGCTATCGGGCAGGTGCTGCAGCACCTCGACGATCTGCGCGCCGACGAGATCGTCGGCATCGAGATCGGAACCGATCACGCTGATCGAAAACGGCGCGGACTCCCCGGACAGGGTTTCACCGATGCGTTCGGCCAACACCGAATAGATTTCCACGAGTTGGTTCGGAAAGTCGCCGAACACATTGCGGATGGCGGCATCGATCTCGGCCGCGCTGCGACCCTGGCGCGGATCGATCTGCACCTCGAACTCGCTCTTGTTCGGCGCGTCGGGGTCCTGCCCGTTCTCGGCGCGGCCGATCTGTTCGGCGACGCTCTTGACGCCGGGAATACTGATGAGTCCCTTGGAGATCTGTTCCCCGACGCGGGTGGTTTCAGTCAGCGAAATCCCCGGGCGCAGCGATGCGTGCGCGATCAAGTAATTTTCACGGAAATCCGGCAGCAATCGCGCGCCCAGCAAGGGCAGCAGAATCACCCCGGCGGCGCCGCTCGCGACGACGATCGCGATGAGCGCACGCGGCCGCGCATTCAGCCATGCGATCGCCCGCAGCTGCCGGCGCTTCAGGCGCTGCAGAAACGCCGCTTCGGACTTGGGAGTGTGCCGCGCCATGGCGAGCGCGCACAACGCGGGTGTCGCGCTCATGGCTACAACCAAGGACAGACCTACTGCGAGCAGGAACGAAATCGACAACGGCCGGAAAAATGCGCCCTGCAATCCGGACATCAGCACTATGGGCAGAAACGCGACCGCAACCGCCGCCGTGGCATAGAACACCGGCCGCCGCACCTCCAGCGAGGCGCCGATGAGCAAGTCGCCGATATCCACCTCGCGCGCGGCGGCGCGGCGGCGGCGGAGAATATTCTCAACGTCGATGACGGCATCATCGACGACCACGCCGAGCGCGACCACGAGACCGCCGATGGTCATGGTGTTGAGACTCAACCCCGAAGCCTCGAGAATCCACACCGTCGTCAGGAGCGCGAGCGGGATCGCGCTGAAAGACACCAATGCGCCGCGCCAGTCGCGCAAGGTGATCAACAAGAGCGCGATCACGAGTGCCGCGCCCAGACCCAGCGAATTGCGCAGTTTCTCGATCGCGCTTTCGATGAAACTGGCCGGCCGCAGCAGCGCCGGGTGGTATTGCACTCCCTGCTTGGCGAGCGCCGGCGCGAGCGCATCGAGCCTGACTTCGAGCGCCCGCGTCACGTCGAGCGTGTTGGCGCCGAATTGGGTCGAGGTTTCGATGAGTATCCCCGGCTTACCGGCGATCAAGGCATCGCCGAAGCGCGGCGCGGCGCCTTCGCGCACGCTGGCGACGTCGCCCAAACGCACCGGCAAGCCGCCGCGCGTGCCCACCACCGCCTGCGCCATCGCGTCGAGCGTGGCGCCGGGGGCCTGGGCTCGGATGACGATGCGCTGCGTGGGCGTTTCGAAATAACCGCCGCCGATCAAGGCGGTTGCGCGCCTGGCGGCGGACAGGACGTCGTCGAGGACGAGTCCGGCGGCGGCGAGCCTTGCCGGGTCGATTTCAATCTGCCGCTCGCGCACCGCGCCGCCGAAGATCTGCGCCTGCGCCACGCCGGGCACCGCGAGAATTTGCGGCTTGACGATCCATTGCACCACATCGCGCAGCTCCACCGGCGAGAGCCGATCGCTGGTGTAGCCGAAGTGCACGAGGTACTCCATCGAAGAGCTCAACGGCGATAAGAGAGGGGCCCCGACGCCCTGTGGAAGCAAGCTGGGAGACTCGGCCAGGCGCTCGGTAACGACTTGGCGCTGCCGATACGGATCGCCGCCGCGCTCGAACACGACTTGGATGGCGGAGAGGCCTTGGCTCGAGGTCGAGCGAACCGTCTTCACATTCTCCGCGCCGGCGAGCAATCCTTCCAACGGCCGCGTGACCAGCGCTTCGACCTGAGTCGCGTCGAAGCCGGGCGCCTCGGTCTGCACCAGCACATGGGGAGGGGCGAAATCCGGAAACACGTCGAACCGCGCCTCCAGCAGTGCAGCGAAACCCAGCGCGGCGATCAGGCAGGTGAGCGCGGTGACAATGCGGGGATTGCGCAGGGAGGCGCGGACGATGGCGGCGAGCATTGGGTTGCGTCCTAGGAGCCTGTCTGACTAATGATCGCCGTCACGAGGGCGACCCACATCGAGCAGATTTCTGCGATCGGTTCACGAGCATAGTGGGTACTATGTGAGTGAAACGATCGCAGAAATATGCCGATGTGGGGCGGCCGCAGTAGGCGCATCATTAGTTAGACAGGCTCCTAGTCGTCATCATGCTGTTGGGCGCCCAGTTCCTGCAGCGACCACAAAACCCCCGCCCCGTGCACCACGATGTTGTCATCGTCATCAACGCCTTCGACCAGCCAGCCATCGCCGTAGGGAAGCAGCAGACGCACTTTCACCGGCGCATAACGCGCCTTCCCCACCTCGGTCTTTTTGGTCAATTGCTTGTAAACATAGGCCCCGCTCTCGTCGTAAAGCAGCGCATCGCGAGGCAGCAGCAATCCCTTGCGCTCAGCCGTCATCAACGCAACCGGGACACGGGCGCCCGGACCGAGTCCGCCGGGTGCGTTCGACACTTCGATCAACAAACCGACGCTCTGCAATTCGGTCGTTTCCCGCAGTACTCCAAGCACGCGCCCCGGAACTTGAATGCCATCCACATCCAGCACGGCCTTGCTTGGGCTGGCGCCGAGGGTATGCCGGCCCGGCAAGTCGGCGCGCAGCAGCAACGTGCGGCCGCTCGTCGCCGCCTCGATCACTCTCCGACGTGCGTCAGCCGGCAATGCGGCCAAGGGCCCCCAATGCAATGTGAACCGCGCCGCCGCGATTTGCGCCTGCGCCTGCGCTCTCGCCTGGTCCGCCTGCGCCGCCTCGAGCATTTTGAGGGACGCTCCGGCACCGCCCTGGTAGAGCGCGCGCAAGCGCGCGAGTTCGGCGGACGCGGAGTGTTCCGCGACCGTGGCCGTGGCGGTTTCACCCATATCGGATACCAGCGCGGTCGCATCCAGGACCAGACCAACCCCCTCGATGCGTTCCGGCGCCTTCGCGGCGAGAGGGTGCGCGACGGCAATGCCGGCCGCGCGCTGCTGCCCACTGCTCAAGGTGGGCTGCGCGGATCGCCGGCTCGAATCGGCAGCCTCATCGTCTTGATCGCCGATCGCGATCGCCGGCAAGCTCAGCAGCGCACAGCAGGCGACCGGCAGCACGCAGAGCGCGTGAGCTCTCACGGCCCGGCTCCGGCAACGAGCGACGGCATGGATTTCGCCAGGGCAAGTTCCGGGCCCGACAAGGGCGCGTGCAGCACATCCTCTAGATTGTTGCGCGCGCTCTGCAGCCGCGCGCGCATCTGCACCCACTCGAGCTCGGCCCGCATCGCGAGGATCTCTGCGACGACTTGATCCTCTGCATCCGCCGCGCCCAAGCGGAAGCTAAGATCGGCCGTTTGCTTTTGGCGCCGCACTGCTTCCAGCTGCCGCTGCGCCGCGTCGGCGCCGGCGCCGGCGATGTGCTCCGCCCGTTCCGCGGCGACGATCGCCCCATAAATGTCGGCCTGCAGCGCGAGCATTCGCTGTCCGGCCAGCTCACGGCCGGCGCGCGCCTCGGCGATCTCGCCCTTATTGCGATTCAAGGGCAGCGTGAAGCCCACGTCGAAAGGAAACTTGGCGATCCCGTGATCCCAGTAGTAGCCCGGCGACAGCACGAGTTGTGGGTACTGGCGCGCGACCGATAGCTGCAGCCTTGCTTCCGCGGACGCGTAAGCCGCCATCGCCTGCCCGAGGTCGGCGCGAGACAGAAGGGCCTGCTCGCGTGTCGCGCGGCGCGTGTCCTCATCCACGGGCGGCGGCTCGCCCCAGTCCGGCCATATGAACGTCACGCCGTCCAGTGCCTGCGGCGGCATCCCTAACGCTCTGGCCGCGGCGGCTTGGGCCGCATCCACCTCTTCGCGCAATTCCGCGTTCTGCTGCTCGATCTGGATACGCGTCTGCTCACTGGTCAGAAGTTCGCTGGGCGCATCTTCGCCGGCGTGCACCCTCCGCTCCTCGAGCGCGACCAACCGGTCCTGCGCCGCCGCCAGGCGGGCGAGCAAACCCAAGGAGCGGCGCCCGCGCTCCCAATCGGACAGCGCCGCAGCCAAGGCGCTGCGCACGGCCCATGCCTGGTCCATCAGCTGCAGACGCGCATTGCCGGTGTCGAGTCTCGCGATGCCGCTCTCCAAGCGACGGCGCTCGGGCGGGCGCAGCAGCCAATTCAGGCTGACGCCGTACAGCCACGGGTGGGAATCATGCCGCGCATATTCCGATTGCAGAGTGAGATCGGGGTTGGGCGCTTCCGCCGCGGTGATCTCGTGCGACAGGGCCGCTTGCACCTGGGCCCTGGCCACCGCCAGTTGCAGGTTCTGCGTCAGCGCGACCGCCAGCAGTTCCGCGCGATCCCATTCGCGCGGCGGCCACGCCGCCGCCGTTTGCGGCATCAGGCGGAGGATCTCGGCGCGCACTCGAACTTCGGTGAGGCGGCGCGCCGCAAATTCATCGGCGCTATCCTGCGGCTCGAGCGGCGCCGCGTGATATTGGACGCAGCCGGCGAACGTCCCGGCGAGGGAAATGACAGCGCACAAGCGCCACATGCTAGGGAGACCTGAGCAGGGAAATATTTCTCTTTGGGCGATAATACTCGCCCACGCGCCCGTTGAATACAGCGAAAATCGGCGATGCAATCACTGCGTCGCCGATTCCACCACCACCGTGACTTTCATCGCCTCTCGAGGATCAGAAGAAAATGATGCCGCCGATCGCGTAGTCCTTTTCAGTCGCCGAATTGCCGCCCCAGGCCTTGGACTTGGAATAGATGTATTCGCCGACCAGAGTCACACTCTTCGTCAGGCTGTAGTAGAACCCGAGAACGCCCGACTCGTTGCGCTTGACCAGCAGAGGGTTCGCGTTCACCTGACCTGGATTTTCATCGTCGGCGAGCTTCAGATCCGATATGCCATAGCTGAGGCCGACTTTGAGCTTGTCGAACTTGTAGGTCCCCTGCACGTAGCCGCAATCGACTTTGACGCCGACGTCGAATTCCGTGCCCCGGAAGCTGGTCGATACTCCCGCGGCGTTGTCGCCTGCGATTGCGGCGGAATTGGCCGTCAATTGCTGGGTTACGACGTCGATCCAGACTTTGCCGGTCAGAGTATCGGTTTTCGGGTTTCCCCACGCGTAACTGCCGCCGGCCTGAAACTGGGGTGAGTTGTGCGTGGTGTAGCCCGGTGTATTCAGAGGCTGGAAAATGCCGGCCGATCCGCTGAATCCATTGTAGGTCGGCGTCGTATAGGTAATCTGCGGCTCCCAGTCGGTGTAAATGTAGCCGATACCGATGCGGCCGAGGCTGGTATTGCTGGGTGCGACATTGGTCGGCCCGGCAGTGCCGACTCCGAGCAGGGTCATGTCGTCGAGGATCGCGTCCTTGCCGAAGATGCCGATATCGCGTCCCAATTTCACCGTGCCCCAACTGGCGTCGCCGAAGGTGAAATAGACTTGGCGTGCGTCGATGCCGGGTGTCGCCAGGGCAGAAGGCTGACCTGCACCGTTGACGCCTGCCGCCGCCGAACTATTGATCCCGGGATAAAACCCGACGGTCACGTCGATGTCGAAATCGGATTGCCGCGTGGTGGCACTGAAGACGAGGGCAGCAGGCAGCAAGCCGTTACGCACTGCGGCGGAATGATCGCCGGTGCAAGCAAGGCCGCCGATCACCGTGTTATTAGTACCGGTGTCGCAACTCGCACCGACGTAGAACGCATTGACATTGCCGGCGAAGTCCACCTTCCAGTCGCCGGCGGCAATATCGATTCCAGCGAACGCCTTGAGGATCGGAACCATCCAAATCGCGGCGCCGGCTGCGATCGCAAGCTTGGTACGCGTATTCATGAAAACTCCCTCCGTTTCGAGTTCTTTGTCGTGACGTCGAGGCTGCGGCAAGCTGTTGCCCGCAGTCGACCGCAGCTTTTCCCGCTCGCCAAACGCCACCTGGCGCCGGGTGAAGCCTAGTGAGTGTCTGCAAGAGGCGTACCAATTGTGCAACGAAGGACGATTCCCCAAGGCCGCGTGCGATTCGGCTGTGTGTCTGTCGCCGGCGTGCGCTCCGCAGCCCCTTGCAGTTCGCGCCACGCGTATATTCCGTGGCTTCGGCGCAAATGTCGGGCGACGCTGCGCCCGCATCTCAAGCATCACTGTCACGCCCGAGGCGCAGATTTGTCGCACTCTGTGTTGGATTAGATACAGGCGTCAAAACGCGCGGCGGCCGCTCGTATGCCGCCGCGCGCGGCCCCGCTGCTACATTTTTGAAGCACAAACTGTGGCGGATCAGAAACACCAAGCGGCGCAGGCGTTTTCCCGTGTTATGTCACGCGTCGCAAGTAATTGATCGGTCGATGTTCTGCGGCCGAGCGTGGACTGGCACGCTTGCTGCTTGTAGGTAACAACCAAGAAGCGTAGGAGCTCAATTCCATGAAGACGAGAGCGGCTGTTGCCTGGGAAGCCGATAAACCGCTGAGCATCGAAGAAGTCGATCTCGCCGGACCATCCGCGGGCGAGGTCCTGGTACGCATCGTCGCCACGGGCGTGTGCCACACCGATGCGTTCACGCTGTCGGGCGCCGATCCGGAGGGACTGTTCCCGGTGATACTGGGTCATGAAGGCGGCGGCATCGTGCAGGAAATCGGCGCCGGTGTTACCAGCGTCAAAGCCGGCGATCACGTGATTCCGCTGTATACCCCCGAATGCGGAACCTGCGAGTTCTGCCTGTCCGGCAAGACGAATTTATGCCAGAGAATCCGCGTGACCCAGGGCAAGGGCCTGATGCCGGACGGCACCTCGCGCTTTTCCTTCAACGGCAAGCCCATATTGCACTACATGGGTACCAGCACATTTTCCGAATACACCGTGCTGCCGGAGATTTCGGTGGCGAAGATCAACCCCAAGGCGCCGCTCGACAAGGTGTGCCTGCTTGGCTGCGGCATCACCACCGGCATCGGAGCTGTGTTGAATACCGCGAAAGTCACACCGGGTTCGACGGTCGCGGTATTCGGCCTCGGCGGCATCGGCTTGTCGGTCGTGCAGGGAGCGGTAATGGCCAAGGCCTCACGCATCATCGCCGTCGATCTCAACCCGGGCAAATGGAGCATGGCCAAGGCGCTCGGCGCGACCGACTATGTCAACCCGAAAGACTACGACAAGGCCGTTCAGCAGGTCATCGTCGACATGACGAACGGCGGCGTCGATTACTCCTTCGAGTGCATCGGCAACGTTCATGTGATGCGCTCGGCCTTGGAGTGTTGTCACAAAGGATGGGGCGAATCGGTTATCATCGGCGTCGCGGGTGCGGGACAAGAAATATCAACCCGTCCGTTCCAATTGGTCACCGGCCGTGTTTGGCGCGGTTCGGCATTCGGGGGCGTGAAAGGCCGCTCTCAATTGCCGGGATACGTGGATCGCTACCTCGACGGCCAGATCAAGATCGACGAGATGATCACCGAAGTGCTGCCATTGGATGAGATCAACGATGCCTTCGAGTTGATGCACGCGGGTAAGGTTATTCGTTCGGTGATCAAGTATTGATCGAGAGATGCCGTGTCAACGGCTGTATGTGAACAATAGTGGGAGGAAGAATCATGGCAGTTTCAATTCATCCGTCGGTCGATCACGGCGTCAAGCAAGGATCGAAGGATTTCGCGGGAGGAACCCTGACCTGCAAGTGCACGGACAGGCCCGTCAAGGTATCGATCGGCGCGCAGGTCGCGCACAACCACGTCTGCGGCTGCACCCAGTGCTGGAGGCCGAAAGGGGTGCTGTTCTCGATGATCGCGGTCGTGTCGAAGGACAAGGTGAAAGTCACGCAGAACGGCGACAAGCTCGGGATCGTCGATCCGTCCAAAACCATTCAGCGTCATGCGTGCAAAGTGTGCGGCGTGCACATGTACGGCCGTATCGAGAACAACAAGCACGCGTTTTACGGGCTCGATTTCGTCCACCCGGAATTGTCGACCGAATCGGGTTGGGCCGCGCCGGGATTTGCGGCCTTCGTCTCCTCGATCATCGAGGCGGGCGCGGATCCGGCGAATATGGGCGCCGTCCGCAGCCGGCTCAAGGAGCTCGGCCTGGAGCCCTACGACTGCCTGAATCCTCCGTTGATGGATGCCATGGCGACGAACTCGGCCAAACTGGCGGGTACCCTGTTCGGAGCGAAGAAGTAATAACGATGTAAAACGCGGCGCGGCGCGGCCCCAGGCGGCGCCGCGCCGCGCCAATTTTGCGGTCATCGCTCGTAAAGGGGCTTACTGCTCGAGGACGATGTTGTGTTTGTGGATCTTGCGGTACAGCGTATTGCGGCTGATACCCAATGCCTGCGCGGTGCGGCTGATATTCCAGTGCATTCGTTCGAGTTCCCTCAATAAGGCCGCGCACTCGGCGTCGCGCAACGCAGCGGACGGAAGGTTCGCCGCCCCCGCGGACTCGACGTTCGCAGCCGCGCTCGCCGGCGCGGCGGCGCGCGCGCCGGCGTCGGTGTGAAGAATTTCCTGAGGCAGGTTCGACAGGCGGATGATCCCGTCGCGGCACAGCGCCGAGGCGGTCCGCAGCGCATTGCGCAGCTGACGGATATTGCCGGGCCAAGAATAATCCAGCAGCTTGCGGAAGGCGTCGTCGGCGATCTCGATCGATTCCTGGCCGGCGTTCTCTTCGTGCAGCAGCGTGCGGACCAGATCCGCCTTATCGCTGCGATCGCGCAGCAGCGGCAGGTGCAAGGTGATGCCGTTCAAGCGGTAGTAAAGATCCTCGCGAAATTCGCCGTCCTGAATCATCCGGTGGATGTCGCGATGCGTGGCGCTGATCACATGCAAATTGACCGGAATGGCCTGATCGCTCCCGAGCGGAACGACTTCGCGTTCTTCGATCACCCGCAGCAGGCGAGTCTGCAGCATCAAGGGCATGTCGCCTATTTCGTCGAGGAACAACGTGCCGCCGTTGGATTGGAGAATCTTTCCGGCCCGGCCTTCCTTCACCGCGCCCGTGAATGCGCCGCGCGTGTAGCCGAACAACTCGCTCTCGATCAGGCTCTCCGGGATGGCGGCGCAATTGACGGTGACGAAGGGCTTGTCGAACCACAGGCCGCCGTGATGCAAGGCCTTGGCGAACGCTTCCTTGCCGGTGCCGGTCGCGCCTTGCAGCAGGATGGGCACCTGCTTTGCGAACAGCTGCCTGCCGAAGGTCAGGTTCTTGCGCATTTGCGCGTCTTCACCGACATGGTGTTGACCGCTTCTGCGCTGCGTGCCCTCGGCGGTTTCGGCAACCGGGTTCGGCGCGGCCAACTCCAAGGTTCGAGCCGCCGGGCGCAGCGGCGCGCGCGCGATCGCGAAGAAGCGCCGCCCGTGCGCCAGATCCCGCACCGGCCAAATCGTACTCGGTTCGAATTGCGCGCGCCGTTCCAGCGTTGCGAAGTCGAACTGGAAGAACCTTTCGATCGGCTCGCCGATCAGCGCTTTGCGCGTCGAACAGCCGAGCTGCAGAAGCGCACTCTCGTTGACGGCCAGGACATTGCCGGCGCCGTCTATCGCAACCAGTGCCTCGTGCAGCAGCCCGACGAATTCGGGTCTGCTGTGAAAGCGCAGGATCCAGGACTGGCTGAATTCATTCAGGAAGTTCCAGCGAGAGATGAGGTGCGCCGACATGTTCACCAGAGCCATCGTATGGCGCTGGATCAGCCGGCTGTCGCTGGAGTTTGCGGTCGACGCATCGAGCACCGCGATGATCGAGCCGTGCGGATCGAGGATCGGAGCGCCGGAGCACGACAACGAAAGGTTGTATCCGCGGAAATGCTCTTCCCGATGTACGGTGACGGGACATCCTTCGGCGATGCAGGTTCCGATGCCGTTGGTGCCTTCGTGACGTTCGTCCCACAGCGCGCCGAGCGACAGGCCGGCCTGACGGAACTCGCGCTGCAGGGCGGGATCGGTGATGGTGGTCAGCACGACGCCTTGCGTGTCGGACAAGATGACCGCGAACCCCGACCCGGCGATCTGTTCGTACAGACTCTCCATTTCAGCGCGCGCGACCGGCAGCAGTTCTCCCATCCGCTGCTGCAATTCCTTGAGGGATTGGGAATTGAGCACGGTATTTTGCCGCGGAGCCGACGGTTCGATGCGGTATTCCCGCAGACATCGATACCACGAGCGCGTAACGTGCGGCTCGATTCCGGCGGGTTGCAGTCCGTTCTGGACAACATGAAGAATGCGCGACGCGTGACTCGTGGCGAGATTTAAATTCGTCATGACATCCCCCGTTCTACGGCGCTTCCATGCTCAAGCCACCTTCTCGCACGTTGCGGAAAGTCGGCAGTACATCACGCCCTCGCGAAGGGCCAGCCTCCCGCGCAAAGCCTGGCCCCTTTGCCCAAATCCCGCAATCTGCAGCGCAACATTTTATTGCTGGTCGGGAGGCGTTCCAAATTTATAAGCTGGATCGCCGCTGTATTTCGAGCGAACGAAGGCCAATATTTTCCAGAGATCGTCGGCGCTCTTGATGATGGCGCCGAAAGGCGGCATGGGGCCGACGACGTTTTCGCGGCCCTTGCGCATATAGCCCTGCTTTTGAAGTTCGTCGGTGCCCAAGGCGACGAGTCGAAACAGCGTGTCGTCATCACCGCCGTAGACCCAGGTGTCGTTGGTCAGCGGAGGACACATGCCGCCGCCGCCGCCGCCGCCATGGCAACCGCTGCACGAGTAGCTCAATAAAAACTGTCCCCCTTGGGCGACGACGTCGGCTTGAGTGTCCTTGTAGGGGTTCGTGAGCTTGCCTTGCGGTGTATTTTTTACAAGATCCAGCGGCGAGATCTTGGTGTAGTCCACCGCTGCTTGCGCGTCGTCTGCCCATACCCTGCCGAGGGTGCAGAGCGCCGTCACACCGGCAAATATCGCGATCATACCCACGACTAGAACTCGTCTTCTCACTACGTCTCCCCTTTCAACCTGTGTTGTTTCAGCCTGATTTGGCGGCGCTGCGCAGGGCGGCCTCTTCCAGGATCTTGATGACAGCCTCGCTGTTGTTGGCTTGGGCGATGCTGAGCGCCGTACGGCCGTCCTCGCTGCGTGCATTGACGTCGGCGCCGGATCGGAGCAGCAAACCGGCAATGGTCGAACGATTGCCGGCGGCCGCAATCATCAAGGCGGTGAGGCCTCCCGGATTGACGGCGTTCACCTTCGCGCCCCGCTCGATCAGCGTGGCCGCGAGTTCGTTCGAGCCGGAGATCGACGCCAGCATCAAGGGTGTGTATCCGCCTTTCGCAATGGGCGCGTTGACGTCGGAACCGGCATCCAGCAGCACCCGCGTTGCCTTGGCTTTGCCGTTCTGCGCGGCGATACCCAGCGGCGTCAAGCCGTCATTGTCCGTCGCATCGAGTTTTGCGTGGTGCGCAAGCAGCATGCTCACCAGCGCCGGATTATCGCCCCACGTCGCCCACATGAGGGGCGTCCAACCGCTGCGATCGGTCAGATTCGCGTCGGCTTGATGCTCGACCAGATAGGTCGCGATCCCGACGAAGCCTGAACGTACGGCGCTGATCAGGGGAGTGTAACCGTCCCCATCCTGGGCGTTGGCATGTGCTCCATGCGACAGCAGGTAGCTCACGCGATCAACGTCGTCGGCGACGATCGCGTTGTTCAGCTCATCGTCGGGATTCGCGCCCTGAGCCAGCCATTTCTTGAGATCGGCCATTCTGGCCGCATGAATTTTCGCGGTCTCGGCGGCCGTTTGCACCTTGGGTGCAGGCGCCTCGTAGGGGCCGTGTGACGGCAGATCGCCGGACACGGTGCATTCGTCGCACTTGATCAGGGGCACACCGAAGTCGACGAGAATCTGACGTATGTCGTTCCGGTGCTCAGCCACCGCGGCTTCGATGGCCGCCTTGATCTCCGGCCGCCCGCGCGGCACGGCGAGGGTCATATCGAATTCCATGGGCACTTGGTCTTCCATCAGATTGGCCGGCAGGACCGTCAGCGGCGCATGCAACACGCTCTTGTAGTATCCCGCCATCGGGCCCCACGCCGCGGCGACGTCGAGGGTGCCGTCGATCACCTGCTGAATCTGATACGAAGGCCGGTTGGCATCCTCGATGTCGGCGTTGTGACTGAGATAATGAATCACCGTGTTGTCGACGATATGGTGCTCCGACAAGGCTGTCCGCATGGCGGAAACTTGGAACACTCCGATGCGCAGTTTCTTCAAGGCCGGGTCGTCCAGGCTCTTGATGTCCAGCCCCTTGTCGCTGCGATAGGCCAGCACGAAGGTGGAGCGGTACAAGGGAGATAGGACAGTGGCTCCTTCGGTGTCGGAAGCCATGTCCAGCCACAGATCGCAATTGCCCTCGCTCAACGTGGTGCGCATGAGCCCGCGTTCGATCGAAGGCCGCCAGTAATACTGCACTCCCGTGCCCAGCGCGGCGCCGATCACTTGCGCAATCTTGTTCTCGAAGCCCTCGCCCTTCTGATTGGACAAGGGCATGTTGCCGGGATCGGCGCAGACGGTCAGGGACTTGAGCGAAGCGCCCATGGCCGCGAAGCTTGCCGCCAGGCAGCAGACGAGCAATACGCCTCGCCGCGCCCTGCGTACGGTCTTGTTGTTCATTGCCGATCTCCGCAAAAGGTATTCACAAAGCCGCCTGCGGTCTTGGAATAGACCCGCGCCTGTGACGAAGGTTTCAATTGGAGGCGCACTCGTTTGCACCCCGCGCAAATCCCAAGAAAAACCCGGTGGCTCTCGCCACCGGGTATCTTGCAAAACACTCCTGCCAAAAACACTCTACCTTACATGCCGCCCACTCTGAAGGTGTACAAAGTGCCGCCCTGCGGAATCGAGGAAAGATTGGCGGCCTTGGTCATTGCCGTCGCGCCGATGGCGCCGAACTTGTCGTTGAGATCCAGCCCCGCGGTCACCGGCAGACCGATCCAACCGCCGATGCCCGACCACACCGATACGTACTGCTTGCCCTTCACGGAGTACGTGATCGGGTTGCCGATGATGCCCGAGCCCAGCTTGCGCGACCACAGCACCTTGCCCGTCGACCTGTCAACGGCACGGAAATCGCCGCCGAGGCTGCCGTAGAACGCCAATCCGCCCGCGGTGACCAGCGCACCGCCCCAGTTCGGATACTGGTCGGGAATTTCCCACTCGGTCTTTCCGGTCACGACGTTGAACTTCTTGAACTTGCCGGTCACACCCGGCTTCTCCGGATACATGTAGACGTTGGCGA
>WNFQ01001899.1_pt1 | contig 15023 bp, 10 predicted proteins | sample 5400171 | NCBI WGS metagenome assembly WNFQ01 (sample SAMN13153356, study PRJNA577476) | soil metagenome | isolation source: 20 cm soil under Madrone tree | place: USA:California | collected 2016-06-14
TCGAGAAAGGTAGGCGCACAGCTCGCCGCCCAGTCTCGAAGCTGCTCCATGTGCCCGGTGAGCGTCTCGCGCCACTCCCTCTGCTTATCTGGTGGTGCCGTCTTAATGACGGCCGCGAGCGCGAGCGCGGTGGAGGAATAGTAGGCAAGCAACTGGATGCATCCGGTCGCGGCCCAGAGCAACAGCTTTGCCTTCTGGGCAGCCGCGATGGCCCCCTCGTAGTCGCCCAACATGAATCGCGTCTGCAGTTTCAAGATCCAGTACCAACAGGCTATTGCCCGGTCACCGGTCAGCTGCACCTCGAATGTCGCCTCGTCTAAATGTGTGTCCCCGAAAGTGGAGAAGGTCACATTCCGTCCGCGCATGGTCTGGATGAACTGTTGTTGGCTTACTACACGATCCAAATAGTCACGAGACTTGGCTTTCCGGACGAAATCCAGGCACTTCTCGGACTCGCGCCACACCTCGTCAAGGTGATCTCCCCGCGCGAGAAGATCGGTGACGGTGTGGTCGCAGCAGTAACAGGCGAAGATTACGTCGCCCGTTTCGACAGCAGCGGAGAAGGCAGCCCGGACAAACTCGAGTGCGATGGTGACCGGCTTCGTCCAAATAGCGACCCATGCCATATTCATGTAGACCTTCGCCTTGTAGGCGGCAAATCCATGTTTCTCGGCGAGATCAACACCGAGCTTTCCAAAACGGTAGGCATCGGTATAGCGATGAAAGGCCCGCCCGAGGATGTTCCCGAACGACGCATAACCATGAGCGGAGGCATCAATGGTCCCGTACTGCAAACTCAGGTTTACAATCAGGCAGGTAGACAGCAGGAACAGGTTTTTATCGGTGAAAAACGCAACCTCGTAGAGACCGGAAAGGACACGCGTCGCAGCCTGAATTTCCGGGTCGGTCATCGGAGGCAGGTCGATCAGACTCTCGATGGATCGCGCGCCCAGGTTCGACCAGACTTTCTCGTATTCATCGTGAACCTGTTCCCAGGTGGGATGTTCCGGCATCTCGACGCCGAATAGGCGCAGGCATTCGAGCGCACTGCCTACTGCTTCCTGATATGCCGATTTCATGACGTGGAGATCAATTTTCAAGCGATAGGCGGCCGCCTTGTCGGTTTTTGACGCCGCTCTCTCGATCAGCTCCGAAATAAGGCTTGCCGCATCTTCGAAGTTTCCGCACAGGAATTCGCATTCTGCGCGCAGCAACCACAAACTGAACACGAGCCTGTACCTTCTTTCCCAATCCTCGCGATTGACCAGGGCCATTCCGGCGGAAAGGTAGGTGCACGCAGCGGCGTAGGCCGTTGAAGCCTTGGCCTTTCTTCCGGCGCGAAGGTTGAGTTCGGCCACGCGGTGTTTCTCGTTCGGTTCGTATATGAGTGCCGCGCCACGGTTGAGCTGGTTGATGACATCGAAGATATTCTCGGCGAGCTCATCGGCAGACATTCTCACCAAGAGTAGGCGGCCGATTTGCAGATGGACCTCGGCGCGCGTCTCTTCGGGGATCAGCGAATAGGCAGCTTCCTGGATGCCGTCGTGGGCGAATCTGTATGAACTGCCCACGCGGACGACTAATCCCTCATGGAGGGCTGCCGCGAGATCCGAGTGCAACTCGTTCTCTGAGCCACCGCGGACCATCGTCAGGGCGGCGGTCTCTGCGCTGTTTCCTAGAGAGGCAATCTGTTTGAGAGTTTCCCGGGTGATTTGGGGAAGTCGAGTCAGCTTTCCGACCAAGAGATCGACCACCTTTTCGGTGATTCGCCGTGCGCGGATGCGGTTGACGTCCCACCGCCAAGCTCCCTCGCCCGGATCGAACTCGAGAAGGCGTTCTTCCGCAAGCGCGGTAAGGAACTGGATCGCGAAGAAGGGATTTCCGGCGGTCTTCTCATGAACAAGCCGCGCGAGTGGCTCGGTGCGCGTGCGCTCTTGGTGGAGGCTATCGGCGATGAGTTGGCCCACATCCTCGAGGGACAGCGGGCCGAGCGCGATCTCTCGCACGGTCGCCTTGGCCTTGCGGATCGAGTCCAACCTCAGCATAAGCGGATGGGACACACCGACCTCGTTGTCTCGGTAAGCGCCGATAAGGAGGAAGTAGCGGACGTCAGAGTGGGTCACCAGATGTTCGAGGAGGTTGAGGGTAGCCGCGTCCAGCCATTGCAAGTCATCCAGGAAGAGAGCGAGCGGGTGTTCCTTTCGGGCGAAGACACCAAGGAAAGCGCGGAACACCGCCTGGAACCGGTTCTGCGCTTCCTGAGGGGATAGCTCCGGTACGGGCGCCTGCTTGCCGATCATGAGCTCGAGCTCGGGGATGACGTTTACGACAAGTTGGCCGTTCAGACCCACGGCATCCCGGATCGCGTCCCGCCAACGCCCGACCTCTGGCTCGTTCTTGCTCAGGATCTGGCGAACGAGCGTCTCGAAGGCCTGGGCGAGAGTCGCGTAAGGGATATCCCGCTTGTGCTGGTCAAACTTACCAGAAATAAAGATGCCGCGCGGCAGAACAACTGCTTTGTGCAGCTCGTTTACAACCGATGACTTACCGATGCCGGAGTAACCCGATACTAGCACGAGCTCTGGTGTGCCGCGCGCCGCCACTCGGTCAAAGGCTTCCAGCAGCGCCTTGCTCTCCCGATCGCGACCGTAGAGCTTCTCCGGGATCAGGAGCCGGTCCGATGCATCGTGTGCGCCAAGAAGAAACGGGTCAATTCGTCCGAGGGACTCCCAGTCCGCCAAGCATCTCCTGAAATCAACCTCCAGGCCTGCCGCGGTCTGATATCGCTCCTCGGGGGACTTAGCAAGAAGCTTCAAGACGATGGCCGATAGGCTCTCTGGAACCTCTTTCCTCCGCTCTCCTGGCGACCTTGGCTGTCGTGCGATGTGGCAGTGGACCCACTCGATGGGATCGGAGGCGGTGAAGGGCAGCACGCCTGCAACCATCTCGTAAAGCATCACCCCTAAGGAATAGAGATCGCTCCGAGAGTCGATCGACCGGTTCATGCGGCCGGTCTGTTCGGGCGACATGTACGCGAGGGTGCCCGCAATAGTTTCGGGAGGCTCGGGAGCCTGGCGCTCGCGTGGCAGGTCCGAAGCAATACCGAAGCCGGTAAGCCAAACCTGGTTCGACCCCGGGTCCACCATGACATTGGCCGGCTTTATGTCCTTGTGGATGATGCCGTGCTCATGGAGTTTGCCCAGCGCGGTTGAGAGACCGATGGCGATGCGCAGAAACCGCGTCAGGTCCAACCGTCGCTCAAGAAACCGATCGAGGGGCTCGCCGCCCGGGTTCTCAAGCACCAGCATTGTCCGCCCGTCATCGCGAACCAGAGCAAGAGGTAAAACCGCCCACGCCGGGTCAAGCCTGCTCCTGAGCCCATATTCATGTTCAAGCCGTCTAAGGGTCCCTTGCGCCGGCTGTTTCGACCAAGGCGCAACAACGAGGATATGGCCTGTTTCCCTTTGGCCGCGGTATAGGACGAACTCCCCGTCTTTCCGTAGTGACTCCAACGTATATGACGAAATTTCTGTCATGGCCGTTTCCAGCCGAATAGGATCGTCCCCCATCACACGGGAGCAGCGCTCACCCGTTGGTCCGCGTCGAAGATCGCAACCAGCCTACCGCTTCTCGTAACTCTTTGCACCAAGGAAATGGGCAATTTATAGAGCCGTAGATCAAATAGCGACGCTGGAAGCTTCCGCCTTTGCTAAAGGTATAGCGGACACGTTGTCGGACAGGCCGGCGTTATTTCTGGATGCTGCCCAGGCTCCGGCTTCTGATGCAGGGGATTAACCGCTTCCCGGAATAAGGTCGAATTTCGCATGGCGTGTAACCGTCTGTTGTTTTGTTAAGATTTAATCGGCGGAATGAGGACAGGACGCTGGCCAATCCAAATGAAAGCACATTCTCAAAGCAAAGAGCCTCGTACTGTTCTCGTGGTTGACGACGATTCGCGATTGCTGCGTTCCATTGCCAGACTGATACGCTCTGCCGGCGTCAACGCTCTGACCTTTGATCGGCCGGCGCATCTGCTCGCGTCTGAGGTGCCCGAAACCAACGCCTGCCTGCTGCTGGATGTCCACATGCCTGAAATGAATGGAGTCCAGCTGTACGAAATGTTAGCTGTCACTCGGCACGATCTGCCGGTGATAATGATGACTGGTCGCGACGACACACAGACTCGGCATTTGCTCCAGCGTGTCAGTGCGGTTGCGGTTTTGATCAAGCCCTTCGATGAATCTCTGCTGCTTGACGCTATCTCTCGTGCACTCGCGTTGTCGCGCAATGGACAGCGGGGCTAGCCCGCAATGAGCTCGTCGCTTCTCCTAGCGTGTGATTTTGCGGGCTAGTGGCTTTCCCGGGCCGCGAAATTTAGTCCGCAGAGGTGGTCAGGCGAACGTCATCATTGACAATGAAATGTTCTTGTCATTGAAATGGGATAGTGACGAGCAAGGTTCCTACCGTGTTCGTGGTGGATGATGATGCGTCCGTCCGCGGGGCTCTCGCCCGCTTGCTACACTCTGCCGGCTACCAGACCGAAACCTTCGCCTCGGCGGAAGGATTTCTCGCCCAGAGCCGCTTCGACGCTCCCGGCTGCATTATCCTGGATGTGCGAATGCCCGGACTGAATGGTCTCGAACTGCAGCAAGCGCTCGCTGCCGCGGACCGGCAGCTGCCGATTGTCTTCATCACCGGACATGGCGACGTTCCGATGAGTGTGCGTGCGATGAAGGCGGGAGCTGAGGATTTTCTGCCTAAGCCATTCGATGACGAAGAACTATTGAAGGCCGTCGCGCAGGCGTTAAACAGGAGTCAGCGAGAGCAAAACGAGCGAACGGAAGTCGCTGAAATCCGCAGGCGGCTGTCGAGTCTAACTCCGCGCGAGCGCGAAGTGCTTTGTCACGTCGTTGCCGGGCAGCTCAACAAACAGATTGCGGCCGATCTTAATATCGCAGAAAAAACGATCAAGGTGCATCGAGCCCGAGTTATGGAGAAAATGGGCGCCAGTTCGCTCGCCGGCTTGGTCGCGATGACAGCGCGAATTGGTATTCACACGCCGCTGTAAGCCGAGAGCCTGCATTGCTCACAAATCTCTAAGGATTTGTGAGCAATGCAGGCTAGTCATTGGACTAAGGTCCTATATACTCGGCAGTCGCTAATCGGTATAAATCCTGGAGACATAGAACCAGCGCTTGGGAGGAAAACTCAGTTACCGTTCCGAGAATCAAAGATAAGGACAAGCTCCGATCACATTCTTGGAGAGCGGTTCTGTTGTCTGGTACAGGCAAGAACTTATGAAAGAGGCTGTTTATTGGGCAGCAGTACCCGTCGTTATTGCTTTCACTTCATGCCAGAAACCCGCGTCGACGGTCTCTTCCGGGCCTCCCGAGGTTTTGGTTACCGAGGTCGTTCAGAAGGAAGTTCCGATGATCCGTCAGTGGGTTGGCACGCTGAATGGATCCGAGAACGCAGATGTCAGGGCTAGAACGACCGGATATTTGCAGAAGCGCGCCTACCAGGAAGGCGGCTACGTAAAGCAGGGCGATTTGCTGTTTGAGATCGATCCCCGGCCTTTCGTTGCGGCGTTAGATCAAGCAAAGAGCCAGCTGCTGGAGGCCCAAGCAACGTTACTAGGTGTTGAATTGGACGCGAAAAGGGCAAAGGAGTTGTTCCAGGGCAAAGTTATCTCTGAGCAGGAGTACACGAACAAGACACAGGATTACCAAACCAAATTAGCGGCCGTAGCGGCGGCCCAGGCGGCAGTGGAATCAGCACAGCTGAACCTTGATTATACCAAGGTGGTTTCGCCGCTGGACGGCATCGCCGGGCAGGCGCAGGCGCAGATTGGGGACTTGGTTGGCTCCGGATCCAATACTGTTTTGACTACGGTATCGCAGATCGAGCCGATCCGGTGTTACTTTCCGATTAGCGAACAAACCTATTGGGAGTTTGCCGACCTTTTGAAGAAGGCGATGGCGGTGCCGGAAGCCGAACGTCCGGAAAGAGTCGAAATGATCCTGCCTAACGGCGGTCATTGGGGGAATGCTGGCAGCGACGTTTATCGCGATCTTTCTTATCCCGGTATTGTTCTATTTAGTTGAGAGGATTTCTCATCGAGAGGGAAAAGGCGAACCCGAACCGCCTCTAGTCGAGCACCCAGCTGGTGTTAGCAAACACTGAACCATGAAGCGCCGATTCCTTTCTTAGCCACTGATGGATTTTGGCCGACGCGCACTCTTAGCTGCTACTATTGTGGTTCTCTTACCGGTTTGTTATGCTTTGGGATCGACCGATCTCAGCGGTAAATGGGTGCTTGATCTCCACGCTTCCAGCTCTTCGGATCCAATGCTAAAGCGTCTTGGAGTTCCCTGGATAGAACGGAAGCTGGCAGCTTCGATAAAGCTCGAATCGACCTACACTCAATCCCCGAGTTTGCTAACCATCCACACGCACGGTCCGGCGTTTTCAAGGACGGAACTAATCCGCTTAGACAATAAGCCGGAGACAAAGACAGAGGCCCTCACGGGACTATACACGATTCGCATTCGGTGGTCTCCTGACGGCACCCAACTCGTCTCAACGATTTCTTTTCGCACTAAAGACGGGCACGATGCCCAGTTGATTGTCGTTCGCCAATTAGCTGACGCTGGAAAGACACTCCTCCTAACCCAAACACTAAAAGTAGCCGGTCACCCAGGAACCTGGATGGTCCGTCGCGTCTGCAGAAAGCTTTAGGCATAGAAAGATTCCGGTAGGTGGTAATTCTTGCCGCGCGGATACGATCAGGGTACAAAAACCAGTGAATCGCTTATTGCGCGGTGGATAGAGCGGGTCGCACCGTCGTTCGCAGATTTTCCAACGGACCGAAGTTCTCCCGAATCACTCCCCTCCGCGGGCGGTCGAGGTCCAGGATTACCGATACCACGAGCGTGACGAGCAATGCGAAGACCATGGCAGTGAGTACGTGACGGCGTCCAGCGCGACCAAATGAATGTCCGACCAGCAGACCAGTAAAGACGATCGCCGCGAATAACAAAATAAGCACAATTGCCGGCACGGTGTTCGAATACGCCGCCTCGATCGCCGCGCCAGCGTCGATCATTTCGTTTACCGCCGGCACCATGGTTGAAACGTTTCTGGGCTGCGGGTTAATCCGCGATTGTTCCGAGATCACTTGCCAGATCTGCTGTTGAAGCTGCTGTGAGGCCATCGCTGAGGCCCCAATTTGCGTCGGGTCGAACCGCGCACCGATATACTTTAGTCGGGCATCGAGATAGTCGCGAAGCAGTTGTTGAAGGCTGCCTCGGGTTGGTTCCTCCAGGAGATCCGTGCGAAGCCATGCGTCCCTGAGAGCGTTTGCTTCGTGTAGAACCAGCGTATTGCGCTGGTCGTATCTACCCGCAGCTAACGAAAACGAGAACGCCAGCAGCAATGCCGCCAAGCCGGCCACTGCCCCCTTTACCGCGGAATCGGCTGCCCCGGATTCTTGCTCTCCGTGCCGGGCCGCGTTTTTGCCCAGCGAGAAACCGACGAACATTCCGCCCAACAAGAAGACAAACAGTGTTATCGCAAGCTGCCAACTGGGGGTTGAGTATAGCCAGTCCATACGCGAGGTGAGGGCCACGATCAATCGTCCTCTGAACGGCTGTGGAGTGTTTTTGGTCCGACGATGACGGCGTCTGTCATCGCAGCTATTCTTGGTTTAACTGTTGCAGGTCCGGGGTCGTTGGAACGCTCGGGCGCTGAGGAGGAACCACGATGCGTCCGCCTTCCAGCGGGAAATGCATGCGGAAAAGAGCGCCCAACATGGCAACGGAGTTGTCGCTCCACAGTCCGCCGTGACCCCAAATAATATCCTTTGGCACCCTGACAACCCAGCATGGTATACGGGCATTACCCGAATAAACGAATTGCCATCGCCGCCAAAGTTCTTTTCCGGTAGATGGTCTGACCTCATCGGGATTATAGCTGCCATTGCGGCAGAAACGGTTTTCGTGGCCATCGTTACGTTCACTGGTGTAAAAGATCTGGTCTTGCACGTTTTGCCTGATATTGGCTTCGAATGCCCTGTTCTCCTGCGCTATTAGATCGGGTGGCGCAGTGGCTTCCCCAAGAGGCACGACATGATAATTGACTAGATACGGATTGTTGCCGGGCGTTTGAGTGTAGAACTTCTGTTCAGATACTTTGCTTCCGTGCTTGCCGGGCACCGATACCTTATCCCAATGGTAGCGAAGATTGATCGTGTTATAGACTCCCGTTCCAATGGGAAAGAATTGGCCCGTTGCCTGATCGTTCTCTGATTGCAGGATGATCAAAAACGGGCGGTTTTCTTCGATGACCACACCGCTTTCCAGAGAGGTTCGAGCGACATACGCATGCCGTTTTTCGTCATATTTATAAAGATAAGCAAGCTCCGACATCAATTGCCGGGAGCCAATAGAGCTATCTGCTGAATTAAACGCTACCGCCATGTCCCATGGGCTGGAATTGCGTACTCCGTTGCTGCCGGCATCGAGAATGGAATGAGAAATCGTATTCCCCAGTACCAACCCACCAAATGAATGGCCTAGGAGTACACAATGGTGATATTTCTTATCTGGTGCTCGAGCAGCTAATGCGAGCTCGCTGATGGCGGCTAGGCAGCCGTTTTGCGACGCAACTACTTGACCGGCCGACTTGCGGCTCCAGAACGTTAATAAACTCAGTCCCGGCACAGTAAGGTCTCTCCCGCGCCATGCAATATAGACGCCGATCACGTTAATCTTTCGTGCGGTCATCTCCGGAAAACGCGACATCGCATCGATGAAGTGTTCGAACCGGCAGACGTCCCCCGAAATCGCGTTGTTTTGCCAGCCGTGGATGTAAACGAAGAGCAGCGGACGCTCCGCTTTACCGATGACCTGGAGAGCGGCACCTAGTTGCGATGTATCTAACATCGAGCCTTGATCCCCGAACTCGATGAATGCCAATTTGTAGCGCCCGTCCTTGGGTCCTCGTACGGAGTTGAACGGTTCACCCGATGTGTTGGCATGGTAAGGGCCGTAAGCAGCACAGCCCGCGACGAGGACCGTGAAAACAAGTGTGACCAAGAGCCGGCAACCCAAACTAAGATTCCGCGATGAGCAGCGCCGGTGCCACCGATTGTCCTTGATCCACGCCGGAATCAGTCTGGTAAAGACAGGTGCCCTCCGATTGTACCGCCCGTGAGATGGAGTATCAGGCATTTAGAGCGAATTGTAGAGTATCCCGTACCGGGCCGTCTATGGGACTAAAGTCCAATAGGAGGTAGCGCGGACGCTCAGAATAGGGATGTATGCCTTGTGCCTAGTGGTCGACTCACAAGAAACCGAGTTAAATGGATGAGAGATAAACGATAATCCCCCGTGAGTTTATTTGATCAACGGCTGGTCAGGGCGAGCGCCTAGCTATGAATCAGGCGAGGCCCTGTTTCTCCGGGCCTTCATTTGAGCCCAGCTGCTGCCATGACTCCTTGGGTGACCCGCTTCTGAAAGAGAATGTAGGCAGCGGCAGTCGGGATCGAGGCGAGTACCGCCGTCGCACAGAGCCTGGCGAAAGCGACTCCATAGGTCGATTGGACCTGGGTCATGCCCACCGGAATTGTTAACATCGGAGTCGAATTGGTGACGATGAGCGGCCAGAAGAAATTGTTCCACGTAGCAATAAACGTCACGATGGCCATCGCCCAAGTGATGCTCCAGTTGAGCGGGAGATAAATCCGAAACAGAATTCGCCAATTCCCTGCGCCGTCAATCAGAGCGGCATCTCGAAAATCGCGAGGCACTTCGTCAAAGAATTGTTTGAATACGATGACTGAAAGTGGGATGGCAATTTGCGGCAAAATAAGGCCGGCGAAGGTGTTCACGAGATTGAACTGATTCATCATCATGAAGAGCGGCACGGCCACCGCGTGGAACGGCAACATAAAGCCGACTAAGAGTGACCAATAAATTAGTCTCTTGCCGGAGAATTCGAGCCGCGAAAGTGCGTAAGCACACATCAGTGCGAACAGGATTGAGAAGAAGGTAACGACGACCGAAACGAAGATCGTATTCGCGTACCACCGAACGAAGGGACTGTTTTGGAAAATGTAAACGAAGGCGTCAAAGTTCGGCGGCCAAGGGATCAATGAGGGCGGAAGCTGAATGGTCTGGTCTTCAGTCTTTAAAGATGTGACGATGATCCAGTAGATTGGGAAAATCCAAGCGAGCGCCATCACCACGGTGAGTAGCGTGCACAGGGAGCCAAGGACCGAGACACGTTGATTTCTCATGTGGCGGCGGCCCGGCTAGCGCGCAACACCCGAAACTGGACAACAGCAGCTACGGTGATGATCACGACCAGGACCAAGGCGATGGCTGCACCATAGCCGCCCCGATTTTGCTGGAAAGCCTGCCGGTACATGTAGAGGAGGACTACCAGCGTTGAATTATATGGTCCTCCGAGCGTCAAGAGATAGACCTGATCGAAAATCTTAAACTGTAGGATGAGCTGGAGAACCAATACGAGAGTCGTCACCGGCCAGATTAGCGGACAAGTGATGTGAGCAAACCGACGGAAGCCACTTGCTCCATCCAACGCGGCCGCCTCGTAATACTCTTGCGGAATGCTCTGCAGACCGGCGATGAAGAGGAGCACGTTAAACCCCACGGTCCACCAAATGGTAACCGCAGCGACCGAGGGCATAGCCCAGAGTGGATCTTGGAACCACGAGATGTTGATCCCGGTCAGGGAATTTAAGATGCCGAAATTAGCGTCGAGAATCCAGATAGCGGCAGTGGTCACGACGCTTACGGGCAAGACGTACGGCAGGAAAAAAGCCGCTAACACGACGAGTCGAAGGCGTTTCAATCGGACCACCAGTAGCGCCAAAAAAAATCCGATTAGGGTGTTCGGGACAACAGTGAGCAGCACGAAATATCCGGTGTGCAGCACTGAGCCCCAAAAATCGGCGTCGTGCATCAGTTCGGCAAAATTACCTAATCCGATGAAGCGACCTTGACCAGTAATTTCTGAGTTAGTCAAGCTGAGGTAACACGCTTGGATACCTGGATAAATCAGAAACAGAACATAGAAAATCAGAAACGGCAGAACGAAAAGCAAAGCGGTCGCCTGCTTGTGACTGGCCGGCTTATGAGCCGCGCTACTTGGTACCCGCATGAAAGTCGACTACGAATAGCGCCGGCCGAGATCGCCGACGCTATCAGGATTGGGAGCAATTATTGCTGTTGTTTTGCGTACTTCTCTAGCTCGGCATCAAACTGCTTGATGGCCTGGTCAGGAGGTATCTGGTTGTTCCAAGCTGGAAGTAAGAAATTACTGATCGCGGAGAAACTGGGGCTGGCGACTCCGAAAATGGGAGGGGCGGTTCGAGAGTAACCTGCTTGGCGGCGTCCGCACTGTATTCATTGTTCGGCACCATCTGCTTATAAGAGTCGCTTTGTTGAAGGGGGAGATATGCTGGAATATGGCCGCCGCCGGCCCAGGTCTGCTGTTTCACGACATAGGCGATGAACTTCAACGCTGCCGCAACCTTCTCAGGCGTAGGCGGATTTTTCTGGTTGTTCGGTATCGCTAATTGATGTGAATCGGCCCAGGTGTCGCTATTGCCGGCTAGCTTCGGAAAAGCCTGAATACCGTACTCGAAGGTGAGCTTTTTGCTTTTTTCCAGATCAACCAAAGTTGGCACTTCCCAATTCCCGTTGATCATGAACACCGATCGGCCAGCCGTGAACAAAGCAACGGCCGATGGGTAAGTGGTGTTCTTCGGGATGTACCCTCCCTTGGTCCAGTTGGCCATCGCTTCAAGCGCCTTGGCGCCTTGATTTTCCACATCGGTAAAACTCAATTGATTGTCCTTAATGAAGTCGCCATTTTGCTGGCGGAATAAAGTATACCAGACACGCCAGCAAGAAGCCGGGTCAGCCGAGTTAGTAGATTCGGCGATTGGAAGCAGATGGGTTTTGGACTTAGCCTCACCGAGCATTTTCGCGAAGGCTTCGAGACTATCCGTGCCGGTTGGCTTGCCGTCCGATCCCAGAAGGCCTGCCTTTTGCAGGGCCGTTTTGTTATAGTAAAGGACGATCGTGTGGATATCTAGCGGGACACCGAACAATTGATCGCTCTGAGCATATTTTTTGCTGATCTCGAGCGAGCGCTGAATGATGGAATCCTGAAAATCGGACTGCTTTAACCCGGCTTGCGCAAGTTCGTCATTGGTGATCGGTCGAAGATCTTTGCCCTGCACCCCTTGAGCGAAATGCGAAAGGTGATAAGTCATAACATCCGGAGTCTGGCCGGAGACCACCCCGGTATGAACCTTGGTGTAAAACGGCTCGCCCCAAGTAAGGGTCGATTCGGTTACGTGGATGTCGCTTTGACTCTTGTTGAATTCTTCGACGATCTGTTTCATTCGAACGCCGTCGCCTCCACCAAGGAAATCCCAGTATGTGAGTTCGGTGGCGGCGTATGCACTCGCGGAGAAGAATCCCGCGACGAGACAGATTAGGGTTGCTTTCATGGGGCGGATACTGAGTTTCGCAGAATCACTGCGATTAGGTTTGGAGGAAAACGAAAAAGTTGGTTAGTAGCCAAGCACTAGAGTGTTCCAGGAGAGAGGCGGTAGCGGTGTCGAAACTTGATCCGACCGAATTGAGAGCTCAGCGTGCTCGCTGGGACTTACTTTATGAGGTGTCATCGCCGAGTTAGTGGCTAGTAAGTCGTCACCGTGTAACACAAAGACTTTGCCGTTTTGGATGGGGGGGAAACCCCTTAGGTCAATCGACAGATCCGTCGGCGCATCGGTCGAACGATTCAGAACAAAAAGGACGATTCTGCGATCCTTTGGGTCATGGATTGAGGCTGCCAAGAGCTTGGCGGAATCACCGGCTGTTTTTGTTGAATAAGAACCAGAGCACACATTGGAACGAAGCACCGAACCTCGTCCAAATTGGCTGGCCAACTTGAACGGATGGAATATCGTCTGCCGCCAAGCGGGACCACCGGGTTCAGCAAAGATGGCTCCGATGACGTTAACCAATTGGGCCTGGCATGCCGCTTTCACTCGATCAGCGTTATTGATGAGAGTGATCAAAGCTCCCCCAACCATTAAAGCATCCTGGAGATCATAGATCTCTTCGATCAGCCGCGGAGCGAACGGCCAGTTTGCTGGTTCTCTGTCTTGGATCGAGCGAGCCTTATACCAAACGTTCCATTCGTCGAAGGAAAGCATGATCCTCTTGGCCGAACGTCGTTTCGCTGCAACCGCGTCACTAACTGCAACCGCTTCCTTGATGAAACGATCCATGATTTCGATATTGCCGAGAAACTCGAGCACATCATTGAGCGGGTTTTCGTAGTACATGTGCAGCGAAAGGAAATCGACATCGTCGAAAGTGTGCTGCAGTACTTCGTATTCCCACGCTCCAAATGTTGGCATGTTCCGATGGGAAGAGCCACAGGCGGCTAACTGAACCGCGGGATCGACTAACTTCATCACCTTCGCGGTTTCCTTCGCCGTTCGACCATATTCGGTCGCAGTCTTTTGACAGATTTGCCATGGGCCGTCCATCTCGTTCCCTAAACACCAGAACTTGACGCCATGCGGTTCCGCATAGCCATGCTTCGCGCGCAGGTCGCTGAGATAGGTACCGCCCGGATGGTTGCAGTATTCGAGGAATTGCCGCGCCTCATCCGGTCCCCGCGTGCCGAGATTCACGCCCAACATCGGTTCAGTCCCTGCCGCTCGACACCATTCGATGAATTCATTCGTGCCGAATCGGTTCGACTCAGTGCTGAGCCAAGCCAGATCAAGCCGAATCGGTCTCTGCTCAACTGGGCCAACACCATCTTCCCAATTGTAACCAGAAAGAAAATTACCGCCGGGATACCGAATAATCGTCGGACCCAGATCGCGAACTAGATCGAGGACGTCTTGGCGAAACCCGCGTTTATCCGCAGTCGGGTGCTCCGGTTCGAAGATGCCGGTATAAACACAGCGGCCCAGATGCTCGACAAAAGTGCCGAATAGGCGTCGGTCCAAGTCTGAAATGGTGAAATCAGCGTCTAGAACAATATGTGCATTCGTCATTTAATTAGGGGGATGAGCTCGGGTCCAAAGGATATTGCAATCGGCTGCCGATATTGCAATCGGCTGCCTGGACAACGCCGCACAAAGCCGGAATCCGTTTCGGGGTAAGCCGCCACGCTAAATTGCGTCTTGACGCCACAGCCATGCGATCGGCAATCCTATTTACCCTCAAGGTCTACTACAACCTAATCGGAGCGTAGAAAAGCCGAACAATTCCGACTTAGGGCAGCCCTCGGAACGCCGACAACGCCGAGAACACCGTCAAACACCGGGAGCCCCGGCGATAAATCTCTTCGCGATCTCTGACCGATTCTATCCTCGATGGTGGAGGCGTGCTCGGGACTCCGGCACGAGGCGCCTCGCTGTCAGCTTTCCCGCCGTTCCGTGTCGATGCCGGTCTCGACTAACCTCCGTGCCGAGCAGCCAACCCCTTCATCTTAGGGCTAACGGCTACCGACCCCGGGAACGGCTCCTCATTAATATGATGGGGTCACGGTTGTGTGGGTCGTAGTCGTCGTGCTTGGCACGACCGGCTGAGTAACGGTGGTCCGTCTTACCGTGGTCGTGGTCGTCGTAGGTGGAGGGGTGGTGTACACCGTTTCATGACTGCACGCGCCGAGAGCAAGCCCGGTGGCGAGCGCGAACAAAGTTTTTTGGATCTTTGTCATATCCTGAATTCGCAAGTGCTTGCCTAAGTGGCCCTATTTTCAAGACATAAGCGGCTGTGCTTAAGTTGCTTATATCGGACAAAGCGGGGCCGGCTGCGCACCCCTCCCGCTCAAATACGGGCTAACGCCTCGGCCAGATCCGAGCGCAAATCTTCGACATCTTCCACACCAACTGAGAGACGAATGAGACTGTCGTCGATCCCAAGTTGGATCCGCTGTTCCCGGGGAATCGATCCGTGAGT
>WNFQ01001900.1_pt1 | contig 15013 bp, 16 predicted proteins | sample 5400171 | NCBI WGS metagenome assembly WNFQ01 (sample SAMN13153356, study PRJNA577476) | soil metagenome | isolation source: 20 cm soil under Madrone tree | place: USA:California | collected 2016-06-14
TGGAAGATGGTCTCAAAGTAGCGGCCCGTTTGTTGAGCGAAGAGAATTGCCGTCAGGAGAATAAGCGAAGCGACGATATAAGGGAATATCGTACGAAGGACATATCGCTCTACTAATCTCCTGTTTGCCATAATGCCGACTTTACTTCTTACCTTAAGTAATGCGCTCATCCTGCGCGCGATTTCGCAGGCAGTACGCGCGTCTCGCGTCTTGAGAAGTTAACGGGAAGAGGTAACCATCGTTCGCGGCCGGCGCTCAAGTGCGCGCACGATCAAACGATGAGTGAGCTCTGCCAGTTGGGCGTCGGATGTTTCCGAGAGCCCTTTAAACGTAGATGCAAACTCACTTGGTGGAAGACGCTGAGTGGCCAGAATGGTGCGCTGAGTTTCAGGTAGTAACCTTGTCGCCGGTCCGCTGCTACATGTCCGGCAGTGAGGATTTACCTCAACGTCCAAACATGCAGGGTCCCCTTCGCTGAGTTGTGCGCCACAGTCGCCACATGCTCGCACATCGGGAAACAAGCCGGCCAGGCGCAGCAACCACACCTCAAAGTAACGCAGCAACAGCCGAGAAGACTGCGGCGCTGTGTCCAGCGCTTCGACGCATGCGCTCACCATCCGAAACAACTTCTCGTTAGCCTCATGGGGCGGAGCGAATTCGCTCACCAGCTCGCCCATATAGGCCAGCACCTCAGATGTTTCAAGTTGCGCCGCAAGATCAAAATGCGACTTCAGAATTTCGGCATGGGAAATCGAGACGAGTTCACGGTTCTCTCTCTCATAAAAGGCGAGCCGAATGAGAGTAAATGGTTCAAGAGCAGCTCCGAAGCGGCTCTTCATGCGTCGCGCGCCTTTCGCGACGGCCCGCACCAGGCCGGCGCTGCGCGTGAGACAGACCGCAATGCGATCTGCTTCAGCCAGATTGTAGGTCCGCAGCACGATCGCATCTGTATTGACTAACGCCATGCGCAGACCTCGAATAATGTTTAGAGGTTAAGAAATCAGTTCAACCCAAAGGCAGAAAGTAAAGGATCCAACCAAGGATTAAAGCAACGAACAGGAACTCACCAAATACCTTAAGTCCGTACACCAGCCGCTGACGGTTGGAGCCTTTCGCCACCACACCGAAGACCACGGCAGTCAGTCCTGCGAACACCGCCATCCAGAAGAGGTGTCTCATTGCTTCCTCCCTGCGGCGATATCGAAAGCATCAAGCATCGCCAGGTAATTAAGGAGGCCCGCGACCAACAGAAAAGTATTGCCATATTCATACGTAACCATCTGCGCATGATCAGCAAAGCCGCTGTTTGTGAGCCAGCAAAAGATGTAGAGCAACCCAGCGCCCAGGTTCGCGACCATTGGTAATAGCTGCACCAGAAACGTCAGACCCTGATCGTTGGGTCCTGGTCTGAACAGATGTCCCCCCAACCACAGGCCTGTAAAGAACATCCCCCAAACCACACCGCCCGCCAGGAGCGCGCGCGTCCATCGTCTTTGTATCAGGTGTCCCAGTCCGGGCACAGCCCACGCAGCCAGTCCAATCAGCCATGCCCTCCCCGGGGTCTCGGTCTTAGATCTTTGCATCTGTCTTGCGACCAAAATATTCTCCCTTCATCAATCGCCTTAACTCATCGAGGTCGTCTGACCGTCTCGATGCGTTTGGCTAACCTGCTCGTTTTTGGCCTCACCGGAATAAATTAATGCCTTAGCTGTCGGCCCTACCACCGCTTACCTATTAATAAAGCAGGAACCGCTTTCGCAATAACTTAAATCCCTCCAAAGGACCTACCCAAGAGTCCCCGATCGCTTGCAACGAATCGCCTCGCTCAATCGCTTCGCGAACCTTTGTGGTCCCGGCAATCAGATCGAAAGGGTTGCGATCATACTCGTATTCGTAGGGAGGCTCTTTCCAACGAAACTGATCGCCGTACATGTCAAACGCACTCTTCACAATCGCGATGCCGGCAATTACCGGTTCGAATGCTTCACGGTCTGTCACATGAATCTGAACGCCGCCGCAGGCTTGACCGGCGTGCTTCTGAAAGCTGGGCATGAAGCCGCAGGACCGGAAGTATACGCCGGGAAAATCGTAGGCAGACAGCGCAGCCGCGAAATCATCCGCATCTATATAAGGAGCGCCGGCGAACTCGAACGGCTTTGTAGTGCCCCTCCCTTCGGACATTTGCGTGCCCTCCAGATGCACGGTAGCCGGGAAGACGGCAGTCGTGTCCGGGATCGGAATATTCGGCGAAGGCAGTACCCATGGACCATCCGTTTGGTCGTACCACAGTTCACGAGACCAACCCGCCATCGTCACGCATTCCAGCTCACAACCAATCCCGAAATGTTCATTGAACATTCGGCCCAGCTCGCAAACCGTCATACCATGACGCGTAGCGATCGGGAACTGGCCCACAAAAGATGCGCAGGCCGGCTCCAGCACCACGCCCGCTACTTTTGTCCCGCCGATGGGATTGGGGCGGTCACAGGCAATTACCTTCTTGCCAAACTTCTTTGCCGCCCGCATGCAATTGGCCAGGGTGTAGATAAAGGTGTAGATCCGCGTCCCTACATCCTGCAAATCAAAAACGATGATGTCGACATCGCGCAACATCTCTTCCGTCGGCTCGCGGGTTTCACTATAAAGCGAGTAGATCGGCACCCCCGTCTTGCGATCGGCGCTGTGGCCGGTTTCTACCATATTGTCCTGCACGTCACCGCGAATTCCGTGCTGGGGTCCGAACAGCGTCGTCAGATTAATATCACTGTGTTCATGAAAGAGATCAGCGACATGCCGAAAGTCGTGATTCACCGAAGCCTGGTTGCACACCAGGCCGATGCGCGCTCCGCGCAAGAGATCGATTTGCTCTCCCAGGAGTTTTTCGACTCCGAGCAGAATGCGCTGTCGTCTTCCCGGACGATCAGACGGGGGCACATAGGACTGAGGCGCTTCAACCTTATCGGCAAGTACACGCCTCGTATCATCAATTTGTAAACCGAGTGCGAAGAGAATCTGAGCTGCGATGGAATGCTCTAACCTCATCAGCCCGAGAAGGAGGTGCTCGGTTCCGATGTGGCGGTCCCCCAGCCGTTCGCTTTCCTCGTGCGAGTAGAAGAGCGCTTGCTTTGTATCCGGAGCCAGCGGCAATTCGACGGAAGTGGGGATGGATTCTTTAGAGCAGCTACGCTTTTTAATCTGTCCGCGGATGGATTCGATGGATTGCTTGCCGTCGGTGAGGAAGCGGGCGAAGAGCGGTTTGTCTTCTCGCGATAAGCCGAGCAGAAGATGCTCGGGCTCGATCATCGAGGCGCCAAACTGGGAGGCTTCGTATCGCGCGAAAAAAATCACGCGACGCGCCATCTCTGTATACCGTTCAAACATTATCCGTTTTTGCTTACCTGAGGTCGAGAGAACCGCCGGTCCGTTGGTTCATCCACAAAGAACCGATCCACCATTGACATTCAGAATCTCCCCGTTGATATGCCGGGCCCATTCGCTGCACAGGAAAACAATCGGCCATCCGATATCTTCCGGAGAGGCCACGCGGCCCACCGGTATCGAGTCTTCAATCGACTTACGAAAGTTCGGATCTGCGAAAACGTCCGCGCACATGTCTGTGTCCACCCAGCCTGGCGCTACCGAGTTAACATTGATGCCGAAAGGTCCGAGTTCCGCTGCCAGCGATTTCGTAAACGCGATCTGTCCGCCTTTGGAAGCGGCGTAATTCGAAACATTCGCTTCCCCTCTCTGTCCGGCGGTCGAGCTGACGATGACAACTCGCCCAAAGCCCTGGGTCTTCATTGCTGGTACTGCCGCGCGACAAGTGGCCCAGGTGCCTTTCAGGTTCAAATCCATCGTTCGATCCCAGGCGTCCTCGCTCAACGCTTCAACCGCACCGCCTTCCCAGATGCCGGCATTGCAGACAAGAAAATCAAGCCGCTCAAACTTTTTGACGACCTCCTGAATTAACCGCTCAGCTTCATCCAAACGAGAGACGTCAGCGCGAGTAGCCAGCGCGCTCACGCCGAATTTCTCGGCAGCGTCAACAGCCTCCGAAGCGGCCTGGTCATCACTGAGGTAGTTAATAGCGACATTCGCGCCCAATCTGGCAAAACAGTCTACCGCTGCCCGGCCAATGCCGCGCGAGCCGCCGGTCACCAGAGCGACTCGGCCTTTAAGATTAAGGGAAGCAATCAGGGTTGGAGAAGATTCCAAGGTGTTTTCTTTCAAGCAGTAGGCTCAGTATGCTTACGATTATAAAGTCGCTGGCGAAGCAGTCTGTCGCGTGTCGCCCCTCTTGTCCGCGTATGAACGCGCTTCGTCGATGAATCGGCGGAAGATGGATTGAGAGAACTCGTCCCGTTCCCAACCGAGTTCAGGATGCCATTGAACGCCGACTACGAAACGATCGCCGCGCGGATCTTCGACGGCCTCGACCAAACCATCCGGCGCCCAAGCCGTCGCCACCAATTCCCTTCCCAGCTTTTCAATCGCCTGGTGGTGATGGCTGTTTACGGGCGCCATCTCTCGCTTGGCCAATTGCCCGAGACGACTGTCTTCCAGCAGGCGCACGCCGTGCGAGTGCCGATCACGAGGCGCACCCTGTTCGTGCTTAAGGGCGTCGGCATGCTGACTTACGATGTCCTGAATTAGGGTGCCACCGCGCGCGACATTCAAAATCTGGAGGCCAAAGCATATTCCGAAGACAGGTAGGGCGAGGCTTTCGGCCTCACTCAGCGCCAGCAGATCCGTCTCGTCTTTTTCCGGATGCACGTCGCCGAGTTCGGGGCGTGGCTCTCTTCCATAGCGAAGCGGATCGACATCGGAATTGCTTCCTGGAAGCAGCAGGCCATCGAGGCCGGCGACTATCTGCCTGATAAAATCCGGTCGCGGAATCAAGGCGATGTGGACCGGGATACCGCCGGCGGCTTCGACAGCCTCGCTGTAATGGCGCGCCAAATAGAATCGATTCGTTTCAAGTTCCAACCGCATCGTGATTCCGATGCGCGGTCGTAGCTGTAAGCCCATTCGTTCGCTGTATCCTTCAAACCAAGACACTAAAGTTTCTTAATAATAACGCACATGATAACGCAAAGACATTGTGCCTTCCCAATCAGCGTCGTCACTCAGCGGAAATTTCGCGCAGAAGAGAGAGTATCGCACACTCAACAGCGCTTCGCTTGACTAATCTTCACGCGAGTTCCTATAGTGCTGTTTCCGAGATGAGCAGAAAAAATTCCTTACAAGTGCGCAGCACAACCGTGTTGCTGGTGCGGCGTGATGGACGGGTGGCGATGGCCGGCGATGGCCAGGTGACCGTCGGCGAGACCGTCATGAAAGCCAACGCCCGCAAAGTGCGCCGGCTCTATAACGACAAAATTTTGGCCGGATTTGCGGGCGCTACCGGAGATGCGTTTTCGCTGCTGACGCGCTTTGAGGGCAAGCTCGAGCAGTATCACGGCAATCTGGAACGCGGCGCAATCGAATTAAGTAAGGAATGGCGAACCGACAGAATCCTTCGGCATCTGGAAGCTCTGTTGGTGGTGGCCGATGACAAGAGTTCCTTTCTGTTGTCCGGCAACGGCGATGTGATATCTCCGGACGATGGTGTCCTCGCAATTGGCTCTGGCGGGTCCTACGCGTTGGCCGCTGCGCGGGCGCTCGTAGCCAACACTAAACTATCGGCGCGCGAGATTGCGGTTGAGGCAATGCGCATCGCCGGTGACATCTGCATCTACAGTAACTCGAACATAGTAGTCGAAGAGCTGTGATCAGAAGCGATTCAAGGTTGTTCTGAAGAGTTGGCCGTCGACACTTGCAAAGGAATCTTATCGGTTATTGGTTTGAAGTAGACAATGGTTATCTATCTGGCAGGAGATACGGAAGAGCAAGAGGCGCGTTTGGACGAGATGACGCCGCGCCAGATCGTGGCCGAACTCGATAAGCACGTCGTCGGCCAGAATGCCGCGAAGCGCGCGGTCGCGATAGCCCTGCGCAACCGCGTCCGCCGCAAGAAGCTGCCGGCCGACCTTGCGGCTGATGTGATTCCCAAAAACATCATCATGATTGGTTCGACCGGCGTCGGCAAAACCGAAATCGCGCGCCGGCTGGCGCGCATGTCGAATTCGCCGTTTCTGAAAGTTGAAGCGTCAAAGTTTACCGAAGTCGGCTATGTCGGACGCGACGTTGAAAGCATGATTCGCGATCTTACCGAGATCGCGGTCGAGATGACGCGCCAGGAAAAGATTGAAGAAATCGCGGACAAGGCCGAACTGAACGTCGAAGAACGCATCCTGGATATCCTGCTGCCACCGCCAAAGTCATCCTCCGGCGGTCCCCTCTTCGATTTCGACTCGGGCGAAACGACGGCCCCTGTCCTGGTGCCAGAGCCTGAACCGAAGGATGAAAACTTTGGTCGCACGCGCGAGAAGCTGCGCACGCAGCTGCGATCAGGCAAGCTCGACAATCGCCTGGTCGAGATGGAAGTGCGCGAGAAGAACTTTCCCACGATTGAATTTGCCGGGCCCATGGGCGTCGAAGAGATGGGCATCAACATGAAGGACATGCTCGGCAATATGTTCCAGGGCCGCAGCAAACGCCGCAAGATGCGCGTCGACGAAGCGATGGAATACCTCATGCAGGAGGAGGAAGAGCGGCTCATCGATATGGATACCGTGGCGCGGGCCGCTCTGGAACGCGTCGAATCTTCGGGCATTATCTTCCTGGATGAAATCGACAAAATCGCCGGCCGCGAGTCGGGTCATGGCCCGGACGTTTCGCGCGAAGGCGTGCAGCGCGACATTCTTCCTATAGTCGAAGGCACGACGGTCAATACTCGCTATGGAATGGTGCGCACGGACCACATTCTGTTCGTGGCCGCCGGAGCATTTCACGTCTCCAAGCCCTCGGATCTGATTCCCGAGTTGCAGGGACGGTTTCCGATCCGCGTTGAGCTTGAATCGCTGACGATCGAGGACTTCAAGCGTATTCTGGTCGAGCCCAAGAACTCTCTGGTGAAGCAATACCTGGCATTGATGGAAACTGAAGGGGTGAAACTCGATTTTACGAAAGATGCTATCGACGCCGTTGCTAACTTTGCCGCGCGGGTAAACCAAAACACGGAAGACATTGGCGCCCGGCGGTTGCACACAATCATGGAACGGCTGCTCGACGAAATCAGTTTCGAGGGGCCGGACCTGGAACCAAAAAACAAAACTATCGACGCCGCATATGTCGAACTAATGCTGGCCGATACCGTGAAGGATCAGGATTTAAGTCGTTATATCCTTTAGTATCTTTCTTAATTCATTTCCCAGTGCCCGCACCGCCACCAACGACCACGCTCAAGCGTCAGCCAATCGCGCGTCATTTGCTGTTAATAATTGCGGCCTGCGCGCTTACAATGGCGCCCACCTGCGGAAAACGCCGCCCTCCCCTGCCGCCGGTTGAGAGAATTCCACAGCGCACTGAAAGTTTAACCGGCGCCCAGCGTGGCAATCAGGTCGTTCTCAGTTGGCCGGCGCCGCGGCGCAACGCGAACGAGGGAAGTGTCCAAAGCATTCGCCGAGTCGACGTCTATCGCGTTGCTGAAAAACCGAATGCACCGCTGCCAATGACGGAAGAAGAGTTCGCCGCGCGCTCGATCCTGATCGGCTCAGTCAGCTATGAAGAGATCAAGAAGACCGGTGACAACCTTACTTATACCGACACGCTCGAGTTGGCGGGAGTCCCGGCGCGGCTGCGCTACGCCGTTCGTTATGTTAACGGGGCCGGTCAGAGCGCCGCTTTCTCGAATTTCTTTCTGATGGAGCCGGCCGCCAAAGTAGCCGAGCCGCCCACCATTATTGAAACCGGCAACGAGTACTCAGAGACCGCGAACACCATTACCTGGGAGGCGCCTAAGAAAAACACTGACGGATCGACGCCAGTGAACTTACTTGGTTACAACGTCTATCGCTCTGATGCCTCAAAGCCTGGAACGAGTCAGAGTCCGCTCAACCAGGATCCGATCACCGTCACGCATTTTGAGGATCGGAAATTCAAGTTTGGCGGAAAGTATCTCTATGTAGTGCGATCCGTGTCCCTGGGTACTGAGGGCAAGCCAATCGAGAGTCTCGACTCAAAAAGCCTTCAGCTTGCGCCGGTTGATACCTATCCCCCGGCCGCGCCCGAAAGAGTTTCTATTGGTCCCGCGCCGGGAAGGCTTTCAATCTTCTGGGTGGCGAATTCAGAACCGGACCTGGCTGGCTATTATCTCTTCCGTTCCACGGATCCAAGGCTTCCAAAAAAGAAATGGCTTAACCTAACGCCAACGCTATACACGAAGACTACCTTCACCGATCTAAACGTCGAGTCGGGTAAGACCTATTACTACTATGTCGTCGCGGTCGACACCGCCGGCAATGAGAGTCCGCTTTCGGAAGTTGCTTCTGATACTGTGCCGTGAGCAACGATGCATGCACAGGATCAGCAGTCGAATAGTCGACACTTTAAGATCCGCGCTGGCCTGCAATGATCGATTAACCTGAAATAGAAGGGAGACTAATGATGGCCATTCCAGCACTGCAGTGGGCAACACAGTCGCACGACGCACCGAACATCGAGGGTTTCAACGACATGTTCGGTGCGGCGGCGGACGCGATGAAGGCCATTGGCCTTGCCAAGGTCAAGCGCAACCAGGACGACGTGTCGGGAATTACCAGCAACACTCTGACGGCAGTCACGTGCCTCCGTTGCGGCAAAGTCTTCACTCTCGTGGTGATGGTCGCTGGAAACAGCAGTTCCGCGACCAAAACCATCCTAGACAAGCTTCTCCACGAGATCCCGAAGCATATTCCCAACTTGTAGTTCTAACGAGCCTATCAATAGCAAAAAGCCCGGCCTGCGACTCTCGTCGTCATGGCCGGGCTAATTCCCAGCTAGTTATTAATCGATGCGCCCTTCCTCGGCGCTTTGTTTAGTACCTGCGCAAGTCAAGAATCAAGTTCAGGATATCTCCGAGGATGGCATACCTGCCCCCCGAATAACTCCCGTACTGGTTGCGGCCGTAGTAGCCGTCTTCATAACCGCGACGGAAGCCTTCGCGAAAGTAGTACTGATAATCAGCGACGTCGACATAGTATCCGTCGTAACCATAACTGGCATCCAGATACGCATCGCTATTCTGCGGATCAAAGCGCCATCCGTCCTGCTGGTCGGCTTGACCGGCGTTGAAGCCTTCTTCGTAACCCGCATTAACTGCTTGTCTGAGCAGGTCCGCCCCGTATTGATTCACGTTGTAGTACTGGCCATTGCGATAGTAGCGATAGTCAGGCGTGCCGTAGTCGTAATAGTTGAAGCTTTGAAGTCTTAACTGATCCTGGCGCAAACGCTCCCAATAGCGCTGTTGAAAACGCCATTGATTCAGCCGCCTTTGTTGCTGCAGCTGCTGTTCGCGTTGGATCCACCAGCGCTGTTGCTCGGAATCCCGGTTACGAAACTGGTTTTGACGCTGACGCCAGGACTGTTCCTCACGCTGCCGCCAAAGGTTCTGTTGTTGATCCGACAATCGCGACTGCTGATTCCATTGGCGATTCTGATTGTCAATCGCCTGGCCGGGCTGTCCACTATTGCGACGCTGGTTGACGCCGTTGTCCTGTCGGCCCCATTGGCGCGTCTGACTGTCCTGCTGCGCCTGCTGGGCTCCTCGCTGCCCTTCCGCTATGCGGCGTTGCTGATCAATCTGTCTTCCCTGCTGTTGGGAGCGCCATTGGTCCTGAGTGCGCTGGTCCTGAGTGCGACGTTGCTGATCGGCAATCCGCCTCTGCTCATCTGCCTGGCGTTGCTGATCCATGCGGCGGCCATTTTGCTGCGCTTGATTTTGCCGCTGCAATTCGTAGTTCTGGCGCTGTTGGTCCTGCGCCTGTCGCTGCTGATCAAGACCCTGCTGTTGTTGACGTTGACGTGCGGCTGCCCGCTGCTGTTCGTAGGCTTGGCGCTGTTGGTCTTGCGCCTGCCGCTGCTGGTCCTGACCCTGCTGTTGTTGACGCTGACGTACGGCTGCCCGCTGCTGTTCGTAGGCTTGGCGCTGTTGGTCTTGCGCTTGCCGCTGCTGGTCCTGACCCTGCTGTTGTTGGCGCTGGCGGGCCGCTGCCCGCTGCTGTTCGTCAGCCTGCCGGCGCTGTTGGTCCTGCGCCTGTCGCTCGTTGTTGCGGCGTTGGGCTTCAGCTTGTTGGCTCTGCTGATCGTTCTGAGGCTGAGCAGGCTGTTGGTTTCCCCGTTGCTGCCTTTGCTGTCGCCGGTCCTGGCGATTCTGTTGATCTTGCGCGTTCGCCAGGCCACTCGCGGCTGGCACCAGCGCCAAACCGATAGCCGTCGCCAGCGCGATGCGATTAAAGTAATTACGTTTCATAACTAACCTCCTGGAAAGGAAACACCGAGGGGAAAGTGATTTCGCCAACCCTATTCGCAATTACCATTCCAAGGATTGCGCGTCACCGAAATCCCTTCACTCGTGACCCCACGAGCAGGCTCGTCTAATCCTATATGGTTTCGCGATGAACCATATCGGGCATCAACGAGTCCCGATTTGTACAGGCGGCCAGCCGGTACGCCGCGGTGACGGCATAGCCTGCCAGCCGGTGCTACTTTGCTGCTGTTATTCCCACGAGGTTTCGCTTATATTTAGTGCTAAGCAGAAATTCAGGAGGATAAAATGAAGTTCTTTCTCGATACGGCGAACCTCGACGAGATTCGCAAGGCGGCGGCTCTGGGACTCGCCGACGGAGTGACCACAAACCCTTCGCTGATTGCGAAGGAAGGCAACGTCGATTTCAAACAGCACATCGGCGAAATCTGCAAGATCGTTTCTGGCCCGGTTTCGGCCGAGGTAACCAGTCCGAACAAAGACGACATGCTGCGCGAGGGACGCGAATACGTAAAGATTGCGCCCAACGTTGTCATCAAATGCCCGCTCACCGTCGATGGTTTGGAGGCGACCCAAATTCTCAACGAAGAAGGAATCAAGGTAAATGTAACGCTTTGCTTCTCGGCAGCGCAGGCGATCTGTGCAGCGAAAGCCGGCGCCTCTTTCATCAGCCCGTTTCTTGGTCGGCTGGACGACATCGGCGATAACGGTCTACGTCTACTCGAAGAGATAATCGAGATCTATGACAACTACGGATGGAAGACAGAAGTACTCGCCGCCAGCATGCGACATCCCATTCACATAATCGAGGCAGCGCGAATGGGTGCGGACATCGCAACAATGCCTTACAAAGTGCTTGAGCAACTACTGAAACATCCGCTCACCGATAAGGGTCAGGACCAGTTTCTGGCAGACTGGAAGAAGCGATCTGCCAAGGCCTAAGGCGCACAGACAGGACAGGGTTCGATGACAAACGAACGTGTTTCTCAACAGAACCCTGCCGCCTCTCCATCCGAGTTGGTAGTCCAGGCTAAGTCCCTCACCAGGGTCTACGGTAAACAGCGCGCGGTTGACGAGATCGACTTTGCAGTAAGTCGTGGAGAGACGTTTGGCCTGCTCGGGCCAAACGGCGCGGGCAAGTCTACCACGATGCGCATGATTGCCTGTCGTACGCCTCTGAGCGCAGGTGAACTCTTGGTGGAAGGCCGCAACGTGCGCACCCAGGCGCGCGCGATTCGATCGATCATCGGGGTGGTCCCCCAGGAGAACAACCTCGATCCTGATTTGAATGTCCTGCGGAACCTCATCGTTTACGCCAGCTACTACCGCATGCCAAAGCACCAGGCCGCACGACGAGCGGTGGAATTGCTCGACTTCATTGGCTTAAGCGATCGAAGTGACGCTCGTGTCGATCATCTTTCCGGTGGCATGAAACGAAGGCTGATGATCGCGAGAGCGCTCTTGCACGAACCGCGTCTTCTGGTTCTTGACGAGCCCACCACCGGACTGGATCCTCAGGTCCGTCAGGAAATCTGGCAGAAGCTGGAAGAGTTACGACGCGTTAGCGGAGTTACAATTCTGCTCTCAACTCATTACATGGAAGAAGCTGAGAAGCTTTGTGAGCGGTTGGTCATAATCGATCATGGAAAGATACGGGCGACGGGGACGCCGAAGGATTTAGTGCTGGCCAGAGTATCGCGTTACGCTTTGGAAGTCAGAGATGTGGGCGACCTTACGCTGCGCCCAACACTAAACGGCATCACTGCGGTAACCCGAAACAACGCACATTTTTATTTCGCCGCTGAGGCGGAAATGCTGACACCCCTCATGAAATTGTATGAGGGCCGGCGTCCGATGATTCGTCTGTCAAACCTGGAAGATGTATTTCTTCAACTCGTCAGCAATAACGAAGCGGGTCGCGCAAGTTAATCAATCACTCCCCAGCGCCATTAGGCGGGAAATATTTATAGTACTGCCGGCCACTCTTTCTTTGGCCCTGTCCTAACTATAAACATCTCGTGCCTACGGCACTTCGGAAAGTTCGCATGCACAATTCTGCTCAGATCACAGTTCGCGTCCTGAAATACGACGGCGCCGAATACCGTCGCTGGAACGCAACCTTATCTCGTCGGACAGGCTCGCTAATCGTCCTCGATGCGGCATTCGAGGACGACGTGCAGCACGATCTGCTTGGCAAAATTAGCCGGGGCACTCGGACGATTGAATACTATTGGCTCGATCGCTGGTACAACATCTTTCGATTTCTGCAGAGCGACGGATCCACCAAGCTGTTTTACTGCAACGTCAACATGCCTCCGGCGATAAGCGGCGGCATTCTTAGTTACATCGATTTGGATATAGATATTCTGGTGCAACCCGACTTTTCATATCAGGTGCTCGACCGCGAAGAGTTTGCCTCCAGTGCCATGCACTACCGTTATTCGCGACAGGTCAAACGACAGGCCCAAGCGGCGACCGACGATTTGATCTTCATGATCGAGAAGCGTCAATTCCCTTTCTCTTGAAGCGATTGGCCCCTTATTTTCGATCGATCCCGAAAAGTTCTGGAACCTTTCCCTCTCATCAGGTGAATTAACTGTGATAGCAGCGATTCGAACAATGGCGACGCAGATCACTGACAGCGAACTCGTCCAGACAATGCTCGGCGGCGACAAAGAAGCATTCGCGGAGCTTTACCGCCGCCGTCAGCGCGACGTTTACCGATTTGCTTTGCACATGACAGGTATACCCGACGTTGCTGAAGATGTGACTCAGGAAGTTTTCATAGTGTTGATGCGAAGAGGGAATGAATATGACGAGTTGAAAGGATCTGTTAACGCCTTTCTGCTTGGGGTAGCCAGAAACTACGTCCTGCGACGTCTGCGGCAGGACCGCTGCTTCGTTTCGATCGACGATGCCGCTGACAGCGCCGCCAACAATGAAGCAGGAGTTCACGAGACATTCTCCAGGACCGAAGCGATCCTGGCCATGCAGAAAGCGGTTCTGAACTTGCCAGAGCACTATCGCGAAGCCGTCGTGCTGTGCGATCTGCAAGAGTTGACTTACAACGAGGCGGCGCTGGTGCTCGGCTGCGCGATTGGCACAGTTCGATCGAGATTGCACCGCGCCCGGACCATGCTAATCGAAAAGTTACGCACCCGGGACGATGGCGCACCCGAAAAGGAACTTGAGTCAGCGAGGTGTTTCGCATGAATTGCCAAAGATTTGAAGACGTCGTGAACGACATAGCCCGCGAGCAGATAATCGATGCCGGCTTGCGCTCGGAAGCGATCGAGCATAGCGAGCGCTGTGAACGATGTGGCGAGAAACTTGAAGACCAGCGCGCGATGACGCTTCAGCTGCACAGTCTCGCCGAAAATATGAAATCGGCTGGCGCGCCGGCGAGAGTGGAAGCACGGCTGCTCGCGAAGTTCGACGAGTTTGCTGCGGTGCAGTTCCCTGCTCCGCTGCGGGCGGCGCGGCATTACCAGGCTCAATATGTCATCGGCGCAATAGCGGCCGTGCTCTTGATTGTGTTTGGGCTCCTTGCGATTCGTAGGCCGGTGCCGGGACCGTCAGCTATGCCGTTCGTGGCGAACACAGTAGCGCCTGCCAAAACTGGGATCACTACCACGTCCACTCCACCCATCTTTATGCAGAGACGGCTTAGGCCTGCGAACTCTGGAAAGAAGTCTGCAACCAGACAAAAACATAATCCGGCCGCCAAAGCCCCGGCTGCTGTTACCTCAACGACTGAGATCGCCACAGATTTTCTGCCCCTGAGTTATGGAGCTGCCACTAATCTGGAAGAGGGTGGCCGGATGGTTCGGGTTGAATTGCCGCACTCTGCGTTGGCGAGATTTGGCCTGCCGGTAAATATGGATCGCGCCAACGAACGAGTGAAAGCCGATGTCCTGTTTGGAGTAGACGGTTTGGCGCACGCAATTCGCTTTGTTCGCTAGAGTCTCTGGAATCGTTGATTGAATTTATAGCCGGGCATGCCCGCAAACTGAAAGGAAAAGAATCATGAAGAAGACCTCAGTATTAGTGCTCAGCTTGTCGCTGATAGTGCTTGCCAACGTAATCTCCGTAGTTGGTCAGGAAAGACAGGCCACGTTTGAGAAACAAATAGGCCCGGTGCTTACCATGCAAGGTCCTGACGGCGCCGGCAACACGTTCACTTTCGTAAACTCTGAATTCAGTTTTGACAGACTGGTCAAAGGCGCCCCGTATTCGGCTCAGGCTATCACTGAGATGACCCAGATGCTGAGTGACGGCAATCGCATAGTCAACACCACCTCGGCCGCTGTCTATCGCGATGGCGAAGGCCGCACGCGGCGTGAACAAACCTTGAAGGCAATCGGGGGATTCTCTGCCGCGGGCGAATCATTCAAGACGATTTCAATTAACGATCCCGTAGCGGGAGTCGCCTACGTGCTCGAACCACACAGCCATACAGCCCGAAAGATTCAGGGGTTGGTGGTAGGAGCACGCCATTCGGAGGGGTTCAAGGTGGCCGGCGCCGGTGAAGGAAACGTCATTTTCAATCGCACTCCGAACGGTGAAGTACAACTCAGGCGAGGAAACCCGGAAACCAAGATGATCGAG
>WNFQ01002024.1_pt2 | contig 15004 bp, 19 predicted proteins | sample 5400171 | NCBI WGS metagenome assembly WNFQ01 (sample SAMN13153356, study PRJNA577476) | soil metagenome | isolation source: 20 cm soil under Madrone tree | place: USA:California | collected 2016-06-14
TGATCGGGTATCGTTCTGGCTCTCCGGTGAATTCGTTTCGATACCAAGGAATGATGAGAAAGTCCTGTGCGTCTATACCAATGACCTTTCCGTAATTCCTCCAGAACGGCGTAACGGAATCCAGGAGAATCGTGAGTGCGTCCATGCCGAATTCCCATAGCTGCTGATACCGGTCTTTGTATCTCTCTTCCAAAGCGATGATTTCAGAAAGCTGAGTGTGTTTTTGATTTTCGTAAGTTCAACATCTCCAGGACGACAGACCTCTTGTTTGTAGGACGTACCTCGGGATAGACGGACGATGTGTGCGCCATGGCACGGTTATACTCCACCTTCACTGAGGCGTGTATCTGCTTCACCCTCGTCAATGTCTCGCTAACCTCCTGCACTTTCCGGGAAATAACGCTGCGACGTTGTTCCAGAGCATCCAACGATTGCTGAAGAGACTTCAGGGGAGAGTCGAGTACACTCGGTGGAGGAGCAACCTCGATATCGCGAGCCCGCTGTAGAAACTCACGCACAGTACTCCTCTGCCGTATAATGTTGGCGTGTATGTCCTCAACTGCCTGCCACCCTCTCTTTTGACGCGTAGCCCCGGTAACAACGGCTGGGTCATGAGAAAACGCATCGATGAGCTCCGGAGGGAGGGGAGTGTAAGTAAGACCGAGTGTCTTGGAAAGCTTGGCCTGGATCGCTTCATACTCCTTGATTCCACCGGCTATGCGTTGCAAAAGGTAACGATTTCTCTGGTTCTGGGCGAAGGCGTTGTCGAGAAGCCTGTAGGATAGGACCGTCAGGTCGTCGCCGTCTGAATTATGACTTGCAAGAACCTACTCTGCGCGACGTTCATACTCTTCTTTCTCGGCTTCTCTATCGATCGGTTCTGCCTCGGCCCACGATTGCCACGGTGAGGATGGTAAGGAGAGGCGACCACGCAGTAAGTGGTCGGGCCTCAGCGAAAATTTATTCACTGCAGTTGTCCCCGTATCCGGTTGATGGAGTGACGATTGTGGCTCTTCGAACGAGCGGTTTAAAACATCGTTTATATCTAACTCCCGTGGTACCCTCTTGTCCGTTCCTGGTGATCTTGATTCAACAGGAACATATACTTCTCCTACAACTCTTGCCTGGGGTTTAGGCTGAGTGCGTCTTACCAAATCCTGGTCAGGCGGCATGAAGAAGTGTCTACGCTTGCCGCCCTTCTTACGGGAATCATCCGCCCGTCCATTATCCTCCGATGCGGATTGGTGTGATGAGGATGCTTCATCACTCTCGGCCCCCTTTCGTCGAACCCGAGACGCAAGGTCTCGCAAGTAGTCCCGACTACTCGACGGAGAAGCTCCGTGACTACGAGATCCGTTAAGAATGCCACCATAGAGCGAGGTTTGCCGAGAATCGTCGAGCGATCTTCGGCTAGGTTCGATGATGGGCTCAAATGATATGTGGTCGTCGGCTCGTCGACGAGTTAAGGACGGATACAGGTGATCACGTGAGCCCTGAACGAAGGGATTAATGGAGGGTGAGGAAAGCGCTTGTTCAGGTGAGCTTCCTGACAATGGGGATGACTCGAGGCCGCTAAGGGCATCCTCTGGTATTGTTTCCATTGCCATTGCAGCCAGGCGAGCTTGTGCCCTGACCCGCTCCTCAAAGAGAAGAGCAGTGACGTGCCAAGGAAAGTGAGGGCTACGGCCTGGACGTTTGGCACGGAGGTGTTTGAGCCATGTCAAGGGTTCCGCTTGCTCAAGGACTGCTTGGACAAGGGGATCTAAGCCCGCGTTCCACTTTGCTACAGTAAGGATAGGATTGCCAGCCTGGGGTTCCGTCTTGAGGGAATTGGAAAGGAAGGCGTATCTCCGGCGCAATTGGTCAGCGGTAATCACGGCCTTTTTCAATGTGTGAGGTTGTGCAAATGACTTGATCCTGGAGATTTTCTCTATCACATTACATGAGAGACCGCATGTCCGGTGGGTTTGATACAGATGAATTACCTGAAAACGCGGCCTCTTGCCTCTCAAGCGCATCTCTGGAATGGGTTGGGAAAGGTTTGTCTTTGGGTTTACGCTTCGTTAACGATAAAGACCATTTCCTGTCTGATCTGTCCTCCTCAGAAAAAATACCGCCCCAATCAAGTGTGGCGCCATCATCCGTTGAGATGGGCACGGGGTGAAGCCGGTCGATTCCGACTGAGGGGCTGAAATCCAGCTCCGAGTCTAGACTGGGTTGAGCGATACGGGAAGCCTGTGGATTGAGGGGTGGCAGAGAAGGCAGAGAATATCTGACAGGGGAAGAACGTGACGAGGCGGAAACGGATGAGTCGTTGGCACGGGTAGCAAGTCTGGCCTCGCGACGGAGTTTCAGTTTCACAGCGCGCTGGACGTCCTCCAGTATCTTAGGGTCTGAGGGGAAGAAGTTGGTGCATGTATTGAATCATGGAGGATATATCTCACCGTCATGCGCTGTAAGCAGGGGAATGGGAATGTCAGAATTCGAGGAGAGCGTGTTTCGACAGACATACATAAGTCATATTCGTCAGAGAATACGCCAGGCTCCAGCTCATCCAAAGACGATTCAACGCTCGCAGCGTTCCATCGCCCTCTTTCATATTTGTGTGGTCTGGTGGCCTCGGAAGTTGTCAGTGTCCTCCGCACGGTCTGTGCGAGTCTTTGGGCTTGGGGGCGACCAGATAATGCACTCGGGGCATGAACAGATTTGACCCTTCGTCTACCTTCTGCCCGATGTTCGCCAGACGTACTGGCCTCCAGCCCAGCTGAGGTGCGTCTCATCGGGGGCGGCAGGCCAAGCCCAATAGATGAATGATCGCCGAAGCTATCAGGATCCGAGGGTGGGTCCGCTGGTGGAAATAAAATGCGAGCATGACGACTTCTAGTAGTGGATGAGCCAGCCAGAAATGGCTCGGTGGGTGAAGCCATCACTAGGGTGCGTTGGACAATCTTGGAGTCAGAGGGCAAGGCTACTGGCTACGTAAGTGCACGTGCCAGCTTTGGACTCTCACCTACCCGTACTCGGCGTATGCGCGTATGCAAACTCAGTCTTCTATTCTTACACACTCTTTTCTCCCTCTTGTTCTTACCCTAAATCCACTCTGCGTCCTCGGAACTTCATATCATCGGGTGCGAACTGCGTCATAGCACCACAGGCGGAATTCGGGCTATGTGGGATTGACATGACAACTCGACGCAAATGACATTCAGCAAACACGGCAGATATCAACTCAACTCAGAAACTGCCAGCGCTTGCAGTGTTACCGCGACTTGGAGAAGCGCACCCGATATACAACAGGACTTCGACCTTCTACTCACCTAAGCTTAAGTGGACCTGGTCATGATGGCCGACCCGTGAGCCGATGAAGAATCAGCAAGCAGAAGTAGTCACAAAGCAGGTACAATGTAAAGTGTACGTCAAACTCCCAACAGGGCCCACTAGCTAGCTGGATCAACATTATCGCATATATTTTCTCCAGAAGGCGGAAGGAATGCGCGGGAATTGTTTAGTATGGAGGTAGACATATACATTTTGCTATTGCCGGTTCACAGAAGCGGGACCTACAGTGGGATAGCTACATTTCGGTGTTGTTGTGGGCGTATGGAGCGAAGGGAGCACTGTGTCAGAAAATCGGAGAACCGGCTGGTATTTATTCTTGGACTGTACTGTCAACAGGAGAAGACAGATAGCAACTAAAACCATGACAATCCATAAGGAGTGCGTAGAAGGAGGGGATAAGGAGCCCTAGCGTCGGGGAAGCCTTGCAGAGGTCCGCCGATGCCTGAGCCACAGCCTTATGAACATGGCAGTGGTGAGCGCCGACAATGAGTACCTGTGGACTATAAGAATAGTTTTTCAACCAAAACATTTTAATGTTTACCAAGTGGCAACGTATGACGCGTGCGCATTTCGAATGTCCACGGTCGGCACTTTCCCTACTGGAACTCCATTGGACACGCGCATAGCAGCATCCCCAGCATGACCCTCTGAAAATAGTTGTAAACACCCGACATAAGTTGAGTAAGAAAACTCACCAAATATCTCCTCTACCAACACTGGCTGGACATTAGACGATTCACCTCCAGCATACCCTGCCATAGCAGCAACGTCTGCCCAATACCACTCGCCCTTTGTGGGGTTGTTGTCCGGTGTAAAGTTGTTGCGAGCTTGTGACTCCCTTAACATACCGTGGACTTCCACTACTCCGTCCGGGGTAGGATATTTCCTCTTCGCAGCAGCGAGTTCAGAGATAAATCCCCGATCAACAAGGATAGTAGAACCATTGGTTCGGACGAGAGGTGTGATGAGGTGGAAGCCATTTGTTCCATCTAGAACGCGAGGACCTAGACGCAGAGAGTGGGCATGATCCCATGTCCCTCGTAGGATGACTCTTCTGTATACGAACTCAGGGATAGCCGCGGTGCTGTGACGCAATAAACATGAAACCAATCTGTCAGCTACTGGTGACTTACTTGACTTTGCTCGGTAACGGAATTGGCTCTCTTTGGAGCTTTTCCGTCAATTGGTCAATGAGATCAACCTTCCATCTGAGTCGCTGGACTTGCCAAGTTCCCAACGCAAAGGTCAAAACGGGTATGAGGCCCAAGGCAACAAATGTTGGGCTTAGGAACGAATAACGCTTTGCTTGATAAGGCGAGCCTGGGCCATTCTCTGTATACTGAGAGCGGATGGGCCTACCAATGCGACTGAGTAGACGAGCAGTGCACAACCGTGACCGAGACATGCATGAAATATGAAATTGCGCCCGACTCATCTCTCCGCGGCCCGGCGATGTTCCCACGCACTCGTACACTTGGCATCCGCAGCTTGACATTCATCTCATTCTACCAGCATGTACGTATTTGCGAAGGTTATGACGCTATGTTAACTCAGTTCATATGGCAGGTCATACGGACGGCGTCCTGGGGCCGGGTTTGACCTTGACGGCGATGAAGTTCACTATCCCACACGACCAGTGGACAAAGACAAGGCAGAACAAGAGTTAGCTGTCAACATCAAGAAGGCAACCAGCACAGATGAGACTGCACCGAAACAGAAGCATGTTCGTAGTACGTGTGCCACCATGACTTTCCATGATCTCAAGCCTTAACACCCCACAGAATGCATCGTATACACCTGGGATTACCACTCGTCCATCTCCTTCTGGTCAGGACTTCGCGTCCAGCCAATTCTCTCCGATGAGGTCCAAACTTTCAAAGCGCTCATTATGGTGCATAAGGTCCTCCAGGAGGGCCACCCAGTGGTACGTATTGATTCATTACGATCCTGATCATGCTGACGTATTGGTAGACAATTAAAGAGGCACAAAGCCAAACAGGGTGGCTTGAAACATGCTCGCGAACGGTCGGTCACGATGGCGGCAGAGGTACGTACCTCTCTTCTCATATGCCGTGAACCCCAAACCCACAAATTCGCGTAGGATACGGTCCTCTTATCCGCGCATATGTGCAATTTCTATTAGCAAAGCTTCGATTCCACCGACTCAGGCCAGAATTTAATGGCTTATTTGAGTACGAGGAGTATGTCACCTTAAAGGGAATCGATGACCCTAATGAGGGGTAAGCAATCGACGTTGTGCATTGTCATCATCGCTGTTCATGTTTTCAGCTACGAGACAATCACGGACCTCATGCTATTACAGGATCAGATTGAGTCGTTTCAAAAAATGGTTTTTTCGCTCTTTCGTGCCTCCGCCAATAATGAATGTCGTATTTCTTCCTTGGTACCTCTAGTCAAGGAAAGCTGGGGGATTTATAGGTTCATCACAAGCATGTTGCGGGCTATGTACCGAAGTGCGTTCTGTTGTGACCCCTGCTTTCTTTTATTTCTACTAACCTCTCCCCTTTGAACGCAGGGACTAATGACATGGAAGCACTTGAACCCCTTCGTCAACGCTTTAATGCTCAGCACTATAGCTTACGCAAGTTCTATTATGAGTGTTCTAATCTGAAGTACCTTACCGGCCTCATCAATGTCCCCAAACTCGGCCAAGTTGGTATTTTTATCTTCTCGTAGTGTTACTTGCTCAAGTTGATTGTTGTCGTTAGGAACCGCCCAATCTGATCGATAACGATGGTGCACCTGACTTACCAGCCCGCCCCACAACTGCCGCAAAATCGCCAACACCACCACCTGCAGAACCAGTCGCCGATGAAGCGGCCATTAACGAGCAAGCGCGGTTGCTCAAGCAATATGAAGATCAACAGATTGCCCTAAGGGCCCAGCAGGAAGCTGAAGAACGCCGCCGCCAGGAGCTTGAGCGTCAACAACAGCTAGAGTTCGAACAGCGACAACGCGAGCAGCAAGAGCGGGAGAGGATGGCTCTCGAACAACTCCAGCAACAGCAGCTCTATCAACTCAATAACCAAGCCGCTCAGCGCGTTAACGAACTGGAGCGCGAACTGCTCGGGGCGCGGGGACAATTTGAACGGGACCAGCTGCTTCTGGAGCAGTATGACCGAGTCCGTGTTTTGTCGAGCGTGTTACACGTTCGTCTCTTGACGGCTTTTTTTGGCAGAGAGTCAAAGCCCTCGAAGGAGAACTAGGATCCATTGCCGCGAACATTAACTCTCAGATGGGATCCAAAGACGAGCTCATAAAGCAACTCCAGGATCAAGTTACTCTATGGCGAAATAAGTATGAGGCTCTTGCAAAGTTGTACAGCCAGCTACGAACGGAGCACCTTGATATACTCTCAAAAAGCAAACAGTTGCAACTCAAGGCTAACTCGGCTCAGGAAGCGATCGACCGCATGGAGAGGATGGAGCGCGATTTGAAAGCGAAGAACTTGGAACTCGCTGACATGATTCGCGAACGTGATCGCGCTCGCTTCGATGTTGATCGTCAGAAGTCATCTCACAGGGACGAAATCGATCGTCTTCGTCGTGAAATCGACTTTGCTCGCGAAAGGGCCGACGACGCAACCAGATCCAAGAGTTCAGAGATGTCGGGCATACTTCAGAGGTACAATCGACAGATCTCTGAGTTGGAAGACTCATTGCAGGTGCGTTCTGCTGCTCTTCTTCTGGGCTTGCTTCTGATGACAGTCACAGTCCAAACAAATTCAGATTAATGATCTTTTGGCCAAACTGGACGGGGCCACGAGTGGATTGGAGCATCTACGTGATGAGAAGGATCAGGAGATAGCGATTTTGCAAGAGGGTATGGACACCACTCTTCAACAACTCTCAGACGTGCAACAGGTTTGTTCTATAAAGCTTATCTGTGGGTTGTCAGCTTACAATAAATAGAATCAAGGTTTTGCAGATGAAGCTACGAATGCTCAAATTGACATCCTTATTCTTGACAACCGGAAAAAGCTTAACCAGATTATTGGTACGTTCCTGTCACTCCAACTTGACAAGGTCTTGTCTTAATTTTGTCGGACAGATTCGATCCTCCAGGCCTGTCAGACTAAAATCGATGAGGCAATATACGAGCTCGAGTCCCCGATGCAAGCTGGAAACCAGAGTTCAACCCCGGAATATACGTTGTCCATGATCGAGAAGTCTTTGAGCAACGCAACGGATTTCGCCACCGTTTTTAACCTGTTTACGCAAGGACAGCCAGGTGGTGATCACGTGGACGTTATCAAGGGGGCGAACGATTTTGCTCAGGCACTTGCGGATACTCTTCGGAGCGTGAAAGGCATTACCCGCTTGGTCGACGACGAGGATGCCGCCGACAGACTGGTTGGCATCGCTAAGGCGGCGGGCGATGTGGGCTATAGATTTTTCCTCAACTTGCAATCGTACAAACTCGAACTTGTTGACCGTAATCAACGTACGAGCGTCGCGATGCGCAACAATGGCGAAATTCGCAATGCACTCACGAAGCTATCCGAATCGGTTGAGTCGATCATCCCGAAGGGCAAGTCTGTCACGAAGACAAACGGGGACATCGGCGACCTCGTCGAGCAGGAGATGCTTGGCGCAGCAAAGGCGATCGAAGCGGCAACCCAGCGCTTGCAGCAGCTTATGGCGCGCCCGCGTGATACAGGGCGATCCTCGGCCGTGGACCTGCAAGTGCACGACTCGATCCTATCCGCGGCAATGGCGATCACGAACGCAATTGCGCGCCTGATCAAGGCCGCGACTGAGTCGCAGAAAGAGATTGTCGCGCAGGGCAAGGGCGCAAACTCGACACAACAGTTCTACAAACGAAATAACCGGTGGACAGAGGGTCTGGTCTCGGCGGCACGCTCGGTCGCGTTCGCGACGAACCTGCTCATCGAGACGGCCGACGGCGTGCTCTCCGGCACTCACTCGCTTGAACAACTCATCGTCGCGTCAAACGAGGTGGCAGGCGCGACCGCGCAGCTGGTCGCGGCATCGCGTGTCAAGGCCAATCTCATGTCTAAAACGCAAGAACGGCTCGAAGTCGCCGCCAAGGCCGTCACCGAGGCGTGCAAGGCACTCGTGAAGCTCGTGCGTACGATCTCGGCGAAGCAGGTCGAAGAGGAGGACGTGGACTACAAAAACATGGCAGTGCTCGAGTTTAAGAAGCGCGAGATGGAGCAGCAGGTCGAGATTTTGCGTTTGGAGAAGGAGCTGGGCGCCGCGAGACATCGGCTGGGGGGGATGCGTCGGGCAGGGTATCACACCGACGAGACAGATTAGTGGGCCTGGACTATACTACGATGGATCTAAATGCGAAGCGACTTTCTCTTTCCCTCAAATTTTCCTTTATGGGAGGGCACCACATCAGTAACGAGTAATGCACACGTCGACTGTATATAACGTTCAATGGCTCGGAGGTGTGCGTAAATGTTCCCCCTTTGGGGCCCAACCAGTCCGGCAGGGGCTGATATTACTTCACTCACTATGGCACGCCAAAAGGACCAGTATCTCAATGGCTAATGTCTCGGCAACTCTTGCCTCTGTTTTCGAATACAAGCTGTTTCGGCCTCGTGAATCAAGGCAAAGTGTAAAGTAAGGGTGCGGTGGGTATGAGATGTATAACGAGTGAAAGAAGCAACACACAATGAATGTGGATATTAAAAAAGGTGATGGACAGGTGAAATCGAAAGTACAGGGCCAATATAAGATAATCAAATAAGATAAAAAGGGAATCTATACACGAAGAAAAGACGTCAGCTAGGGCCAAGTTCCGCTTCCATGCTACTTCTGACTGTATCCAAAGAAACCTTGTCCATGTCGAGGAAGCTGTCATCTGGTGGTGGCTGTTCCCGGTCTAGATCGTCTCTCATATCAAGGAATGATGGTCTACGAGCGACCACGGGTCTCAGTGTCGGAGTAGAGGCGGGGTGGTCGAGCGTGCGATGTGCGGCACTTCGTCGTGCTGGAGGCGGAGACAAGGGCACGAGGGCTATGATACTGCTCCGATCTCCAGGTGCGAACAAAGGCGTATCCTCGGTCGCTGGAGAACGGATACCCGAGGACGTTGATGGTCGCGGACGTTGCCGAGGGGGTTGCGGGAGTCCAGACAGAGAATTTAGGGACTGGGAGGATAGAGAACGTACGGCCTGGCCGAGAGAGGTAATGCCACTCTGAGGACGGCTGTTCGTAACGTCACCCACTTTTCCTTGTACTGAATTGCCGCGCGTTCTTTGCCGTCCTGATGCGAGGGACCTGCTACTTGCTGCCCCAAGAGAGTAGAATGGCCGCGCAGCGGAAGGTGAAGCCGACTTGACTGGGGCCGCTAGATCGTGCGCAGTTCGCACAGGAAGGTTCGGAATGGCAGGGGAGGTGATAGAATTCTCGCGCGAGCGCACAGACCCATTAGGTATTTCGCAATCTAGAATCGTTTTCTCAAATTTGAGAATGTCCGCAGCTGACAAGATATGCCGTGGTCCTATATCTTGTGACTCATTGCCAACGTCGGGGGAAGTAGGCATTTCATCGTCCCAGAAAGATGACAACTGTCGCTTATTTAAACTAGACGACCCGCTCGTTGGGACAGCAGAGTGCGGGAGAGACAGAGGTGAGGCCATTGAGGGTAGACTAAATATCGATGGCAAGTCATCATCAGGATCTGGTGCTTGGGAGGATAAAGAACGCCGCAGGCTCGTTCCGGAAAATAGGCGCTTGCGAACATTTGTCGGGCTCAACACTGGCGAGCTCAATGGGGACTTCTGCTGCAGCGACTGAACGCTAACCTTCGGTTCTTCAGGTACAGGAGGAGCATTTCTTCCAGAAGCATTCGAAGAGCCCGTCTGCTTCAACGGAGCTGGAAGAGAGGGCCTTGGAATACGTGCGTGGTGAAACGAACGTTGTTTCTTCACCAACTTTGTGTCTTCGACAGCAGGCAGGCTTGGGGGGTTACTGTTCCCCGAAGATGCCCGTTTTGGAATATTCTGTATAGAGATAGCCTTCCTCAGGGTACGTGTTGGGCTGAACTCTCGGCTACTTCGAGAAGGTTTTGAGTTCGAGTTGTGAACATCGCGGGTGGTATCCTTTGATGGGGAAGTTGGTCGGCTCTTGCTGGCCTTTTTGGCGTTTTTGACTCGTCGCATGTCTCGCCGATTACCCTCAACCTCGAACACGTCCAACTTGGATGAAGCAGATAATGCGAAGGACATACTGGAAGAGGATGACGTCGTAGATTGAGGTGTGGGCTCTACGAAAGCTGGCAATAGACAAGAATCGTGTGGCTGGACATCTCCCGGGGCAGGTGGAAGCTCAGAGGCTGGGGGTGCAGTTGGCGGTTGCAAAGGTTGCAATTTACTAGATCTAGATGAAGGCTGGCGGATGATGACCAAAGGGCCAGTAGCTTTAAGCGAGGATGTGGATAGCAAAGGGTCATTTCCAGAACGATCCGTATCAACATTCCCTCGTGATCGTGTCAAACGAGTGACTGTGGTGCCTTTACCGTGTGCATCCGTCAGAGTTGCTGAGGAGGGAGAGGGGGCGATACGAGACCGTTCATCCCAAATACTTCGAGGCGACTGGGGAGAAACGGGGGATGGGGGGAAGTGTTCTCGCATGCGTTCGCTGTCGACAGTCAACCTAGAAGAGTCGCATTTCAGTATCGACACGCGAAGAGCTTTTTTTAATTTTTAATTTATAATTGCCTTACCGAGATAGATAGTGACCCGACATTACGGGGGACAAGAGGGGGGAGCTGATTGGCGAGGAATCGGACGTGATGTCGCTCCGGTGATGAGAAAGAGAGGAGGAAGAGGCAAAAGACATTCGGTTGTGAGGGTGGGGTGCATCCTGATGAAGGTGAGGATCCATAACTGAAACTTCAGAGAAAGTGGAAAAGCGAAGCGAGTCGGAAACATTGGGAAGACCCTCGGGGTATTTTGCAGCAGTAGCAAAAGGATCCAGATCGGAGCTAAAAACCGACTGTGGGTAGGCATCTAAGAATTCCTCAGGCTGAAGGGCACGAGGGTCGGACCATGCGACAGCAACAGGGACCGGTTTGACTGCCGGTTTTGTGGGACGGGGAGGAGTGTCGATATCGCCGGTATGAAGAGGAAGGATGGGGGACACTGGTTCTTGGACGGGAGTGGCGGGCTTCTTAGGCCTGAATCCGATGGCGGTTGCGATGGTGTTGAACGTTTTTGAAGCGGAAGGTTTGCTGGCTTGGGAAATGGGTAGCTGTTTGCTGTTTTACAAATGAATTAGGGAGGCGGGGGGAGTGTGGAGGAGACGAACTCGGAAGAAGACTTTGAGGAGAGGACAGAAGAGCGGGACCACCATGAGCGAGAAGAGGAGGGCGAGGGGATGATAGACATGGACAGGGAAGGAGTGAATAAGAAGGAGTGCAGAGAAAAGGGAACGCCTGCTCATTTACCTGCGGAGGCGGCCATCGCTCTGCCTCGGCTACGCTTCAACCGTCCCTTTTCTGGTTAAACGCATCCAGTGGGTGTTCCCTCCGCCCATCTCAAAATTTCGTCGGTGCTGCACGTCTGCGTAGCAACACCCGCGGAGCCTCGCCTAGTCCTTCATCTCCGCGATGATTGCTCGCTCGGTTCCGCGTCTCATTTGGCCCATAAGTCACTCCTCTCCCTTGACATGTCACCAATCGGCCTTTCATTTCTGTGAACCGAACAGCAGTCGTCCATGTACAGATCATAAATAAAGCCTCTCATGTCCGCGGAATTACCCAAACTCTGCCCACATGTCTTCTTCATCTCGCTCTCTCGCCCCCTCCACCGCTCGTGGCATATCCGACATCGGGCCACGTTGACTCGAATCCTGCCCATTCTGCGCGTCAAATAACACCGCGTTGCGATGGAGAGGCGATTGGAGGCCGTCACTCTCGTCATCAGAGAGGTCGAGGTCCATATCGAGGCCAACTCCGGCCCGACGGGCAGCTGACAGGTCTATTGGCTTTGGACGCGCAAATATTGATTGGCCAGACCTGTACTCCCAGTCACGATATTAAGCCATCATAAGAAATAAGAATGCTTACTGTCGGACAATATTCGCCAGGCGACTAAACTGGAGCACGTTGCGAGTAATAAGAAGTAGAGTGTCGAAAATCTCCTCCTCCTTGCTCGTTGCGCCGCAGCCCGCGAAGAGGATTACGAGCAGCGTCAAAACACAAAACACTGTCACCACCAGATCAAATACGTTGAAAGGGTGTTTCCAAAATTGCTGCCCGATGCCGCGTAGATCAGCTAAGGGTCCGAATTCGCTGTCACTGTCTGACTCACGCGACCAAATGCAAGGAAGCGGATCACTACTTCCGCAATCATGGCTGAGTTGATAATGACCTCCAGGATGTAAAATGCGAGGGTGGGGCAACCTTCCCGTATACTGAGCACCACCGTCGTTACTGACAGTGCAACCATGACAAGGTAGAGGATAATATATGTCCGGGAGTGTATCGCACGGTTGGCAATTCCCTTCCTAATCTCGTCTCGAGTCATGGCATGAATCGAACGTCTGTTGAACATTTCATTGGTACCAAATTCTGCGTGCAGCTTTAACAGCGCAGCCGAACGCACCTGGGCGGCGGAGCTGCCGAGTCATTGTGTTCCACAGCTAATGGATCACGTTCACCTGCTTCGACATCCTCTTCATCTTCCCGCCGCGACATTACTCCGGGTTGAAGATAAGATACACGAGCCTGCGTGAAGGGGAGTGTAAGGGTCAAACCTGACTGACGTTTACCCCGGTCCGGAGGGTCCCGTCTCGGACCACCAAATAATTACAAACACACCTCGCACTGCTCCGGTCGCTGCGTTGGAATACTCCTCTGATTCATCCTTCCACGAAACATCCTATTTTATCGTTAACCAAAGAACTCTTCCAATATGGGTGGTGGTGACTTGAACATGAAAAAGTCATGGCACCCGCTCCTGATGAAGAATCAGGAGCGGGTGTGGTTGGAAGAGAAGAGAGCGGTACGCATTAATTCCTGCCTCTCCAAGGCTACAGTTTATGCCCTTACACTCGCTTCGAAATAGCTTGAAGAAAAGAAGAAACTTGACCAGCTTCGCAAAGAGAAGGAAGAAGAACGCCAGCTGCAAGAGCTCCAGCGCCTGCAAGAAGAACTGACAGGGAAAAAGAGCAAAGAGAAACTCGAGTGGATGTATGCTACACCTGCCACGGGATCCAGTCAAAATCCAAACGACTTGGAAGATTACCTCCTCGGTAAGAAACGCGTTGACAAGATTTTGATTGGGAGTGAGAACGAAAAGGTAAAGTCGTCTCTCTTTGTGTACAGCTTTCACCCTCTAAACATTCTCCTCAGATTGGTGCCGCGCATAAGAACTTCATCGCCATTCAGAATGCGAATACATCGCGCGACATTGCAGCCAAAGTCCGCGAGGATCCTCTCCTGGCTATCAAACAGCAGGAGGCTGCTGCCTATGAGGCGCTCATGTCCAACCCCTTGCGTCTCCGCCAAATGCAGGAGCGCAACGGTATCAAGCCTCCAAAGAAGGAGAGAAAGGAGAAAATACGCGATAAAAAGGAACGAAAGGAGCAGCGACGTCGGGAGAGGGAGCGTCACAGTTCACCAATGTCGCATTCCGACGACGAACGTGACAATGACCGGCACCGCACTTCCCGGCCACGACGTTCTCCAAGTCCCCGCGACCGTTACTCTCGCTCTCCCATCGACTCACATCGCTACCATGATCGCGACGACCGTCGTCGTCCCTCCTACTCTCCGCGCCGGGATAGCCGTCGTAGTCGTAGTCCAGATCCCCGTTACGGGCGACGACAAGGGAATTACGACATGGACACTGGCCGCGGTCGTGCTTCCGATGAACGGCGACCCCGATGGCCGCGCTCGGACGAGTCTGATCGTGATGTGCGTGAACGACAGGGAAGAAGTCGTAGTCACTCTCCTGACTTAAGAATACGGCACGATGGTGGTGGTTCACGAAAGCGCTATCGCAGCCGTTCGCCTCCCCATGATTTCAAGCGCTCACGTCCTAGCCCCCCACCCAGGCCACCAACGGCCACAAATGCTAGTGAAGACCGCGCAGCGCGCCTGGCCGCCATGACCTCCAATGCCGCTGAGATGTCGACGGAAAGAAAGGACCGGCTAAACGCACTGCTAGAGAAGGAAAAGGCGGAGTTGGAAGCGGAAGAGCGGGCGCGTGCAAAGGCCAAGGGTATGGGTGGATTCTTGAGTAACGAACAGAAGAAAGTGTTTGGGGGCCACGGCGGCCTCGAGGAACGGCTTAGTATCTTTGTTCATACCTTACTTTATCTGCCCGTTTCAGTGACCCAGATCCGAGAGATATATTTGCATGAAAGAAGTCGGATGAAATTTGCAAAACCGTAAATTGACATCGGAAAAAGTACAAGGACAGTATCTGGGCCGCCCGCGGCGTATCCTGCTCTGATGCACTCGCGGTTCACAACGAGACGCGCCACACAGACCCAAGCAGGGTTAGTTGCTCAAAAATTCCTACGTCACGTCAAATTACGACCGAAGAATTCTCCGAATCTCGGTCGGAGGTGGATGTCCCAGAGGAGGTAAGAGGAAATCGGCGCAGACGGAAAAGAAGGGGGCGAAGAAGCAGCGCCGAACAGGCCGTCATCGACTTCGATCG
>WNFQ01004004.1_pt1 | contig 14998 bp, 26 predicted proteins | sample 5400171 | NCBI WGS metagenome assembly WNFQ01 (sample SAMN13153356, study PRJNA577476) | soil metagenome | isolation source: 20 cm soil under Madrone tree | place: USA:California | collected 2016-06-14
TGTTCACAAGAGGTCAGTTGTGATCAGAGTGTGAGAGGAAAGGAACTGAACTAACCCGTAAACAAATTCCACTTCATCAACTCCACCCCCGGATGGGTAGTTGCCTGGCCCTTCTCTAGGAACAGGACCTAACTCGTCCCTTTCTTCTTCGTCGACCTCATTGTAGTCTACGTCATCAAGCCCAAATGGCAAGACCGGCCGTAGCTTATCTGATCCTGACGAACGCCGTGCGCCTGGCCCCGCTGGCGATTTTGTCAGTGCAGCCATGGTTTTCGGGCTCATATGCTAAAAGTCCACTCAGTATACTGAAAGAATATGATGAGAGCAGCCTTCATTCCCTACCTCCCAATTATTCAAATTCTCGTCAGCGATTTCACCACCTTCACGGCCAATATCCCGGCTTTCGTCACCCAGCTCCCCTATCGATACGATGCTTTCGCTATCGCTTATCCCATCAGCAATCTCTGACGCTAGATCGGGAAGCCTGTGCCACCGAGAGGTACCACTCTGACCCTCCCCGCCGTGTGATGGGCCATCCGACCACCCAAGATCGGACAAATACTCTTCATACTCTTCCTCAAAGGCGATATCTTCGGTGATGTAAGGCAAGAACATATTCGTATCCGGCGCGTGTGCACGAAGAGGTGGGAAAACGTCTGCCTCGACTACGTTTGGTGTGCCCACGGGACGCAAGAGACCAGACAGCTCTGGGCCGGGATGTAGTCCTTCCAGATGGTGCGACAAGCTCACCGATCGCCTATGCGCTTGACCGTGCGCATGTGCAGCTTGCTGGCCGTAACGCTTGGTATTATCTGCATACGAATACGTCAACGAGTGTAAACGAACCAGAACGTGATCAACGCAACAAAACTTGACGAGTTGACGGAGTGCCTGTTCCTGTGCCTGAAACGGAGTTCGTCATTCAAACCGGGATCGCGGCGTCCCACTAAATAAAATATATGCACCTGTCCCTCACCAAGGTCATCCACCTCGTTGCCTGTGAGCCATTCGTCGCGTAAATCGGGACGACAGTTGAGATATATCGACGTAATGACTTGCATGTTTGCTAAGAGACTTTGGTTAGTACTGAACAAGTCAGGCTGAAGTTACGTACTTTGCCGCCATCTTCGCCCGCTGTATGGAACTTGACTCTTGATTAATTTCAGAATGTGGAGTTGAAGCAATGGGTGTTGTACTTTCAAGACACGCTTGAGAACGGCCTATCCCAATGTAGCGGATATTTAACAGAACGTAAACGTACGGGAAGAGGAACCTACTGTGCTCTTGTATTGAACAAGCATTCGGATACGATGCGAGCGATGCTTCGAAAGCTTTTGCATTACTTTGGCAAAGTTGATTGTAAAGAAGAAGTTTCGCCATGAGAATTCAGTGAGCATGTCCATTTCCTCATGGGTCATTGTTCCATTGGGTAGGACTGTTGTCCGCGTCACTGCACGCCGCGGAGGGCTAAGCATATTGTCCTCCACTCTGCTAAGTTGGGGGTTCTTCGAGAAGTGGAGAAGGCAGTATCGGAAGAAGCTTATTGATCAAAATATTAATATTAATATGTCGTATGAGATGGTATGGTAACAAGCGCACTTGTTATCAGGCGAATCTGCTTTCGAAACAACTGTCATTGATACATCTTGCATTCCAAACATCTTCATGACGAGTAGGAGACAATTTGTGTCCAACAACAATTGGCCGAGATGGTGAAACTTCATGACATCTGAGATTGTGACTTGAGCCGATGGACACCTTCAATCGAACACGAACCTACGCGAGACTTTGAACCATTTTAAAGTGAGCAACAAAATAGCAGAGACGGCCTTGGTCGTGATCTCTCGATGGCGAGTAACGTCAATCTCATCGAGGGTTGGGGGGTGTATTGGCGGCTGTTGTGGATCCTGAGCTAAAGATACCATTATTTAGTTCTGATGTCTTGAGAAGGCGCTAGATTATTCTAACGAGAAGATACTCCAGGCGGAAAACTCGTTGAATTGGCAGATGTCGGCGGCTGACCCGGGGATGATGCGGACACAATGGCCAGGAGAAGCTTCAATAGAACAAGTACCCAATTTGAGAGCACTGGAAGAACAGCACTCTGTTGGCATCATCAGACAAGTGCATACACGCAAGACGGGGCAGAAACATACGTAAATCTGTTCCACGCGCCGCAAGCGCATCAGATCTTCCCTCTTAATTTTGAGCCGGCGCTTTTCAGCGGTGACATCAGCTGCTTTCATCGCAGCCTCCGTCTCAGCGATCTTGGCGTCTAAAAGAGCCATATCAGGCAAAACATCAGTTTCACCCTCAGCGATGCTCTTATCCTGATGGAGGTGGTGACCGTAAGGTGGAGCGCAATGCAAAGCAGGCATTCACTTACGCTCAACTTCATCTTGTTCAGAGCTTCTGTGACATCATCCGTCCCTGAGAGGTGCTCTAGCCCACTTTCTGAGTGAATGTAATCTTCACGCGTACGCCACATTTGCCATAGCTCTAAGCTGACATACATATGTTTGCCGTAAAGGTTCTCCGCCTCTTTGATAGCAAATGGGACAAGCATCATATCACCGTCCCTTCCTCTCGTCCTCGAAAAAGGAAATAAGAACGGACGAGAGGGATCCGTTTGATACTGCTGCTTCTTAGGCTTTGGCGCTGTAGGAGGAGGAGATGGTGCAGGGGTAGCAGGCTGAGGGATTGGACGATAGCCAGATTGGATCTGTGATGAGCCATGCAGACCGTGAGAGAGGTTGAGCGGCGCGGGTTGAGAGTCGTGTTCATCGTGATGATAGTGGTGTCGGACGGGAATAGGACTATAAGCTTCAGCAAGTTTAGAGATTGGAGGGTGTGCAGCAACAGGTATTGGTTGCTCAAGAATGTTAGCGACCGGGACGGAGGGGCCGGGGTTTGGAGGAGAGAAAGTTGGATATTTAACAGTAGCTTCCTCATGGAAAGCCTCCATATCTAGTGGTGATGACTTGATAGGGATGGCTATGGGGTCCGAGATGGTTAACAGGTGAGAACAGGGGGACTCGGACTCGACACAAACCTTCCTCTGGGATGGGTGTTAGGCCCGCTAATTCACGAGAAACCTTTTTGACTCTTTCAAGATCACGAAAGCCACCGCAACAAGACAATATCGTCTTCCAGAGGACAAGGAGCAACTTACGGGGGAATAAGAACAAGAAACGTGACTAGAAAGGTTTGAATACCTTCTTCACCGGGTAGCCCTTGGCACTTTTGTCTCGTAGACCAGAGACAACGTTGAAGAAATAAACTGGCAGCGGAGGATCCATACTCACTGGGGACCGTTCTAGCGTGCTCTCTATTCTCGAAGATTGAAGGCTTACTAAGCTCATCTGCGAAGTCATCATGACCCTTGAAGACTTCAATCAAGTGGTAAACCATCGCAAGGTAGACAGATATCTCCGTGGTGATTTCTTCCATCAGATCAGACTTTTCTTCGACACCAAGTTGTATGCGTGCTGCATCAGCATCGGAAAGAGACCTAGAGAAGGTCAGACCAAATTAAGCAATCACTCGGAAATCGGAAAACATAGGCTAACCAGAGGAAGTCGTGTTTCGAACTGGCGATCTTCATTGCCTCCACGATATTACTCAGACCATTCGCGTCGCGTACCACCTTGCAATTTTCGAAAATCCAATGTAATTGGTGCTCAGGTGACGTGGTTTCGGCGAATGTGCCTGTCACACGTGAATTGTAAACGATGTGCCTGCCGGAAATGCGCAGTCACCAAACCTTGCAATATGTACAGCAACCTGCGCGCATTCGTAAATCTGATCTCCACGTCCTTATGTTCTAGACTCTCGAGCAGTAGCTCCACATGCGCTCTGCGCCGCTGTGGTTGACTCTTGGTCCATTCTGTCCACAGGGGCCGCTTTAATTGACGCCGAAAGGGGCGAGGCAGCAGTACACATACCTCCTTGGAAGGAGCCCTCCCACGCCTTCAAATTTTCCGCAGCTTGTGGCATTTCCACGTAGGAGTAAAAATCCTCTATCTCGTTGAGGACCGTGTCCTCGTCGTCATATTTGAAGTCATAATAACATTGCTGCACGAGACGTCATGACATGATAAGCGATCACAATAGGGATGTACGGGCCTTTGGCTTTGGGGCCGAGTTGACCATGGCCTTTAGCTGGCCAAGGGTGATTGAATCGAGATCATTGCTCTACGGAGAAAGTGATTAGAGATGAGGCGGATGTGGGCTGGCCACTCCACTGACCATGGTGATGATGCAGTGAAAGGGGTGTGCCACGCGGGTGTTTCGAACTGCCCGGGTCTCGCCTCTCCACCTTTGTCCGGTCTCCATTCCAACTCCCCTCCTCTCCCTTACCTCCAACCACCACATCTGCCAGTCTCCTCCTCGAGAACCTGGCTCTTTCGTATCCCGCCCCAAACTCACAGGGACGGCCCACAAAAAGGCACGCCTTCGCTGCGCGTTCGCCGTTCCTCGACTCTGTTTCCACCCTTCATTTTCTCTTCCCCCTTCAGCCTTTATTTTACGACTTGTTTCACGACCTCATTTACTTCTTGTCCAGCTTTGGCTGAACATACTTGGAACCCCCGCATTGCCGTCAGCCCCTTCAGCACCTTTCGGCATCGAGGGCGGGCTCCTTTCTTTCTTTCTTCTAGCGTGCAGATGCCCGTTCCCGTTCCTCAATACTCCCGACCTCCTGCACATCCAGTATTCAAGCAAGACCGTTACTCTGGCGACCTGAACTATCCTCAACAATCGGCTTTCCCGAACTTGGCTACTTCAATCCCCCTCCCGCGTCCCGGACCGCCCCCATCTTTCGGCACAAGAGAGGAGTGGATCAGCTCCCTCCCGCTGTGGCGCCGCAACAAGCCACGCCGCATTTGGGAGGAGGGAGACTCGCGGCTTGCCACCGATCCTTCTATGCAGGATTTTTCCAACGGGTTGATTCGTGCGGGAAACGCATCAATCATTAAAGGAGATCGCGTGCAAGCGTGTATTCCGCCCCTTTTGACACTTTACCAGACCGAACAGGCCCGTCACCCCCAGCACCTACAAGAGCCTGAGGAGGACATCGACGAGATAGGGTCTGGCACTCTCGATTATGAAATAGAAAGCCAGTGGAGTGGGGGCACTCCTCATTTTGAGGACCTAGCCGAGATGGAAATCGATCCGACCTGCGACCACCGTGTCGTCGCCAGTGACGTCTTCCTTCCTCAGTTTGGTGACTCCTACTCTCCTTCCGAACAAGGCGCATCATCAGAACCCGCTCCCGACGAAGATCCGGCCTCCAGTCCGCTCGGCCCGATTACTCCCTTTGGTGTTTTCGTTGACCGCGCCGTGGCCGCCTCGCAATTCTCATCCACGCAATTCTCATCCAAGATTGAAATAGCTATCACCCCTCCTTTTGACCGCAATTCGATCCAGTATGCTTCACCGCCTCCCGCCACCCTTCAGTACGATCCCGCCAACCAGCAGCCGGAGGTATTCCCTGCCCCGGATGTTGTGCCGATGCCATCTGCTACCCTCTCCTACAAGAAGGTTGCAGACACGCTGGCGGAGTGGATTGCCACTTTTGTCTGGAAGGTTTGTACTACTGGCATGTGTCTTCACGCACAGTACACGTACGTTCATACATATTTAATTCCCTCTCACAATCCTCACATCATTCACAGGGATGATTCCATCCAGCAGCACTCCCCCCCGTCATCACCTCCTTACTTGGCCAACTCTGTCCGCTCCCTCTTGTTGTCCACCTTACTACAGCCATCCGCCGTTCTTCTGGGTATCTGGTACATCGTTCATCTGCCGGTTCGTTTCGGGCGCATCTCCCTCAGACACGACGCGGTGAAAGAGGTACGCTTCAGATTGGAACTTTTTGGCCTCAGTGAATGGCACTCGGGTTCCCTGCAAGCCGCTGAATCCCATGCACCGTTTCGCCTTGTTCTTCTTGGGTGCATGCTTGCGAATAAGTGGTTGGACGATCATACGTTTTCCAACAAGACTTGGTAATGCGCTCTTAACTCACGTCTCGAGCCTCGACCTAAATTAATGCGTTTGATAGGCATACCATTTCGGGCGTCCCGATCCAGTCCTTGAACAGGCTCGAATCCCTAGCTCTCGACATATTCTCATATGACCTCTCCATATCACCGTATGAATGGAACAAGTGGCTCGTTCGTATCTTCGAATACCACAAGTCCTTATCCTCGGCACCCAGTCCCCAACTGATCTCGCGCCCTTCTTCTAACCCTCACTTCGTCTTGCGAAAGATGCTTGAGGATCTCCTCGAGGCTGCATCTCGCTCATGTGGTGACATGTCGCACCCCTTCTCTCAGCCTCAGCCTGTATTCCTGGGCCTTGAAGAGAGGCGCCGCGAGAGATTGGACCCTACTATACCGGAGTCAAGTTCGGAAACATTGGAAATCGATTTGGATGAAGACGGGCCACTTCGGGAAGAGTACATGCCGAGACGACGCGTTAGCCGGAATGGCTCTTTCCGCGATACTAGCGGAAACACTGTCGGCGCTCCTTTTGGACTGGAGAGGGGTATCGACTGGGAGCGCGCTTCGGAGATTCAAAGATCTTTACCCCCACCAGCCAAGTGGAGTCCTGCTGCGGACGAGCCGCTGCGGCGTGATATGATTAGAGAGCCGACCCACTACATGGCGGTGCAGCCACCGCCGGTACCTCCACTCATGATGATGCCGCAGTATCCCCCGAGTAGTCATGGAACATACCCGCAGGGGTGGGGTACCGGAGCTCCGGCTTTCCATTTGCCCCCGCTCATGTTTGGCCAGCCTTATGACCATAGTCATGTACAAGCAATCTCGGTCATCGATAGGCGGCATCACCCATTACAGGACAGAAGACACTACCGGTCACAGTCTCATACACGCGTTGAGTATTCGCGCGGTTCAACTGCCCCCAAGCTGCCCTATCAAATTCCCGGACTGTATTGGACTGGTGCCGAACAGTACGACTACGACGCTGCGTACGGTCAAGGCTTTGGACACAGGCTCTTCTTCCCGCAGTACGGGCCACAGTGGGTCGGGCACTAACTCAGCCTGCATGCAATTCTCCTGTCATTATACGTCATACCTCGATTTTCGGCATCAGCGCATCTCTTTTCCCCACCTATCACATTCGCATCGTCAGTCCTCTAGGTTTCTATCTCATTTCATGACTCGAGGATGATCAACTGAAGCTACCCTGCGCCAGCTGCAATAGACAATTCAGCTCTGTTCGTATCTTCCCGTCCTATCTAGGCATTCTTTTCGTCTACTACTCTGCTCGCCTCATCCATAATAGCTTATCCGGCTCCCGTCAATTCCAGTTTCGAGGACATATACATCCTGTTCCCCTGCGGCCCAGTTTCTTCTTATCCCAGTTCCACTGCAAGTACTTCACATGTCATATTCATCCCTCTCCTCAATGCGCCACCCTGTTATCCGGTCTTCGTGGTCGGCGGCCGCTTGTCATCCGCTCACCTCGCTGGCACTACTGCCACGCCAGTCGGACGGATTTGTGGCCGCCTCTTACACCGCTGTATCCGGCGCAGCAGCAATTGTATATGGTTTGCATTCCCCACCCATTGTCAGTGTTTGTGCCGTGTTTCCTTTGATGTGCTTCCGTGTGCGTCTCGCCTTTACCTTTCTTGCACCTACGAACATGTATGCGCTTGTTTCGCTCGGACTCTTACTGCGTATTGGCGATTCGTTTCTCACACGTAACTTTCTACTTGTTACTTGACTGTTCGATACTGCGTTTTTTTTTTAATTTCCCACCATCCATTTTCTTTCCCTCCTTTTAAAAGACATGTTCCTTATCAACCACCCAACCCAAAAAAGCAAATGACTCCTCCCACCCTTAGCACCCCTTTCCCCCATCCGGCCTTTTCACCCCTTTGCCGCCCTTACCCGATCCTTATAGGTCACGGTTTTACGATACGCCCAATTGTTCGCTCGGCGGTGATGCCCCTTTCCCCCCTCCATCACCGACACCATATGCAGTTTGTAGTTATCCTTTTGTAGATATCGGGTTTTGTGCTCTACTGTCACAAAATGGATGACAATTATGGCCAACATGTGTGTGATTCTCCCGTGACCACCGGATCTCCTGTGTGAAACAAAAATATACAATACACGATCTGTTCAATCATTCGGAAATGGCTACAATCTACAATCACAAAGCTTTTGTTCTTTCACATCTCCTCGCCTTACCACAACTTACTTGCGCACAATGATGGAAGGAACCTACGCAAAATGATCGGAATCGGTGCCTGGAGAAACAATTGCAGATGCGTACCTCAACGTCTTCTCCGTCTTCGTCAGATGCCATGACCTCTACCACGAAATGGGTAACGTGTGCAGGAATAGGCTTCCTGGTGACATGCGCAACGAGCGCGCTAAACTTCATAGGCAACCGCTCTTCACTCTGTGAAATTACGAGTCAGTAAACAACACAGTTACATGCGAGCAACAACGATAGCCAGGTGCCAGCACTGCACACCTTTTTCTTTCCAATGAATGAACTCCAGAGCATGCTGACGCCCTGGCTAACCATGGAGATATCCAACTGGTGCTCCTTCTGGAACCACGTGACGATATCTTTGAGCGTAGGGTCGTTCTTAAACTCGAACCGGTCCCACAACGTCCACTCTGTCGTCCCATACTTGTTCTTCTTGGCCTCTATCGGTTCCGAGAAACCGAAGAAAGGTAGGGCGAGGTTCACGAATCCATTTTTGTACTCGTCGAGCCTGTTCTTGCCATCTATGATCTAATAGGACACGGAATGAGGTGTTTTGCAAGATAACAACAGGAAGTAGCTTTACCTTGTATAGCTCGAGGCAGACCAGGCCGACGACAAGGGACGTTGTGGTGGCGATCGCAGGGATGATCTTCCCGGCAATTTGCTTGGTCGTGTGGCGATCAGCGGGATTGATGCTATAATTCATCGCTCGAAGATTAGAAGCGGCAGTGATGTAGTCGATGTGGTAATTGGTATCGTCATCCTTCTCAAACTCTACGGGATTAAGGCGGAATCCTGCAAACGATGATGGCGGCGGTAAAGACTTGGCAAGTTCGCTAGGATCGTTAGAATCTACAGAAATATATCAGATATTTCGGCGATAGAAGATAGATAAGGGTTGCACCGTTTCCTGAGGTATCTGCTGGCTCATTCTCGTTCACTTGGACCTTGACGCCACTCCTGGGAGTAAACTCTGGGACGACCACCGAGTCAGCAACCTTTCTAAAGATGGTAGGGTCAGTCTCTCCACGCAATCCATAGTTGAAGGCATGAAGGTTGGCCGCAGCGATGATGAACTGGAGATGTGTGGGCTTGCAAAGAGTCAGTCTGGAGCACAAACCAGGCGTAACACAGCCTACTCACGTCGCTCGAGTCGAACGTTAACGGGTCTGGAGCACGCTTGGGGCTACTCCAAAACGGTTGACCACTGTTCGTTACCGCGTCCTTCGGGAGACTGAACAACAATTGACGGATGGTATTATTGTATTTTTCCTCAAACTGTAGCCGTGCCCAAATGATGCATTCTTCGAATGTGATGGGCCGATCCTTGATCAAAAATGAGGCGATCTGCTCGATCTGCTCCTTTTGCTGACCGGAGTATTTGAGAGCGTTTTCGAGATAGCCTGGTTCAGAGAGGTACGAATTGACGGATTGCGCCGGCTTGACAAACAAATTGTCAAACTCCGTTCGACTCCACTGCGATTAACATTAGCCCCCGCATGGGATTTTCAGAGCTAGGGTGCCCACCTCGATGCAATGCTGGATTGCATTTGGGAAGTTCTTGACAGTACATGAAGGAGTCTCTTTCTCCGGGGGATCCTGCGACGACGCGTATGATTCTGTCAAGTGGGGAATAATAACTTGAGTATTTCCTTTCGTTCCGAGAGTCCCAGACTCTAATAGGGGTTTCTCGAACAATACGCAACGCTGATCCATGTATATACCTGAACGACGGACTGAATGATACATTTAACCAAACAGACAAAGGAACACACGGGCTTTGACATTATCGAGAGCGTTGGTGACCCCATCGATACTGGCAAAGAAACTCTCTCCGTAAATGTCTGGCTCCCGAGGTTAGTTTCGTCAGCGAAAAGCACGCAGAAGACGGCGTACTCTCTGTATCCTGACCGACAGGGTCCTGCCGGCATTCGATATGTCCCTTGAGATCGGGATTCATCTCTGCCACTGCAGCTGCAGCAACAACCGACTTGAAGTCGCCCAAATCCTTTGCGCGGAACAAGAATTGACGATTGAGATTGCTCTTCTCAATAGTGTCAAGATCAGTGACATAGAGAGCGCCATTCGGACCGGAGCCGAGGCCAATCATGCTCCAGTTCTTCAGCATCTCACAGCCGATAGCCCCAGCCCCAACCAAAAACTGTCGATAGTTGAAGATCTTTTCCTGGAAGGTCTTGCCAAATACAGCTATCTGGCCATCATACCGGGAACCTTTAGGTTGGCAATCTGCCTCGCTAGGAAGAGTAGTTGGAAGGGATTCAAGGGAGTCGAAGTAAGTAAATTGAACAACAGGGTGGAATTTTGCGGAACACGCTTTTAGAACTTCTTGGGCGACCAAGCCACCAATAACGGCATTAACCGGAGCAAGATTACCAGTAGCTTGATACGACAATTCGGCCAGGACTTTTTCGTCGACATCGGCATCTATTTTCTTCGCAAGGGAAACCAATATCGATGCGTCCTCAGCATTTCGAGGACGGGGGAAGCGCTGTTGTTCAGAGTGGAACTGCCAGAGAGCCTGGAACCCTGCGTGTAGCGTGGCTGGGCGATCGAATTTCGCGAAGTCTGTAATACAGAAGTCAGGAGAATTTAAAGATTCTCGAAGAGGTTTCTGTCATCGGATGTAAGTCGTGTTCGAGATATGGATACGTGGCGGACACGCACAAACTCCAGAATCTTGGGCATTTTTACTTGCGTGAATATGCCACCAGTCTTGTACTCCCCAAAGGCGGTCGTGTCACCGATTGTAAACGTATATGGCCCCTTCACTGTCACCTTGCGCGGCTCACAACCGTTGAGCTCCACAGCCCCCTGAACTTCTGAAAACGTGACGAAATCACCATCCTCCAGACCGTGTCGTGTCTCGTCAAGGCATGTGACGATGGCCTCTTTACCCTATGCCCTGTCAGGTGCCCAGGGTGACAGATTCGAGAAAGTCACATACATTCTCCACAGAAACGATCATTCCAGATAAAGGCTGTTCTCCAGTTGGATCAACGCAAGTAAATTTGGGCCCAAAATCATTGAACGCATAGCTTACGCAGCGCGTGAGAAACGATGAGAATAAGATAAAATTCACATACCCAAAGAGCCCATGAGTTCCTGCGGCAATAAAGTGGACACTGTTTTGATGTGCCCAATCGTTTATCTCGAGTTGCTTCCGCAAAGGCGCGTTGACCAGGACGACGACCTGGCAGAACGATGTATGAATCCAAGTAATTGATAATCTACTTGATAATCTACCTGAAACCCCTTTACGAGGTCAACGGTAATGGGTTGTCCAGGGTTGCCCCCAAGGTTCCGGACGAAAACATAGGTGTTCAGTTCCGCAAGACGCGCGATCGTTGCGTCTGCTCTCGACTTTCCAAGATCATCCTCGCGAACAAAGAACTAAAATGAGCCTGACAGGTAAGACGAAGCTGAATTTTCAAAAATAAAATGTCGTGTGCTCGCCTGTGAGCTCAAATCCTGAATCTGGACCAGCTCAGGGTCATACACAGTCACTGATTTGACCCCCGCCAAGATGATGTTCTTGGCTAGATTAGTTTCGTGAGCATCACCCTAGACAGCGTGCATCCATACACGCACCTATCTCAACGCCAAGACCGTCCAACCCTACGATCAGAACGTTGGATGCGGCCATGCGTTTCATGGCTGTCAGTGTCTCGTCAGTAAATCTCCTCTACAAAAGCCATATTGCACACCTTCATGGCCCAATACATATCTAATGAGGAAGAAAGGGTACGATGAGCGAAGTGGAAAGTCATGGACGATGAAACTTGCAATTGGCGGGAGTACAATCCCTCATCAATTTGAGCCTCATCGACATCCATAAGTGCACCCTGATTCTGCGCAGACATAGTCACAGTTTATTCGAAAGATCTATTGATACACGGGTGGGTGATGAAGAGATGAAAAGCAACGGTTATTAGTGATAGCCGCCTGAGCGTGACTCAGAAAGGGAGTCAATCGCCGGGTGCCGGGCCGGTGTCTCACGGTGGCACACTGACTGTGACCGTAGTCACTATCATTCAACAGAAACATTCACAACAGAAACTAGATGAGTAGTACAAATAACAGTCCACCCCCTAACTGTACTTGTTGACTCGCCAAGTCGATCCTTATCGCTCACTTCCAATCCCTGTACGATCGTCCGAAGTTCATTTGGGACGGAAGGCCATCACCTACATACGCTGAAGACAAGGGAAAATCAGACAGGTAAGCAAACAGATAAAGAAAAAAAAAGAAACCAACTCACTGAGCAACAACGCGCATAGGTCTACGCACGATTGGGTCGGCAATGTTCCATTCGGTAGTCACCAAAATCAGGACCCTCGACCGCGGCGCCAGAGGGGCGCGGAGGGAAGGCCGCGTTCGTCATGCCATCAAATCCCGCTCCAATCCTTCGAAAAAAATGCATAACCAGTCATGGAAGCGATACGGATGGAGAATTGATAGACGGGTGGGGGGATAAGAATCGAAGAATAACGGTGCGTTCGAGGACGCGGCGTGAAGCGGAGGTGGGAGGCATAATCGAGCGGGCCAATGAAGGGCATACAACAAAACTTGCGGGATACGTCGGTGACACAAGGTCAATGCCGAGCGAGGACGGATGTGGATGCGAAGTGACTCAAAATGAGCTAACTGCTGGCCGTACCCCAAGCCAGGGCTTGATATGAGCTGGGGCCGTGAACGTGGCTTTGCTTTGAGACGAAGACGAGCCTTGCGTGAGCGAGCGCGATGGTATAGACATTGAGAACGTGGAGTGGCCGGAAGCAGTAGAAGGTGTGGCAGAACCTCTTCCTTCAGTGGGCATCCGAGAAAGTTGTAGCTGTAGGAAGTTTGGTTCCGGTGTACCACGAACCGACGAGCGAGAAGATGCTCTGACAACGTCTCTCAAGGAGGTTGTGATGAGGGCATGGGATAACGGTGAAGTATCGATGGCCACCAACGGGTCATCTCCTAATGAAGAGTGCCAGGACGTGAGGTGTCCCAACCACATGTGCCATTCGTTCCTAGAAACTTGTAGATTATATTCCAAAACGCCCATGGCAGCAACTTCAAGGTTGCGCAAGACGGCCTTGGGAATGCCAGTAATCTCATGCCTTAAGGGAATGTTTGTGGAGTGCCAAAGAGGGCGTAAAGAATTGCGTACCAAGTTCTGAGCTGGAAGGTCTGATCATTTACCCATTTGTCCGCCAGCATGATCCCTGTTGTAAATACGCGCATCATGTAGTCTTCGATCAGATAGGCGCTTCCATTTTTCAAAGAATCCCGGAAACGTGTCCTCGCGGTATCTTGGGCGTACACGGCAGTATGGGGTGAGATAGGGAGTCGAAAAATGTACCACAAGGCGAGGAACACGGCTGAGTGAGGAACGGCAGTCGCGACCAGGATGCGGTAGATGAGTTGCCGGGTGGATTGGAATGCAGTCATTGGCCTCCAGACGGGTAGTCGTCTATATCAAGAAAATTTCAGTGACACGTAAGTCCTCGACATTCGGATAGAACCTACTCGATCACTCCGTCTTGTGGCAAACGGCCGCTTTCCACAAGCGCAAACAGATAGATAGTAATCCAGTCCGCCATGGCACGGAAAGCCCTCCTTCCATTGTCAGCTGCCTCAGATAGACTTCGGACCCTGATTGGACGATCAACCTCAGCCGGCCATTTGCGGAGGTACGGGACAGAGGTGGCATGCTGTACGCCTGCGTTCGCACGCCATCCGCGAGCAGCCTCGACCTCTCTTGTGACAACCTCTCGATCAGCGGGGGATATTCTATCATTATAGGCGTGGTGCGAAGCCGATGGTATTGGTCCATCTCTTGGCTTAGTGTCCGAGGTATCCAGCAAAGTTCTCTGAAGGTCAGCCACGTGGTGTCATGTGAGCTCTCCACCGGAGCTGATTCGATAGAGAATCAGCGCGTGAACGTACCTGACGAGCTGATTCAATAGGATTGGACAGTGAGATGCTACTTTGGCGGTCGGAGAACGCCTTCATCGGAACCGTGTTGGTGACCTTCGTGACAAGTCGAAAGTCAGGCGCAAGTTTGAGGCCTTGACGACCAGGTAATTCCTTGACACTGAGGCCGTACGAAGAGTCCAACCGAAACAGGCGTGGGTAGTTGACACCGCGCTCGTATGTCCCGGTCGGATGGGCACTTCGCGGCGCAGAGTTCCATAATCCTTTCACGTCAGTATGTAGGCGCTGAGCATTATTCGTAAGCAGACGCCTTAGGTGAGAATCAGGGAAGTGTGTCGGAGCATCCATTGTCTCCTTGGAAATGGAGGAGGGGGATTGTTCAGAAGGGGGAGGGATGCGGGAGGATTCATGAAAGGTATAAATGGGTTTGTGTTCATCCCAGTCGTGGTCTGACCCTTGCGTGGTAGTGTGGACGACAAGTGTGGAGGCCATTGGGGGTCTAGAGAGAGCCGTGGAGTGGCCTGGAACGCTAATGAATAATGAAAGAAGAATGTGGCTAATTATTGCAAGTTCACCGCCTTCCTATGTTGGATTAATTGGACAGCCTTGCCCGGATCTTGTGGGCGGTAATTTAATCCAATGCGAAGCAAGCTTATGGTTCCAATTGCAAGGGAACCACACGGCCTTAGGGTGGCAAGATCCTGAGCAAGTAAAAGAAAGGAGAGGAAAGAAGTGGGCAACCACGAGCTTATATGGATAGGCGCTATGACTGCGACCTACGGCAAGGCCAACAGGCCAACAGACC
>WNFQ01004684.1_pt1 | contig 14992 bp, 13 predicted proteins | sample 5400171 | NCBI WGS metagenome assembly WNFQ01 (sample SAMN13153356, study PRJNA577476) | soil metagenome | isolation source: 20 cm soil under Madrone tree | place: USA:California | collected 2016-06-14
CTGATAACTCTTTGAGTGAAAGCGGTTATCGAATCGAGCAAAGCCCTGTTGATGATCTACACTTCGTCGAAATTTACGTCACTGCTGCCAATGCAACCTCCTACAGCGCTACAGCTCTGAGTGAAGGGACCAAATATTACTATAGAGTGCGCGCTTACAATGCGATTGCGACTTCGGCATACAGCAGTGAGACAAACGCTACCACTCTTTCTAACTTTCCCGCCGCGCCATCAGGACTTACGATTACCACCATCACATCGGGCTCAGTCACTCTCGCATGGACTGACAACTCTAACAATGAAACAGGGTTCAAGATTCAACGAAAGCAAGGTGCTACAGGCACATATACAACCATTAAGACAGTAGTAGCAAATGTGACAACTTATACGGATAGCGACAGTGCTCTTTTGGATGGGACTCAATACTATTACAAGGTCTGTGCCACTAATTCCTCTGGAGATTCTCCCTACTCAAATGAAGTCAATGGCATAACTACTATGCGAGTGCCGACAGGTCTTAGCGCCACAGCGGTGTCTTCATCTCAAATAAACCTTACCTGGACTGATAACTCTTTGAGTGAAAGCGGTTATCGAATCGAGCAAAGCCCTGTTGATGATCTACACTTCGTCGAAATTTACGTCACTGGTCCGAATGCAACCTCCTACAATGTTACAGGTCTCAATGCAGGGACCAAATATTACTATCGAGTGCGAGCTTACAATTCGATTGCGACTTCGGCATATAGCAGTGAGAAGAACGCCACCACTCTTTCTAGTATTCCCGTCGCACCATCAGGACTCACGATCACCACCCTTCTGTCAAACAAAATCATTATCGCCTGGACTGACAACTCTAACAATGAAACGGGTTTCAAGATCCAGCGGAAAGGGGCTACGGGAGCGTATACCGATATTACAACAACGGGAGCCAATGCAACAACTTACAGCGATACGAGTGTTACGGATGGTACTCTGTATTACTACCGGGTTTGTGCCACCAACTCCGCTGGAGACTCTGCCTATTCGAACGAAGTGAGTGGCACCACTCCTCTGGCAAAACCAACCGCTGCTACTGCAACGGCGGTTTCATCAAGTCAAATCAACCTTACCTGGATTGATAATTCAGCTTCTGAGACGGGATACAAGATTGAACGAAAAAGGTTATTCGGTGGCACGTATTCGGAGATCGCGCAGGTGGGTGCAAACGTGCAAAGCTATAGCAATACAACCGGACTTGACCCTAACACCAAATATTACTACAGAATCCGAGCTACCAATGGAACACTTAATTCCGATTACTCGAACGAACCGTCTGCTACGACTTTCCCGTGAATCACCTAATTATCGTTTCTATTGCTGTCTTCTCGGGGTGAGATTATCCGATGCTGCCGGGCGGATGCTTGCGGATTAAACAACCTTTTCATTCGCAATCACGACCCGTAGAAAACTTTCGCCATGGGTCTTAAGAAAAGCGATGATCTTGGCAATTCCCTGGATTTCTCGTACGCACGCAACACGCTTTTGAGAACACTTCCTTAGCTAAGCGCTTGCCTTGCCGTCATTTTACCGCGCGCGTCTAATCGTCTCGGACAGGAGACGCTGTCGATCAACCTTTCCGGTGCCGGTTCTCGGTAGCGTCTCACAAAACTCAATTTCTTCGGGCACCATGTAAGACGGCAATTTCTCAGCGCAATGCCGCTTCAACTCCGTCGAGGTCAGCGATTTGCTATCGTTAATAGTCGCAATTGCATGGATGGTATTGCCAATTGCGTCGTCCGGAATCGCCAAAGCCACTGCCTCGTTGACAGCCGGATGCGCGACCATCACCGCTTCGATCTCACCAAGCTCAACACGGTAGCCGCGCGTTTTGATCATGTGATCTTTGCGTCCGATCAACAAAAAATCCCCATTCTCATCGATTGTTACCCAGTCGCCCGTGCAGTAGAGTTTTTCATCGCGACCTGACACGAACGGGTTGGCAATGAAACAAGCAGCGGATTCCGATGGACGCCCGTAGTAGCCCTGCATGACGTTCGAGCCGCGGCCGTAAAGCAGCCCTTCCCGCCCCGGCTCCAGTACAGGCGTGCCAGCTTCGTCGATGGCGATGACCGCCATATTGGCGCAGGCTTTGCCGATTGGGACCGGCGTACTTTGATTTTCGGGAATTTGGCCGACCTCGTACCAGGTGCAGACATTTGTTTCTGTCGGCCCGTAGAGGTTAGCCATCCGCGGTTGCGGTAGCATTCGGCGTAGATTGCGCAGGTGTTTGATCGGAAAAACTTCGCCGGCGAAGAGTACCAGCCGGAGGCGGCTCAGGTCGCGGTCATGCAGTTTGCCGTGGGCAGCCAGCATTGTGAGCACCATTGGCACAGAGTACCAGACGGTGATTCTTTGATCCTGGATAAACGAAGACAGTTGCACGGGGAAAGCTGACAATCCCTCAGGCACAAGCGAGATTGCAGCACCAGCATTAATCGCGGTGAAGATGTCGAAAACCGACAGGTCAAAGTTCCATGGGGCATGGTTGGATAGGCGGTCGGCAGCAGAGATGGCGAAGGTGTCACATGCCCAGTTGATAAAGGTCAGCGCGTTCAGATGGGAAAGCATGACGCCTTTAGGGTGGCCTGTGGACCCAGAGGTAAAGAGAATGTAGGCTAAATCCTGGTCGATAACATTGACCACGGGCGGCACAGTCGCCTGGCTGGGCAGCGAATCAGCGAAGATAAACGCCGGAGCAGGAACCGACTTATCGGGCGATTTAACGCCGGAGCAGGAACCGACTTATCGGGCGATTTGTCGATGAAGAATATGGCCGCCATCGGACATTCATCATGAAAGGCGGCGCTAAGTTTTTCATAGAGTAAAGAACTCGTGATCAGCGCGCGGAAGCTGCACTGCCGCGCGATCTCCCCGACGCGCAGGCCGGGAGCATTTGGATCGATCGGAACGTAACACGCGCCGGCCTTCATAACTCCAAATATGCTGGCTATTCCGGCAGGCGACTTGTGAAGATACATCCCGATGCGATCGCCGGGAACGGCCCCTGCTTGGATCAGCGCATGTGCGAATTGATTACTGAGTCTTTCCAACTCCGCATAAGTGAGCGCTTGATCGAGAAGGCGCACCGCTTCCGCGTCAGGTTGACGCGCGGCGCTTTCGGTCAGCAGTTGGTGTAGGACGTAGGCCATTTCGTGCAGGCTAAGGCCTAGCGAGTTGAGGCTTGAACCGCTGGGCCTGGGTCAGTGGTTGAAGGCGGAGCAACCGGCGAGGAAGATCGAACTGCGCGCGAGCACGGCGAGGGGCCCCTTTCTTTCCGCTCATCCCAGCCTTGCGGCGTCTTTAAATCCCGACTGTGCGAATCCGATTCCAGGCAAAGGTGGGGATCTGGCCGGTGAGCGCACCAGCGGAAGAAAGTCGCTGAACTCGAGACAAGATCACGTGTCAGCGGGGTCGTCAGCGCCCAACGGAAGCCGCGGCGCACAAAGCCCAAGTCTCGTTCAGTCAGTTGGTCTTCTTCCTTCATCCAGCGCGCGCGGACCAGAGAGTCTTTGCGAATCGGGACCGGGAAAGCGTAGCTATCGGCAAGGTCGAAGATTCGTTTGGCGGCGTCTTTCGCGCCAAGGCGGCCGGCTTCGACGGCTTCCACCACCTCGACGGAGTATCTGAAGAAGGTCGCATAATCGGGATCTTCGAAATCGCAAAAAATTGGGTTCTTAGTCGCCCCTTTCAGGTAGGCAGGGTCACCAGTGCGGGTGTAGTCGCTCATCCCATTCATAAGGTGAAATTCCGCCAGGAAGGTACCAAGCCCGAAGACACGGAGCCAAGCATTCCAGAGATCGAAGTCGGTCCAGGAGATAAAAGAGCCGTTCACCAAGTCGTCGTTATAGTCGAGGACTCTTTGCTGTTGCTGATCAACGTGCCTGAAGGCCTCGTCGTCGAAGTTGTCGGTCTTCAGTGCTTCGAGTAAGGGATCGAGCAATGAGTAGATGATCTCGACGGTATTGAACATGTGCAAGCGGCCCGTGGATACCCAGGGCCGGACGGCCTTCCCATCTTTGAACTGTTCCGCCACATCGGGATAGAGTTTCAGGAATTCGTTGAACTCCTGTTCCGCGGACATGTTCTCCGGCTTGGGATAGCGGCGCGGATCGATGGTCAGACCAACACTAATCAGCGGATTAGTGGAAAGCGGATTATTGTTAAAGGGGATGACCCAGAACCAGCCGCGCTCGAAACAATGGTGCAGCGTGCCCTTGTGGTAGGAGATAGGCAGAGGGTTGTTAGCTTCATCGAAAGGGGGCACATCCACCATGTGCGTAAACAGAGTGCGTGAATGGTGTTTGAGCCGAGTGGGATTTTCGCGCAGGCCAAAGCGGTCCGCGACAATGCTTTTGTAGCCAGTGCCGTCGACCAGGTAACGGGCGCGAATCTCTTCGCCTGTGGATGTCTGGACTTTTACGCCCTGCTTGTCGATCTCAATGCCCGTGACTTTGGTTTTCTGGCGGGGCACGGCGCCATAGTGGACGGCCAGGTTATGAAGATAAGCGTCGGTATCCTGGCGGAACCAGTGATTCTCATCCCGAGCGCTGGTGCCGAATTGCAGGCCTTCCTTAGGATCGTAAGCCTGGCCCGGGCGGTGATAGACATAACCGAAGTGGCGCTTGATGCCGCAGGTGGTGGTGACGTGCTTGGCCAGGCGCTCGGCGTCGACCAAGTGCTCCAACTCAGGGAGACCATACTTCTCGGCGAGGAGTGAAATGACGAGAGAGGTGTGAGGGATGGTGGATTCGCCGACGGCAAAGCGGGGATGCTGTTCCGCGTCCATTAAAACTACGCTGACGCCTTGCTTACCCAAAATGGTGGCCAGCATGGAGCCGGATAGCCCATTGCCGAGAATGGCGACATCGAAATCGTGTTTCGCTTCCTGCATGATCATAAGATTATCCTCCGCAGTTAATGTTGGACCAAGGACGCACCCCAAGAGAAACCTGCCCCGTTTGTAGCGAGCATGACAAGATCGCCATCTTTAATCCGCCCGGCTGCAAGGGCATCCACGTAGCCAACCACCATATCGGTTTCCTGCAGATGGCCGTGGTGCAGGTTGTCCCTCGAGAGTTTCTCGGGAGGAACCCTAAAAGCCTCGCAAAAAGCCTTCAGATCCCAGGCGGAGAAGGTTGGATAGACGAAGAAAGAGACGTCCTCCATCTTTTTGCCGACCTGCTTGAGCACTCCTAGCATGACTTTGCGGAACATGAACAGGTTTATCGGGATCAGTTCTTTGTTGAACCTTTGGCGACCTCCACACCTAGAATGCGGCGCGTGGTCATATTCTTTTTTAGAATTACCGCGCTGCCGCCGTCTGAAACGACGGTAATGGGAAAGTAGTTATGGTTGAACTCAGGGGTCTTGTCGCCGGCGACGAGCAGAGCCGTATTGTAACGGTCGTTGGCAGACATCAATGAGCAGGCGACTTTCAAGGTAGTCTGGTAGCTGGCACAGCCGCCGGTGTTGACCGCGGTCGTGAAGGCCCGGGTAGCGCCAATCGCTTGCTGCACTTGTCCGGCAGCCGACCAGGTAGGCGCGACGTAATCTTCGGGAATGCTGGTGAAGTCGATGATCAAGTCGATCTCCTGGGGATCGATGCCCGATTTGGCCATGGTGAGTTTGGCCGCGTTGATGCAGAGGTCGGCAGCTCTTTCGTTTTTTGCGACGTGGAGGGCTTCAATCCCGATGTCTTTCTCAAAGTCGACCCCGGCGGCGAAAGCCTCCGTGGGCTTTTCTTCATCTTCGAAAACCTGCGACAGGGTTTTCTTAGTCTGAGGCAAATAGTAATTGGCTTCCAGGATGCCGATGTTCGCGTTCATAAGTTAGCCTCCATTCCGGGCAGCCTAACAACGGAGCAAGCTCACCGCCGCGGTCGCACCCATGCCGTGAGAGATACCAAGCACATAGTCTCCTTGTTTTGTGCTTCCGCTCTCGATCAGGGAAAGGTAATTGAGTGGAAAGTCCGTACCTTGCAGGTGTCCGTGAGATTCCCTGTTGGAAGCGCATACCGGGGACACTTTGCCTTCAAAAGCCTGCTGAATAGCAGCTTCGTCTTGGGCTGAAACATTCGAGCAAAGTACCCAGGCCACATCAGAGAATTTCACTCCAGCGCGTTCCAGCAGCTTGTTACTCATCCGGCGCAGCGTTTCCGCCTTGGGGAAAGCGTCGTAGCGGACCTTGTCCAATTGCATCCGATACAGACTGATGTCGTCGGGATGAATCAGGGAGCCGCCTGGAACATAGCAGATATCATGATTGTCTCCGTCCGACCACAACTCTGTGTCGATCACTATGCCCGCGGGAGCGTCTCGTTGTAGGACAACGGCGCTCGCTCCATCGCCCATGACGGTGACGGGATCAGAAGGGTTGAGGACGCGGTTGCCGGGGATGGTGGTGTCGCCGGTGACCAGCAGAGCGGTCTTCATGGAATCGTTTTCCGACAACATGGCCGCGGCCGAACTCAGTGCGACCATGAAGTTGCTGGAGCCGCCGCCGCTGAAGCCCACCACAAAGGACTTACTCGCCCCCGTTTCGGCCTGCACCTTGTTACTCATGTTCCAGACCGGCACCAGGTATTCCTGCGGCATGATGGAATATTCGACAACGACATCCACTTGCATGGGATCGATTTTGGCACGCTGCAAGGCTTCGCGGCCGGCGGCGACCGCCATGTTCGAGGCAGTCTCACTGGCATCGCCATTTTGGATGGGAACTTGCTCGATGCCGAGCCTGGCCGCGACATCAGCGCTGAAGTTAGCGCCTTCTTCCTGAAACAGGTCCTCGACCGAACGTTTGTGTTGGGGCAGGTGACAACACGCCGCCAAAATTCCAACTGCTGCTCTCATAAATTTCTTTTTTCAGTAGTGACGTGCGGAGTCGCCCACAGAGGACGCGTCCAAGCGTCGGCAGTATTGCGTCGCGGAAAGAAAATTGTCAATGACCAAAACAGAAGCTTTACCTGCGATCGCTCCCGACCTGGGGACACCTGCCTTTCGTAAGGTGAAAATTTGCTGGACAAAATTTGACGTGCCCAACAGGATGTCAAAATGACAGCGAATAATTCAGGCAATTCCGTGGTTGACGTGAAGGAAAAGGTTCGCGCATTCGTTTTGGAGTACGCGGCTGGCAAAGGCTTGACCGAAGTGAAGGATGATGAGCCGCTGTTGACAAACAACATCATCGATTCTCTCGGCTCATTCCGGATGATCGCCTTTCTCGAGGAAACTTTTCCCCTCACGATTGAAGACACGGACATGGTGCCGGAGAACTTTCAAACTCTAAACGACGTTGAGAGTTTCGTGGCCAGCAAGCTAGGAAAGGTTAATGGCGAGGCCCGTAGCCAATAAGGTAGGGTCTCGTACAGTCCGGAAATGAATAAACCGAAGCTAGGAGCACTCCACGGTCTGCTTCCCGCGAACCGGTTAGGTTGCTACCGCCTTGAAGGCCACAACCCCTGTGGCACGACGAACAAGGGTGGCATGCTGACGGCAGGACCCGCGTCTGCTGTTTGCTGGGGGCGGTCCGTGCCGTCGCGACGCCAGAGACGCTCGAAAAATTGCTGGACAACAATCGGACGCACCCGATAGCATCGAAAAACGACAATAAATAACTCCCAGGCAGACATGAAGGCAGCAGTTCGCTCGGCGCCATTGTCACCGGGGAGCAACTGGGGAAAGCGGCTCACCAAATCTCTGCCCCGCGACCAGCCAATAGTCCCCCGGATATGTTCTGGTCCGGTCGATGTGTCATTTGGACAGCAGCGGCTTTGGTTTCTGGCGCAACTGGAGTCAGGCTCCGCGACTTACAACGTGCCGGTCGCTTGGCGTATCGCCGGTCCATTGAATGTCTCCGCGTTGCAACGCAGCCTGAGCCAACTAGTGGCGCGCCATGAAGCGTTGCGCACGACGTTTGCCGTCGTCGATGATTATCCTCGCCAGATCATAAACGAGGCGCTGCCGGTGTCCATTGCGACAAACGACTTGCGAACTATCGAGCGTTGCCAACGTGAGTCTGAGATCAAACGCCGCATCCGGGAGGAGGCGCAGCGTCCTTTTAACCTGTCTGTCGAGCCCATGGTTCGGGCGGCTCTCTTTCGTGTCGAGGACCACGAGCAGGTTTTTGTGCTCACACTACATCACATCGTGTGCGATTGGCCATCGATGGCGATCTTGCTCGAAGAACTTGCATTGTTCTATGGAGACTTCCTAAATGAGAAGCCTGTTCACATTCCCGAGCTTCGGGTGCAGTATGCTGACTTTGCTGTCTGGCAACGAGAGATCGTAGCGGAGATCCGTGATGAGCAGGTGGCTTACTGGAAGGAACAGCTGCACAGTTGTCCTGTGGCTCTGGACTTCCCGTCAGAGCGTGTGCATCCCGTCCATGCCAGTTTTCGCGGAGAGATGGAATACCGCAATCTCTCGCGACAGCTAAGCGAGGATTTCCGATCTCTTGCCCAGCGCCATGGCGTCACTGACTTCATGGCGCTAGTGGCTCTGTTCCAAGTGTTGTTGTCCCGCTACACCGGGCAAGAGGATGTCTCTATAGGATGCCCCGTGACCCACCGCACCCGGGCGGAAGTTTCGCGAGTGGTAGGATTCTTCTCGAATATGGTGGTGCTACGCGGCCGGCTGGAGGGGAATCCTACCTTTCGTGAGTTCCTGCGCAAGGTGCGAGACATAGTTGTGAGCGCCTATGCTCACCAGGATTTACCCTTCGAGCAGCTGGTCGCCGAGCTTCAACCGGAGCGCGTTCCTGGCCGAAACCCTTTCTTTCAGGCAATGTTTGAAGTAGAAGAACCTGCCTGGAGGCATCTCGAGATTTCGGGGACACAATGTACGCTGCTCCCTCTCCACAACGGCACTTCGAAATTCGACTTCAGCCTCCGTGTGGTCGATCACCCCGAAGGTTTTCAGCTCGGCCTTGAGTTCAACGCCGATCTGTCTGACGCCGAGACTGCAAGAGGACTGCTTGAAAATTACGAGAACCTACTTCAAGGAGCGGTGAACGATCCTAATTGCGGGGTGTTCGACCTGCCGCTCCTCTCTTCTAAAGAGCGAGAAGAGCTGCTGCTGAAGTGGAATAACTCTCGGGAAGACTATCCTGGTGCCAATTGCACTCATCGGTTTTTCGAGGCCCAGGTTCAGAAAGAGCCGGATGCCGTCGCGGTCAAATTCCAAGCCCAGCAACTGACCTATCAGGAGCTAAACTCACGAGCTAATCAGCTGGCCCGCTATCTCGTAAGTCTGGGAGCAGGAGCCAATGTCTTGGTGGCAGTCTGCCTGGAACGCTCGCTGGACCTGGTCGTTGCCCTGCTTGCGGTGATGAAGTCTGGCGCCGCTTATCTCCCGCTCGATCCTTCCCATCCTGCCGAACGGCGTAATGCGATTCTGCAGGACAGCAGGGCAAGGATGCTCATCACCTGCCAGGCTGTCTCACCAGACGTACATGCCACCAGTGCGTGCGCTGTCGTATTGTTTAAAGATGTAAGCACCAGCGGCCAGAGCGCCGCCAATCTGCCGTTTATGGTTCGGCCTAACGACCTCGCCTACGTCATTTACACTTCCGGTTCCACAGGACGGCCCAACGGGGTAGAGGTTGAGCACGGCAACCTGGCCAATTTTCTCCTGACCATGCGGAAGCGGCCGGGATTATCACGACGAGATGTCTTGCTAGCCGTGACAACGGTGACCTTCGATATCGCCGGTTTGGAACTGTGGTTACCACTTACAGTTGGAGCTTCGGTTATTATCGCAAGCCGTGATCAGGTTATGGACGCCCACGAGTTGATGAACGTCCTTGAAGAATCGAGGGTAACAGCAATGCAAGCCACACCTGCCACCTGGCGGATGTTACTGGCCGTAGGGTGGAGGGGCAATCCGCGTTTGAAAGTTCTGTGCGGCGGCGAGTCTCTTTCCGGTTCCCTGGCGAATGAACTGCTGGCCTGTTGTGGCTCGGTCTGGAACATGTACGGGCCGACGGAGACCACGATCTGGTCTTCCGTTCATGCGGTGAAAGCGGAGGAAGGACCTGTCGTTCCCATTGGCTACCCAATCGGCAATACGATGATGTATGTTCTGGACCGAAACATGGAGCCAGTGCCAGTCGGCGTCCGGGGCGAGTTGTACATTGGCGGCGCGGGAGTGGCCCGCGGGTACCTCGGAGCGCAGCAGCTCACAGCGCAGAGATTCGTTTCAAATCCGTTTTCTATTGGCGCCGATTCACGCTTGTATCGAACGGGAGACTTGGTACGACAACGCCGGGATGGCAATATCGAGTTTTTAGGGCGCAACGACTTTCAAATAAAGGTGCGCGGTTTCCGCATTGAGCGGGCTGAGGTCGAAGCAGTCCTAGCAAGGCATCCGGCTGTAAGCGAGGCGGTAGTGCAAGCGCGAGAAGACGTACCTGGGGACAAGCGGCTGGTCGCCTACGTCGTGGCGAAGACAGAGATGGCGCACGACCTCGTCTCCCAATTACGCAGCTTCATGCAAACGAGTTTGCCGGACTACATGGTCCCTTCTGCTTTTGTGGTGTTGGACGCGCTACCCAAGACTCCGAGCGGAAAGCTTCACTGGCAAGCTTTGCCTGTTCCGGAGCACAGGACGCAAGAAATGGCCTTGATTGTGCCGCGGGATTCGATCGAAACTCGCTTGGCCAGAATCTGGGAAGAGCTTCTCGACGTCCATCCGGTAGGCGTTACGGATAACTTCTTTGAGCTCGGGGGTGATTCCCTCCTGGGCACACATTTATTCGCTAGAGTTGAGGAGGAATTTGCAAAGCAGTTGCCGATGGGCACGTTGTTTGAAGCACCGACTATCAAAAAGCTAGCGGCTATCCTACGGCAGGACTCATGGCTGCCGAGTACGCTGATCCAAGTGCAAGCCGGGGATCCTTCGGTGCCGCCCATATTTTTCGTTCAGGCACGGGTTTCATATCGTGCCTTAGCCGCAGAACTCGGTGCCCACCAACCCTTTTATGTCGTTCCCTACGATGACCTTTTCGTCTGCGAAACTGAGCGCAGCTTGGGTACGTTGGCCGAGGAACTCGCTCAACGAATCCGCGAGCATCGTCCACATGGGCCTTATTATTTGGGAGGTTGGTGCCTAGCTGGCCGCGTAGCCTTTGCCGTTGCCCGTGAACTCTGCCGAGAGGGGGAAGAAGTAGCGCTTCTGGCAATCATCGAAATGTCGGCGCCAGGATATGCCGAGCCGTCCTGCGACCCGACGCTTCGGAGCCTCACGTATCCATTACTTTGGCACCTACGTTATGTGCTGCATGGCAGCCGCCAACAAAAAATAGATTGGATCGCCGGGGTTTTCCGTGCCCTCGGTTGGCATGCGAGATATCGAGCATGGCAACTGGCCCGCTTGTTCTTTCGTCGAATCGGCCGCTCCTTGCCTCAGTCGCTGCGTGATGCGACCCGGCTGATGGAGGAAGCTGCTAACAAAGATGCGACGACTAGCTATCCGGGTCGCATTACTCTGTTTCGTTCCGGCGAAAGGACTTTCACCCGCGACGACCGATGGGACTTGGGCTGGGGTCGGATTGCCGCCCAGGGTGTGGATGTCTATGAGATTGCCGGGTTGAAACGCGCCGTCCTGAGGGCGAACGTCACCGAAGTTGGGCTCCGGCTGAAGGAGTGCCTGACTCGGGCGCACCAATCACGTCTAGGTGAAGTTACGGGGGACGGCTTGAATTCAGCTTATTCTGCCGGTGCTCCCCCAACATCCACTCTGGGGAGGTTGGAAGACAGCAAAACGACTTGTCGGTCTTCTGCACACTGAATCCGATAGGCCGCTAGCAAGCCTCTCTACCTGGGTCGACAACCTGGTTATCAGTCGATTCTTTCTAACCCTGCATCAGACAGATTCGCTCACCATAACGGCCTAAGACACCGCGGAACGCTTAGCCCCATTCTCAGCCAGCGGCCACATCGCGCGTGCTAACCTCATCTTACATTGCTCCGGATAGCGACTGACGACTTTCGAAAATTCCTTTAATAGGTGAGCGCCGACAGCTTGCATATCAGGCGAGCTACCAAGGTAATGACGCGGCACAGGAGTACCGAAATGAATGGTAAATTTCCACGTGGAGGTTTCCGCGATTAAGCAAGGAACCAGATCCGCGTCTGCCATCGTCGCCAGCCGAATTGCTCCGGTCGACATCCTAAACATACGATCTTCAAAGAAAGGCACATCCGCTTGTAGCCCTCGCGCCGGATCGATCAGTACCAGCAGTCGCCGGCCCGGCCCGAGGATTTTGCGGACGTGCGAAAAGCGGGGCAGTGGGGTCAGGTCCTCCGCGTGGAAAAATATCGGCACATCCGCAGGAGGGCTCAAGGAGTACTGGTAATCCGTGAGGCTCTTCAGAGAGTCAGACGGCCTTGTACGCACGCTCGTGGTGATAATACCATATGCACGCAACCAATAGGGCAGTAGCTCGTACGGCCCGAAATGCAATGAAGCCAGGACCACTCCCGGGTCTCCCTCCCGCGTCCCGATCAAATTGCCCTCACCTTCGACACGGCATCGACTTCGCCAACGCTTATCGCAGAGGCGGTCCGGCCACATGTAAAAAAGTTGCGAATGATAGAGACCAAGGCTCTGCCGAAGAACAAAACGCCAACGCTTTGGGCGCCATGACTCTGGGAAGCGGCGCCAGTGGGTCAATGGCTTTCGCTGGCGAAGGTGGAACAAGTCCCAGGCTGCTGCGGGAGGCCACAGCAAGACGCTGAGCACGCTCGCCGGTAGCAGGCGTTCGCACAATCGCAAGAAATAGAAGGCAGCCCATGCGACTGGTAGTTTGAGCCGTAAGACCAGCCATTTTATCGCCGATGCTACAAACATTTGCGCGTGCTTGTTATTAGGTGTTCTCTAGTCATAACAACCAATCTGAAAAACGTAGAAGCTCCGAAGGTCAAACCTCCGCGACAGCTCCAAGTGTATTCGGGCCCGAGAGTAACAAGTTGCGTCGATAGTGATCAAGGCAAATCTTTTCAAAAAAGGCCGGAATAAATCGGCTCGCCTGGAAAGGATCCAAATAATCACCGATGCGGCTGTAGTCGCTCATGCTGTTCATTAGGTGGAATTCCACCAGGAAGGTTGCCAAGCCCGAAAACGCGGAGCCAGGCCTTCCATGGAGCAAAGTAGTCGGCCCAGCAGACAAAAGCGCCATTCACCACATTGTCGTTGTAGTTGAGGACGCTTTGATGTTGCTCATCAACGGGCATGAAGGCCTCGTCGTCGAATTTGTCGGCCGCTAGCGCCTCGGGTAGCGGATCGAGCAGCGCGTAGATAACCCTGACGATATTGTTGGCAAGTTGGTCCATATAGGTCGACAACCTGGCTATAGGTGTCAATTCCTTCCCACCTTGGATCACATGGATCTGGTCAGCGTAACGGTCTGAGAGACGGCGGAACGCCTGCCCTAAGTTTTCGCTTTGACTTATCCACTCACGCTCACCCGTTGCTTTATAGCGTATCTTATCAAGGATTTTCCGCCGTTTGGATGACAGCGGAAAGGTCGGCAACTCCATTCTCAGGCAGCGGACACATGGCGCGTAGTAATCTCATATTACACTGCTCCGGATGACGAGTGATGACTTTTGAAAATTCCTGTAACAAGTGAGTACCGATAGCCTGCATGTCAGGCGGGCTACCAAGGTAGTGTTGCGGTACCGGAGTCCCGAAATGAATGGTATACTTCCACGTGGAGGTTTCGACGATTAGAACCGGAACCAGCTCGGCATCTAACATCTGCGCCAATCTGATCGGGCCGGTCGCCATCCGGAACAAGCGATCTTCGAACCGGACATAAAATTGTTTCCCGCGGTCCACGTCTACCAGCATTCCGAGGCGCCCGGTTGGGCCCAGGATCTTCCGGATGCTCGAAAGGCGCGGGCTCAAGCCTATTTCGCTCGTGGAGAGAAACACCGGCACGTCGGCCGGAGGGCTCAAGGAGAACTGGTAATTCGTTAGGCCTTGCAGAGAATCGATGGCGGGCGTGCGCACGCTGGTTAGGACAATCCCATGCGCCCGCAACCAATAGGGTAGTGTCGCAACCGGCCCAAAATGCAATGAGACCCCGACCACGGCCCGCTTTCCCTCGGATGGTCCGATGTAATTACTGCCACCTTCAAGGCGGCATCGGCTCAGCCAGCGCGCAGTGCCGAGTCGATCCGGCCAAACATACAACAGTTGCGCATGATAAAGGCCAAGACTCTGCCGCAGAACAAAACGCCAACGCCTGGGGCGCCATGACTCCGGGAAGCGACGCCAACAGGTCAGGGGCGTGCGCTGGCGAAGGTGCAACAAGTCCCAGACTGCTGCGAGAGGCCACAGCAAGAAACTCAGCACGCTCAGCGGTAGTACGCGCTCGGACAATCGCAAGAAATGAAAGAAACAGAATGCGACTATCTTAATCATAAGATCAGCGATTGTGCCGCCGATGCGACAAACATATGCCGGTCCTTGCCATTGGGGGTTCTCTAGCTGCAACCATCAATCTGAAAAACGTAGAAGCTCCCGAGGTAAAACCTCCGCGGCAGCTCCAAATGCATTCCGGCCAGAGAGTGACAAGTCGCGGTGACAGTGATCAAGACAAATCTTTTCAAAAAAGGCCGGAATAAATCGGCCCGCCAGGAGCGGATCCAATAACCGCTAACGCGACGGCGCAAGAATCGTTCACCCAAATCCATCGGATGGTGAGACTCGTCGTCAAAGATTCGCCATCTCACCCCGAACCTCGGCACGAGCCGGTTGGGTGTTGAAAAGCTGTGTGCCGTTCGCCCCGGCTCGACAAATGGCAGTGCGGGACCATCATAGAAAAAACGCGACCTCGCGTCGCGATCTGATGCCAGCGTTTAACCTTATTGCGCTTCCAATATGAAGGGAAGCTACTGATGATCCGCGCTTGCTTGACCGCTCCGCCGCGCGCCTGTAGAGTCGCTCCTT
>WNFQ01001909.1_pt1 | contig 14991 bp, 16 predicted proteins | sample 5400171 | NCBI WGS metagenome assembly WNFQ01 (sample SAMN13153356, study PRJNA577476) | soil metagenome | isolation source: 20 cm soil under Madrone tree | place: USA:California | collected 2016-06-14
TATTCAATTTCGATCTGCCGAACGATGCGGAAGACTACGTGCATCGCATCGGCCGTACCGCGCGCGCCGGCGCCGAGGGCGACGCCATCAGCTTCGGTTGCGAGGAATACGCCATCGCGCTGCCCGACATCGAGCGCTACATCGGACATCAGATCCCGCGCGCCGCCATCGAACCCGCTGACTTGGCCGTGGTGACCGCACCCCCGCCCGCCGAATGGCGCGAGCGGGCTCCCCGCCACGGTCAATCCCGCGGAGGCGGCGGGCGCTCCGGCGGAAGTCATTCCGGCGGCTCCGGCCGCGGCGGACCCGGTCGCTCCGGCGGCGGCAGAAGCGGCGGCCCGCGGCGCCCCCCCTCGAATTCTCGGCCGCCGCACGCGGCGCCGCAGCCTCAACACCAGTCCCAGCCGCAACATCAGCCCCAGCAGCATGCCCCGGGCAGCAGCGCCGATGGAGGCGGCAACGGAGAAGGATCGGCCAAAGGGGCGAACCCCGCACGGCGCCGAAGACGGCGCGGCCGCGGCGGCGGCGGTCCCGCAGGCGGCGCACCCAACCCCGGCACGGCCGGCCCGGCCGCGACTTAAGCGCCCGCCCCGACCCCGCTCCAACCGAGTGCCCCAACCGATGCGAGATCTTCCTGCCTTGGCCAAAGCCCTGATGCCCATCGTCGCCCGCGCCGGTGCCGCCATCATGCAAATCTACGACTCGAGCTTCACGGTGCAGCGCAAGGAAGACAATTCGCCGCTGACGCTCGCGGACCTGGAGTCGCAACGGGTCATCATCGACGGACTGACGAAGGTCACGCCCGATGTGCCGATTCTCTCCGAGGAGTCGGCGCAGGCCCCCTGGGACGAGCGCAAAACCTGGCGCGAACTATGGGTGGTCGATCCCCTCGACGGCACGCGCGAGTTCGTCAAACGCAACGGTGAATTCACCATCAATATCGCGCTGGTGCAGGAGCACGAGCCCGTGCTGGGGGTGATCGCGGCACCCGCCCTGGGGCTCCTGTACTGGGGGGCTTCCGGGGTGGGTGCGTTCAGCCAGCATCAGGGTGCAGCCGAGACCTCCATCCACGTGTCGCCGCCGCAAAGTCCCTTGCGCGTGGTCGGCAGCCGTTCACACACGAGCGCACAGACGATCGATTACCTGAAACGGCTCGGGCCTCACGCGCTGACGGGCATCGGCAGCTCGCTCAAATTCTGCAGGGTGGCGGAAGGCAAGGCCGAGCTCTATCCGCGCTTCGGCCCCACCTCGGAATGGGACACCGCCGCCGGGCAAGCCATACTGGAAGCCGCCGGCGGCCACGTCACCCGGCTGGACGGCCATCGCCTGCGCTACAACTGCCGCGACAGCGTGCTCAACGGCGACTTCCTGGCATTCAGCCACCCGAGCGTGCTGCCTCGCTAGGAGCCTGTCTGACTAATGATCGCCGTCGCCGCAGCAGGCGCATCATTAGTCAGACAGGCTCCTAGGCGTGTCCCACCGGCTCGCACAACTCCAAGGTCGCGTCCAGCAATGTCGGGATATCGAACACCACCACTTGCTCGGACACCGTCAGCCGCGCCACTCCGGCGGCCGCGATCAATGCAGCCGGAACGTGAATCTGGTCCCGTTTCGGGTGCGTCGTCCAGGTACTGACCCGCGCGTCCCCGAACGCTCGGTTGAGCGCGCTCCAACGCAGCTGTGCGGCGCGCGCCAGCGGCGTATCGCCGCCCCATTGGCGGTGAGCCAGCGCCATGGTCGTTTCCGGCGCGGTGGCGCTCTGGGGCGTGGTCATCAAATTCTGCACATAGCGCACCATCTCGTTGGGATCGACGCGCACGGTCAGATTCTCTTGCGGGTCATCGTTCATTCGCCTTTCCTCAAAATCGGTCCACCCACCCTGTATGGGGCGCATCCATCGGAAATCCAGTGCCCGCCTACGGTAAGCTGCGCACCATGAGTGATGACCTGATGCTGCTGCTTCTGGCCGCCGGCGTGCTGGCGGGAGGCCATAAGATCTGGCAATCCTCGCTGGACGCCCGCGACGCCGCCAATCGCATCGCCAAGGACACCTGCTCGCGCGCCGTCGTGCAGTTCCTGGACGGCACCGTCGCCTTTGCCGGCTTTCGCATGTCGCGCGACGCCCGCGGCCGCCGGCACCTGCTCCGCACCTACACCTTCGACTACACCAGCGACGGTTTCGAGCGCTCGCAGGGATTCATCGTGCTCGCCGGCCTCAAGCTCGAGGCCGTCGGCCTTGCGGGAAGCCCATCGTGAACGCCGGCCTCAATATCGACCTGCACACCCACTCGAATTGCTCCGACGGCGCATTGACGCCCGCCGAGCTCGTGGCGCGGGCCGCGGCGGCCGGGGTCGAGGTATTGGCCCTCACCGATCACGATACCGTGGCCGGTCTGGAGCAGGCGGATCATAGTGCAGGTGTGCTTGGGTTGCGCCTGGTCCCGGGTGTTGAAATCTCCGCCTCCTGGCGCGCGCAGGCCATCCACGTGCTGGGGTTGTGGATAGATCCCGCCTCCGCGGAGCTTCGCGGCGTGCTGGGAATGCAGGCCGAACGCCGGCGCGCGCGCATGCGCAAGATATGCGGGCGCCTGGAAAAGCTCGGCCTGCCGGGACCCCTGCTGCTCGCGGCGGTGGAAGCCCATCCCGGCCTGCCGACGCGCGCGCACCTGGCGAACGCCATGGTCGCCGGCGGCCACGTGGGCAGCGCCAACGAGGCGTTCCGCAAATATTTGGGCGCGGGCAAGGCCGCCCATGTCGCGGCCGAATGGCCCGCGCTCGATGTCGTCGTGGGCTGGATCCGCGCCGCGGGGGGTGTGGCGGCTCTGGCCCATCCGGCGCGCTACGCCCTGTCGGCCGGAGCGCGCCGGCACATGCTCGCCGATTTCGTTGCCGCGGGCGGCGGGGCGCTCGAAGTGGTGACCGGCGCCAATGGTGCACAGCACGTCGGGGGCGTTGCCGCACTGGCGGTGCAATATGGCCTCATGGGGTCGGTGGGTTCGGATTTTCACGATCCACAACTGACTTGGAATCCGCTCGGCCGCTCCCTTAAGCTACCGGATTGCGTCACGCCGGTGTGGCGCAGCTACATCAACGAAGCAGCGACGCCGTGAGCGACGAAGACAGCAACGTCAATACCGATCTCTTCAAGAACATCGAGCGCTTGCGCCAGCTGCGCATCGAGCACCGGGATCTCGACGACATCATTTCGCGCCTCAGCATGGATTTCAAGGTCGACGAACTGCAAATGAAACGGCTCAAGCGGCGCAAGCTCATGCTCAAGGATCAGATTGCGCGGCTGGAGAGCCAGCTCATTCCGGATCTCAACGCATGACGGAGATCGTGCAGCGTATCGCGGCATTCTTCGATATCTTGTCGACGCGCAGCATGCTCATCGAGATGGGCGCCGTGGCGCTGTGCTTGGCTGTGGGCTGGTTCGTCGGCACTGCGCTGCGCGACCGCTACGAGCGGCGCCGATGGAAGACGCCGACGGGGCTGACCTGGGACTATTTCACCTCGCAGGGCGGCGTCGTGGCGATGCCCGCCATCGTGGCGCTGGTGCTGGTGATCCTCGCCCGCCTCGGATTGCAGACCGCGCGCCTCGACGTCACCATGCTGGACGCAGCGTCGCGCCTCATCGGCGCCTATGTGGTGGTGCGCGTCGCGGTCCTGCTGTTCGCCGCGAGCCTCGGCAACAAGTCGTGGATGCAGCACTGGGAAAACCGCGTCACGTTGGCTCTATGGTTGGCGATTGCCGCCGAGTACCTGGGCTGGCTCGATCCCATCATCAGCACCCTGGACGGCATCGGCGTGGCGGCGGGCAAGAGCCGCATCACGGTGTGGTCGGTGCTGAAACTCTTGTTCACTCTGACCTTGTTCGTCCTGGTCGCGGCCTGGATCAGCCGCTGGGTCGAGCGGCGCCTGAAGAGACTGAGCAACCTCGCGCCCTCCACGCGCATCGGCATCGCGAAGTTCGCCAACGCATTTCTGATCGGCCTCTCCATTCTCATGGGGCTGAATGCCGCCGGCGTCGATCTGACCGCGCTCACGGTGCTGACCGGCGCCGTCGGCCTCGGCCTCGGCTTCGGCCTGCAGTCCATCGCGGCCAATTTCGTCAGCGGATTCGTGCTGCTCATGGACCGCTCCATCAAGCCGGGCGACGTCATCAGCCTCTCGGGACAAAGCGGCACGAGCACGGAGAACTTCGGCTGGGTGCAGGAATTGCGCGGCCGCTACGTCGTGGTGCGCGACCGCGACGGCGTGGAGATGCTGGTGCCGAATCAGCAGCTCATCCAGAATTCCGTGGTCAACTGGAGCTACACCGACCCGCGCATCCGCCTCAAATTGCCCGTCCGTGTGAGCTACCGCGACGATCCCGAACTGGCGCTGCAGATACTGCTCACGGCGTGCGAAGGTCAGCCGCGCGTGCTGTCCGATCCCGCACCCGTGTCGCGTCTCATGCACTTCAGCGACAGCGGCATCGAGCTCGAGCTCAGGTTCTGGATTTCCGATCCGCAGGAAGGAGTGAACAACGTGCGCTCGGAAGTGAACCGCGCCATCTGGCGGCTGTTCAAGGAGCACAAGATCACCATCCCCGTGGCGCAGCGCGAGATCGTCGTGAACAACTCTTCTCTGGACCTCGGCTGACCGCAGCCCATTCCTCATGCCCCTGTTAATCACGCCGGACATCGTCATCCCCGACGAGGAATTGGAATGGAAATTCATCCGCTCCTCGGGACCCGGCGGTCAAAATGTCAACAAGGTCGCAAGCGCCGCGCAGCTCCGCTTCCTGCTGCCGCAGAACACCTCGCTGACCGTGACGGTCAGGAACCGCCTGCGCCGTCTCGCGGGCCAGAAGCTCATCGACGACGGCAGCATCCTGTTGAAGTCCTCCGCTTCGCGCAGCCAGGACCAGAACCGCCGCGCCGCTCTCGATCGCCTGGAAACCATGATCCGTGCAGCGCTCGTGGAACCCAAGATCCGCAAGAAGACCCGTCCCACCAAGGCGGCCAAGGAACGGCGCATCGAATCGAAGAAGCGCCGCGGCGCCACCAAGCAGCAACGCGGCGGCAAGAGTCACGACTGGTGAGCGGGGCTCGCGGAGGCGCTACGAGCCGAGAGTGACCTGCAGAATGCTGTGCCGGATCTGCTCGGAGAGAACCAGCTGCGCGTCCGCCGCAACCGCCAGCAGCGGCTCTCCGAATGCGAGCCGGCCGTCCTCGGATGCCTGAATCACGTTCCGGCGGCGCAGGAGATCGATGAAGTTGCGGAACAGGCTCTTGTCGAAGAACTCCGGCGAGTTCAATGCATGGAGCAGGGACATGCGCTGGGCCATCAAATGGCAGCGCTGCTCGAGCGCCTCTTGGGTGATGGCGCCGCTGCCCGCCTGCAGCAGCAGGGCGATCGCCAGGTAGTAGCGCTCGATGGTCTGGAGGGTCGCCTGGGCGAGCAGCGACAGCGGCATGGCCTCGAGCGCCGTCGAGGCCGGACGCCGCCACTCGCTGCGGTCGGCATTGGCCTGCAGCAGATTGAGCCGGGCAAAGGTGTCGAGCAATGAATCGGCGACCGCGCCCACCGACGCCTCGTCCCAGCGCAGGAACAGCTCGGCCGCAATGTAGGGATAGACGCGCCACACCAGGCGGTGGATGTCGGTGGTGCGCATGCCGGCGTTGCTCACGAAACAGCAGGCGAGCAGCGAGGGCATGGCGAACAGATGCAGGATGTTGTTGCGGTAGTAGGTGGCCAGCACCGCGTTCTCGGCGTTCATGCGCAGGATGTCGCCGAGCGGGTGCGCCTGCCTCTCGATCAAGCCCATCGCTTCGGCGTAGCGGATCATCTGCGCGCCGCCGTCCGAGGGCGTGGTCACCAACGGGCCGTAGGGCGCATCGCGCAGCAGCGATTGATACAGCCCGACCTGGCGCACCAGGTCGGCTTCGGGCAGCGCCTGGCGCGGTGTGGCGAGCATCGCCATCGCGACCAGATTGATCGGGGTCACCGCGGCCGCTGCGTTGATTTCAATATTGATCCGGGCGGCAAGATCGCCGATGGCGTCGCCGATCCATCCCGGCGGCGATTCCGAATCTTCCGGGAGGGCGCTGCGCCAGTCCGGGTTGCGGCGGGACAGCAGCGCGTCGAGCAGGATGGGCTCGCCCAGGTTGACGTGTACTTTGCCGAGCTTGCTTCGCAGCACCGACACGGCTGCCTTGAGCAGGCCGGCCACGCTCTCCTTTTCCTTCGGCCGGCCCGACAGCTCGCCGATGTACGTGCGCCCTTCGACGATGCGCTCGTAGCCGAAATACACCGGCATGAACACCACCGGCCGCTTTGGATCGCGAAGATAGGCGCGCACCGTCATCGAGAGCATGCCGGTGCGCGGCGGGAGCAGGCGGCCGGTGCGGCTGCGGCCTCCCTCGACGAAATATTCCAGCGAGTGTCCGCGCGCCATCATGATGCCGAGATACTTGGCGAATACCGTGGCGTACAAGGCGTCGCCCTTGAAGGTGCGGCGCAGAAAGAACGCGCCGCCCATCCGGAGGAAGCGTCCGATCACGGGCAGATTGAGGTTGATGCCCGCCGCCACGTGCGGAACCGCGAAACCCTTGCGGTAGATCACATAGGAGAGGAGCAGATAGTCCATGTGACTGCGATGGCAGGGAACGTAGATGATCTCGGCGCCGTCGCCGAATTCGTTCAATTTTTCGACGTGCTCGAAATCCACGCCCTCATACAGCCGGTTCCACAGCCAGCCCAGCATCACCGACATGAAGCGCACGAAGGATTGAGAATAGTTCGCCGCGATCTCGACCGCATACCGGCGCGCCGTGAGCAGAGCCTCGCGCCGCGGCCATCCGCGCGCCTGCATCTCGCGGCGCACGACGCCGCGCACGTCGGCGGTCTTGAGCAATTGCGCCACCAGGGTGCGGCGATGCGAAAGATCGGGCCCGATGGTCGAGGCGCGCTGCGCGCGCAGGCTGGACCGGAGGTTGCGCAGGATCCAGCGCACGCTGCGCTGCTCGCTCATACCCTCCTGCAGGGCATCGCGCAGCCGCAGCGGTTCGCCGAAGTGCACCAGGGTATTGCGGCCGTTGAACAGCACGGTGAGAGCCTTGCGGAAACGCCCGACCAGCACCCAGTCTTCGGCGAACAAGAGACGCCAGACACCGGTTTCCTTGTTCGGCGCACGGCCCCAGAAAATGGCGACCGGCACGAGATCGATGTCGACCTCCGGGTGAGCGGCCGCGGCGGCGACCATCTGCACCAGGTAGCGCGGCGCGCGCGCGGCATGACGGGTCGTGAACAGGCCCGTGGGCCGCATCAATTCGAAACAGGCTTTGTCCGCGCGCAGCTTGCCGATCCGCAATCGCCGCTCGAGACGCGGCAGCCGGAGCGCTGCGCACACCATGCTCAGCACCGCAAGATCGGTCCGACTCTCGCGCTCCAGGACATAGCAGACGGGACGGGGCCGCGCCGCGATCGCGGCCGCGGCGTCATCGGGCTTGATGGTTACCCGAACCCACAGGCTCAATACCTTGCGGACGCTCCACTGCCACGCGCCGCTCAAGTTAAGGAGCGGTATCGCCGCGCTCTTGAGCGTCGATCGCCTTGCTCGCGGCGGCGGCGTTCACGTCGACCGTTTTTTGCACGTCGCGTGCGCGCTGTTCCGCCTGCAGCAAGGGATCGAATACCGTCTTCTTCGGCGGCGGTTCGTCGGACCCGCAGCTCGCGATGAACAAAACCGGCAGTGATATTGTCAAAACCCTAAGCCAGCCCATGTACACCTCGGAACCGCCAGCCCCTGAAGGCCCGGAGTGTACAATCGTTCCGGACTTGCAGTCACTCGGAGTCGCGCATGTTTCGCTTTGCATTGCTGATGCTCCTGTCCACCGGCGTCCATGCCGCGCAGTCGGCCGTCGACATCGAAACCGCGGCGAAGGTCTATCAGGATGCCGCCATTCGCGAACAGGTGCGCGCCTCGTTGGGAACGATGCCGGCGCACATACGGCAGCTGTTTTCCGCGGACACGGCCGCGCAGCTCTCCGACAGCCAGCTGAACGCGGTCACCGCCGCCGCCAAGCGCGGATTTCGCATCGACGTGTTCGAAGCGCCCGCTCTGAGCGCGCTCGCCGCCAACCTCGACGCCGCGACGGTGAAAAGGACCGACGCCTTTCTTGAGAGCGATCTCGGCCGCCGCATGGTGGCCGCGGACATGGCCACTGCCGCGCTGGACGAACCCAAGGTCGGGAAAATCATGAACGGCGAGATCACCGCCCCCTCGACGCCGGAGCGCGACGCCCTCTTCGATAAATTGGAGCAGGCCTCACGTTCCACCGAATCCACGGTGCAGATTTTCCTCAGCATGGGACAGGCGGTGGCGATCGGCACCGCGGTCGGATCCGGGAGGGATCAGGCGGCCGTCGCGGCAAGCGCTCGCAAGTCCGGCGAAGCCAGCCGTGCGGATCTGGAACAGACCATGCGCGCGCCGCTGCGCCGCTATCTCGCCTACAGTTATCGCGACATGAGCGATGCCGATCTCAAACATTTGCTGGCGTTTCTGGAATCCCCGCCGGGCAAGCGCTACGTGTCCGCCTACGTCGCCTCGCTGGGCGCCGGTTTCGACGCCATGGGAAGGCGCTGCGGCGAACAGCTGGGCGAGAGCTTGCGCGAGCTCGCCCAGGCGCAACTGGATGTGCCCACGGTGGGTCCACCGCCGCCGGCCATCGCGGCCCCCGTTCCGGTCAAGTAGGCCAGGAGCCTGTCTGACTAATGATCGCCGTCGCGAGGGCGATTAGTCAGACAGGCTCCTTGAGAGCCATCAAGAACGCTCGCAGCAGCAGGCAAATCGCCGGGATCTGATCCTCCAGCCGATGCTCGGAGTTGAACAGGTGCAGCGCCGCCCGATGCTCGCGCGCCCAGCGAATGCTGTTCTCCACGGGCACGATGACATCGTGCCAGCCGTGCACGATGGCGGTCGGACAGGCCACGTCCTGCGGCGTGTATTCCTCGTAGCCCGCCATGTAAAAGGCCGGCGCCAGCAGGAACAGGCCGCGTGGCCCAAGCTCGCCGGCCGCGGCGGCGGCGACATGCCCACCCATGCTCGAGCCCACCAGCACCAAGGACCCCCCAAGCTCCTTCCCGACTGCCGTGAGCTTGCGGACGCGCTCGCCGGGATCGTCCAGGCCTCGATAGTCGACCGACTCCGCCGCCCACCCTTGAGTTAGGACCATGGTCGCCATGGCCGTGATTTTCGAGCCCCATGGGCCGCTTTCCTTGCCATGCGAGAACACCACCGTACCCGGCGATCTGGTCATAACACCGCCTCGCCGCCTCAGTTGAGCCCGGATAGGCTCTGCCCGGACAGGCTCTGCGCGAGGTTGTCGACCCATTCCAGTTCCGCCGGGCTGAAGTGCGCGCCATTCATTCGATTCGTGCTGACGGGTACGACCTTGCTGCCGACCGCCGAATGCACGATGTGGAAGCTGTGAAAGTCCGGCACGGTCCGGGCGGCGAAGCCGATCAGCAGTCGAAATTCGCTGCCCTGGTCCCGGAATTTGCTGCCCTGGTCGCAGCGGACGAAAAAGGCGTCCTGCATGCGGCGCGTATCGAAGGCATGGTCCTCGTGGAGCCCCTTGAGGAACGCACGCACCTGGGCTGCCGCCATCTCGGCAACGTCGGCATGCGGCTGCGCCGTTGCCGCCCAGCGGGTGCCGCACTCGATGCTGTTGACGATGAAGAGTGCGAGACGGCGCGCCGCCAGGTACTGCCAATCGGCGCTGGCCGCCGCGCCCGCCGCCAGGGTACGCGCGGCGACGCCGATCCGCGCCGCGGACCGGACCGCCTGAATGGTGTTTACCCCCAGGGTTGCGAGCCGCATGCGGCGATCTTCGGTCACGAGACAGGTGGGCCGGTAGCCGGGACGCAGGACGGCCTCGTCGTTCTTGGCGGGAGCCCAGACCGGCGCGGCCTCGTCGCAACGCGCCAGCGTGCCGGCAACGGCGCCGCAGGGCGCGAACGACTCGAAATGGCCGCGCAGCTTATCGTGCGCCAGCACGCGCGGGAAATACATGAGGGCATTCTCGTTGAACAAATTCCAATCCCGCATGCCCTTCACGGCATCGTCCGCCGTATGCCAGCTCGACGGCGGATCGACGATGAGGAGCGCGCGGCGCTCCTTGCAATAGCGGGTGCCCACCAACAGCGCGCTCGGCCCCACGTCCCGATCCCGGGACAAGGGGGGAATGCAAAGCAAATTGAAATGGTCCGACTGATCGAGAGCGAAAAGACCGGTGCGCTCGCCGGGGCTGCCGATCAAGTCATAGTCGGTGAGCGGCGCGCCGTCGTCGCCGTCGGAATTCGAATTGACGTAGCCGCTCGCCAATCCGCTGGCCGCATCCATGGTTCGATCGGGCCGCTGTGCCGGGACCTCGCCGGCCAGCCGGATCAGCTCCGAATCGGCGATCGCGCGCGGCAGATAGCGTTCCGCCGCCGGTTCGAGCGACAGCCTGTGGAATATCTCCTGATCCTCCACCTGGGCCGTGCTCTGGGCGCGCACGCGCTGCACCGTCAGATTGAATTCCGAGCAGTCTTCGACCGCGATATTGTCGTAGTCGACGCTGGCACGAAGAAATTCCCGGGTGCCCGGCCGCATCGCCCGCAAGCGAAGTACCGAGGCACCCGCATTCAAGGTCAACGTCGCCGAGCGCGCACCGTTCACCACACGCACGATGAGGGCCTCGCGGCCACCGTGGTCGAAGAATTGTTCGACGGCATAACCCAAAGGGCCCGGCTGCCAGAGACCGCCGAACACATGCTGGAATTCCGTGAAGCTCGTGATCAATGTCGGACGATTGACCGGTCCGCGCAGCGTGCGGCCGACAAACGCGGTGCGCGCCGTGCCGAGGCGCCTGATGGCCTGATCAGGGCCGCGCTCTTCCTCGACGCGGACACTCAAGTTTCTCGGCGTCACCAAATTCTCTCTCTCGGGTGCTGCTTGTAAATTTTACCATAACGGAACGCCGCGCCGCTCGAGAAAGGGCACGAGCATAATGCCGGTCAAGAATCCGCCGATGTGAAGGCACGACCCACGATCAGGGAGATCGCAACGGAGGGCTTCAAGGCGTAAGGTGAGTCATCCTCGAGCGGAATCATCGCGGCGTCTTTGCTGCTCGACGCGGGCTTGCGCCTCCGCACGGGCTTGCGCCTCCGCGCGCGCCTGCTCCGCCTCCGCGCGCTTGCGCGAGATCTCCTCGAGCATCACCTTCATCCACTCGCTGATCATTCCGATCCTTCAGCCACGGTGGGATTGACGATCGTTTCGATCGCGGCCACCGTTACCGGGTGATAACCCGGCATCGCCTTGGCGAACACGCGCTTCGCGAATGCGTTGCCGGACGGCGTTTTCATCAGTTCGGCATACAAGGGCGCGATCAACTTGCGGCGGCCGACCGTGGTCAGGTATTCCTCGAGGCGCGCAAAGCCCGGTTGATAGTCGTTGCGAATCACGAGAACCAGCCAGCTGTGTTCGATCTCGGCGTTCGAACTCCGCGTGAAGCCGTACGCCTGGTCCAGACGTGCCAGCTGTTCGGCGCGGAGGGCTGCGGGCATGTTATCCAGGAAGTACAGCCATTGCTGAGTGACCCAATCGAGGCCGAACGTCTTGGGCTCGAGCTTGCCGCCGAGCCACGCGGTGCGTGCCTCATCCACCGGCGAAAAGGCGCCCGAGACCGGCAGCACGGCATCCATGGCAAGGCCCGGGTCATGTTCCCAGGCAAGCGCTTCTGCGTGGGTGACGATGCCGGGAAAGCGATCAAGCAGGTGCTCGTTGAGGTATTGGTCGAACTGCTCGGTGGTGATGCTCTTGAACGCGAAGTGATCGAAATAGCCGCGCAGGAAGGCGTCGAAGCGCTCGCGCCCGAATTTCGCCTCGAGGTAGCTCAGGAACAGCCGGCCTTTCTGGTAGGGAACGTCGCTGAACACGAGTTGCGGATCACGATCGCGCAGGTCGATCGCCAGCACCTGATCCTTCGGCGGAAGCCTCGCCAAATCCCTGCGCAAGGACTGGAGTCCCAACACCCCTTCCATGGACGCGCGCTGCTCGCCGTACACCACGGCCGTGATGCGGCTCTCCAGGTAGACGGTGAACGCCTCGTTGAGCCAGAGATCGCGCCAGGTCGCGTTGGTGACGAGGTTGCCCGACCAGGAATGCGCGAGTTCGTGTGCGATCACGGACACCAGGCTCTTGTCGCCCGCGATCACCGTGGGAGTGATGAACGACAGCCGCGGATTCTCCATGCCGCCCACGGGAAAACTCGGGGGCAGCACCAGGATGTCGTAGCGCGTCCAGCGATAGGGCCCGAACAGCTTCTCGCCGGCCGCAATCATCGACTCCGTGTCGGCGAATTCCTTCGCGGCCGCCTTGACCACCGGCTTCTCCGCATACACTCCGGTGCGCGGCCCCGTCTCCTTGAATTGCAGATCCCCTACCGCCAGGGCGATCAAATAGGAAGGAATCGCCTGCGGCATGACGAACGAATACTCGCCGTTGCGCTTGTGCGTGGGGTCGTTCTCCGCGCTCATCACCGCCACCACATCGGAGGGGGTATGAATCTTGGCCTTGTAGGTGGCGCGCACCTGCGGCGTGTCCTGCAGCGGAATCCAGGTACGCGCGCCTATCGGCTCCGACTGGGTGTATAGGAACGCCTTGTGGCGGCCGGCCGTCTGCTTCGGCGTCAGCCACTGCAATGCGCCGGCCGAGGGCAGGGTCTCGTAGTCGATACGGATGGACTCGCCGGGCCTGCGCGACGGCGGCAGGTCGATGACCAGCGCGCTGCCCAGTATCGGATCCGGCTTCTCCAGGTGAAACGGCCGGCTGACCCAGATGGTTTGATTCCCGGCCGTCGCGCCCAGAACATCCGTGGACTTCTGCATCACGTCATTGATCATCAGGTCCTTGGCATCGAGCACCAATTGCGTCGCGCGCGGATCGAGCCGCTTCAGCTCGAGCTCCACGACGCCGCTGATCACCTTGCCTTCGAGGTCGATCCGCAGGTCCAAGTCGATGTGCGTGGTCCGGAACTGGTCGACATTGGCGAAGGAATGATAGTCGAAGCCGGGTTCGATGGGCGACAGGTCGGCGCCGGCCGCCGGCAACCCCGCGCAGGCGATAATCAGGCCGGCGGCACGAACGCGCATCTTCAGGCTCCTAGCGAACGGACGCTTGGGTCTGCGATGCCGGAGGAGCTTCGGTGCGGCCGCCGACCAATTCCTTGAACGTCTTTTCGTCCACCAGCAGTCCGGTCTTGCCATCCCAATTGGAGCCCGCCGGCAATGTGTTCTCGACCAGCAACGATTTGCCGACCACGTCGTCGATCCCGCCTAAACTCCCCGTGACGGGCACGGGCACGGCGCGCGGGGCGTGCGCCAGATCGCCGACGCGCTGCCAGTCGATGTCCTTGTCGTGGTCCGAGATCTTCTTTTGCAGCTTCGGGTTCAGGAGCTTCGACAACAGGGCCTTGCGATTCCTGCTCCAATCGCGTGAATCGTCTTCCATCACCGTGTAGGCCTGCATGTACAGCGTGCCGTCGCGCCATCCGAAAAGATACGGCTGATTGACCACGGTCACCTTGGTGCCGATCGGTATCGCATCGAAAAATGCAGCGATGTCTTCCGGATAAAGGCGTATGCAGCCGTGACTCGAGCGCATGCCCACGCCGTAGGGCTTGTTGGTGCCGTGAATCAAATAGCTCGGCCACCCGAGGCGGAACTCATAGGCGCCGAGGGGATTGTCCGGCCCGGCGGGCACCTGCGCGGGCAGCTTTTCGCCATCCTCGGCATGCTCGTCGCGAACCGACTTGGGCACCACCCAGACCGGATCCTTCTGGCGGGCGACGATCTTGGTCGTGCCTTCGGGAGTCTTCCAGCCTACCTTGCCGATACCGATGGGGTGGGTGAAGACGATCTGGGGTTCGTCCTTCTTGTGGGGCGGATAATAAAAGATCCGCATCTCGGCCACGTTCACCACCACGCCCTCATGGGGAGCCGTCGGCAAAATGAATTGCGTGGGAACGATCACCTCACGTCCGGCACCGGGCAGCCAGGGGTCCACTCCGGGATTTGCGGTGATCATTTCCTCGTAACCCACGTCGAAGCGCCGCGCAATGTCGGGCAGAGTGTCTTCCTTGCCGACGACGGTCTTCTGCACGTAGCCCACGATATCGTTGCCGGGCTCGACGGGAAAGTGGTCGGTGGCGCTGGGCGTGGGCAATTGGGGCGCGGGCGGCGGTGGCGCGGCCACGACGGGCGGGGGCGGCGCCGGCACTGAGTGGAACAGCGAGCAGCCGCCCAACACCAACCCGCCGATGCAAACGGCTAGCTTTTGGATTTTCATTGGCACTATCTACAGCAAAGTCGGGCGGTCAGGCAATTGGTTATGAGACCGCGCCTGGTTCTGAAGGTTCGGCGGAAAGTGGCGGACCAGCAAATCTCCGATGGCGTCGACTCCGGCGATCGAGCCCTCTTTGAAGCGTCCCGCGCGGAAATGCTCTTCCATCCGGCGGCACACGGCCTCCCATTCTGCGGGACTGACGCGGCCCTGGAAACCCCGGTCCGCGATGATTTCGACGCCGCGATCCGCCAGCTGCACGTAGATCAACACCCCGTTGTTATGCTCGGTGTCCCACACATGCAGGTGGGCGAACACCTCGAGCGCCCGGGCACGGGGGGCCACGCCGCTCAGAATGTGCAGCGGCGTCAGCGCGGTTTCGATGGCGAAGCGAATCTCGCCGGAGTGCGCACTCTCGACGCGGGCGATGGCCTGCTCGATGGCGTCGAGAGTTGCACCGGGAAACAACATGCGCGTGCGCCAATGAGTCGCCGCGGCATGCCGAATCAGGCGCCCGATCTGCATCACCAGCTCCCCGAGGCGCCGCCGCCCCCGCCGCCGCCGCCGCCACCGCTGAACCCACCGCCACCCCCACCAAACCCCCCGCCGCCAAAACC
>WNFQ01001911.1_pt1 | contig 14990 bp, 23 predicted proteins | sample 5400171 | NCBI WGS metagenome assembly WNFQ01 (sample SAMN13153356, study PRJNA577476) | soil metagenome | isolation source: 20 cm soil under Madrone tree | place: USA:California | collected 2016-06-14
ACGCGCGGGGATGACTGTAAAACGCGCACAACCCATTGAGATAGCTTCTGGAAGACGATGAACTCGGACTGCGAATGCGGAGGTTTCTGCCAGTGGTGCAAGGTAAACGAATGGACGAAAAAGGGGAGAGTAACTCGCCTTTTCCCTCGACCCAAACACAGTGAAACTTTCCACTACCAAAGCAGGCATCTCAGGCACGGCTCCGTCGATCCCCTCTTCATGCCCGAGGGTGGTGAACGCCCTGAGAACGTTAGGGATAAGGAACCGGAGTATCACAGGAACGGTGATACTGTGTGACCCGTGCCCGGGTTCCAAGTAAACGTGCAGCAGCACCTTCTTCGCATGTCTCGAGTTGAACTCCAGGATGTATGTCGGTAGGTCTTTGAGCGTGAGTGGTAGTGTGCCCGTTGGAAGCGGGGGAAATGGGACCGCGACCTTCTGCTGTAGAGGTAAACACGGCCTCGGTGATTCGGGGGTGGGAGAGCGGCTGCAATATTATACCATATCGGCTCAGCTCCGCGTACGGTGACGACGACCACATAGCGAATGCCCAACGAAAGAGGGGGGAATGTGGGGGGGAAAGAGCAGAAACGACTCAAGAGAAATAAAAGATGCCAGGCGTACCGTCTTTTCCGGCTGTCTCTCTCGTGAAAATCTCTGATCTCAGTCCCATCCCGTTGTTCGCTCTCCGCCGCTGCCTTCAACGCATCTTGCACCTTGCCCTCAATCGCCGCCGCATGAAGTGTCCGAAGGTCCTCTGCAGACTTGCCAAAAATATCTTTCAGCGTCAGTGTCTGAAGAACCTGGTTAGGACCTGAGGCAAGCTCGGAGCGTATCACGCCGCCAGGTAACTGTCGCAGCGACTGCAGACGCTTGTTGAGGTCTCCCAGGAGATCAATCTGCGATTGCACATTCGAGACAGCCGATTGCGATTGTCGATCCTCAATGGGAGGGCCTGAATTGAGCGCTTCTGGTTCATTCTTTATGGTGGTGGCCATGGAAGAGTAGTATGTGAGACTCGCGTTGTCTGACTGCAGTGGCGACACGCTTGGGTACCGCGGATCGGGCGCCTCTGGCGTTAAATAGCGCCCACAGGTGCCAGTCCAGTGCCAGTGACAACTTCAAGTTGATACAATCCAGTCCATCATGGGCGACGACACTTGGTAACGAATACTACCACTGAGATATTATCTGCGATGAAGAATCGCGCAACGGTTTCTGCCTTGTCACTGTCCGTGGAGATAGAGAAATTCTATGCGTGATTTGATATACTAGTGAACAGGTGCAGTGATAACTACGAATGATAGAGCTGCAAAGGAGGACAGGAGGGCAGCGTAAGGCAAGAAGTCGTCATCAAGAGGTTGCAAATAATGAGAGCAGGGTCAAGTATAAAATATGGATGATGTGCGTATTATAACCTGCAGTTGGCGTACGCGGGAGGTGCAAGTGCAGATATCACGAGGGTATAAAAATGTTCGGTGCAAGAAAAAGAATGTGACGTAACTGCCCACTAAAATCACACTTACATGCTGACCTGCCAGCTTGTCCTTAAAACTTCGCCCCAGGATCCAATGGACCTAAGGGCCCATAGTCATTTCGTTGTCCCCCACTCCGCCGTTTCATGTGTGTCTTCCAATCTTGCCCATGTCCGATCGCAGAGCTTGCTCCCTGTGGTGGTCGATCGGGTGAGACTGGAGAGGTCGTACTAGAAGAGGGAGGATGGTGCCCCACTGGAGAATAACTGGGGCCACCCATACGCCGTCCGGTGGGTAATTGCAACCGCGGCGACGACTGTGGCCCCGGCTGCGCGGGGTGTAAATTGTCAGATGACACGTTCGGCGATGGATCCCAACCGGATTCAAGCATGGCTTCAAGGTCCCGATCATCGATGGTTTTGGCACTCTCGAGCGCATGATGGGGAATAGGGTGCAATGCTGGTAGGGGTAGTGGATATTGGGTATTGTTCTCGTTGTATTCGCCAATTTGCGGACCCCAGTGATCTTCTGACGATGTCACAGAAATGGTGTCTGAACCTTCGTAAGAGCTGTGAACGTCAGAGCGGACACCCAGATATTCCTGATCGCCAATAATGTATCCTGATGGGTGTGTACGTTCGAATTCACGACGCCGTCGCTCCTCCCGTCTCAACTTGCGAAGACGCGACCGTTCCCAGTCCTCCCAGCGCCGTAACGGCACAGAATGTCCAGAAAAGTTACCCTTACCCTCACCGTGTCCTTCTCCTTTCCCCTCGCCTTCAACTTTTCTGTTCATAATATCAGCGCGCGTGACATATTTGAATATTTTCGTGGTCATACCTAGTCTCCCCCCAGGAGAAGTCATCAAAATGCCAGAAAGCATATACCGGGAGAATAAAATTCCAGATCGGCAAGGCGGCAAGGTAGATGACCATCCAGAAGATATACACCACCTTCCCGGTCGTTATGAGGATGAGTACAGCCGGCAGACCGAGAACACCAACGAGCAATACAATAGGGATAGCTTCTGGGAATGTCTTTGGTGGCGATAGGGCGACGGTGGCGAGGAGAAGATACGTGAGGGCGATAGCGACGGGTAAGACAACTGTGCCAAGGAGGTCCATGAATACGACGAACTGCATGCTGAAACAGAAGGTCCCGCAAAGATTGCGCACAAGGACAAGTTCCATGAGATTGTGGATCGTAGAGTTAATCCATCGGCGGCGCTGAGAGAGGAGTACTGAAAATGTATCCGGAACAACGGTGCGACATTTAGCCTGAGGAAGAAACATCATCTTGCGGTTGGGGAAGGTACGAATAAGGCAGGTCGTCAGGAAGCGATCTTCACCAAGGAGTAACAGATTTTTCTGATGTAGAGTGGTGACTTCGCTTTGGCTATATTCCTTTACGATCTCTGGCTTTATGATCAACGGAACCCAGTCATCTCCGGAAGCTTTGCGTGCTTTGAGACGGAACATGGAGAAACATCCAGGCAGACATGAGACACCACCAAAGACGGACTCGAACGCCTTGGCCATATGATGGGATATAAAGTATTCGAACACCTGTATGGCAGTGACCCACGACTGTCGTTTGTTGGCAATACGAGTCTCTCCGCAGACGCCCATAATCATCTGATCGTGTTGCATGCAATTGACAAGCGCCCTGAGAGAATCCGGGAAAACTTTCGTGTCCGCATCAACCTTGACGACAAACGACGTCAGGTGATTCTCTTCAACAAGGGGTCATTTAATTGCTCACCATGAGGCATACTTCAAAGAAATCGGGTGTGACACCCATCAATGTGTGGAATTTGCGGAAAAGATCGAAATCCAGAGGTGTCATCCTGTCATTATACGTAACACGAGAAAAGAAATTCATAAGAATCAGTTGACTGTCCCGCTTGCCACGATTCCCGGGCTTTTTGTCTGTTGCAGCTTCTTTCTCCGTGCCGCACTTGACAACAACGACAGTCGGTGTTCTGCGACCGGCGATGGCTACATAGAATATGTCAGATTAGTCAAGAGAGCATGGTGCTATATATAGAAAAGGCACGCACTATAATGACCAGCATATACCATCGCTCTATTTTCCTGCTTCGATCCGGATCCAACCGCAATGTAGCTCATGGGAGTGGGATTTCCGAACCTCGGGTCGGCATCTAGCAACCCAACACAGATATCTGGCGTGCTCCTCTTCTCACCGGCGCCGGTGATCATACCATCCGCTATAACGAACAACAGTTTCCGCTGATCGCTATAGGTCGTTAATGAGATGGAGTCCAACGTAGTCCGAAGCGATTCTTCTCCTTCCGAGTAGCAAGTGACCAAGCACACAGCAAATAATTCGGCGCCAATTTGGGCCAAGCTCATGACAGGTGCAGCATAATCCCTTGCAGTGGAATTCGTTAATGTCGTGGAAGATTGAAACGATCGCAAGGATTTCGACGGCTTGGCGAGCTTCTTCGTACCATCCCGTCCCGCCCAAGGGGCCGTTCCATCCGTGTTGTCAACCGAAACATTTGCGCCCTCCGGTAGAACCGCAGGACTGATGGCAGAGCGGTTGAGAGATGAGTCATCGGGATTGCCGGCTAGGCGAGCGGAAAGGAACCAATTGAATACGCAGGCCATTACAAAGCGAACCAGGATCAAGGACATGACGACAATCAATCCAGCATAAAGCAGAAGTTGGGAAACAAAGCATCCTGGGGTAATCTTGTCGATGCTTCCCGCCTTATAACGTTCGACCAAACACGGAATGGCATCGCGAATGTCGTTCCTGTTGACGAAAAGACGGGTTCCGTCGCGACCACTGGTGCCGGGCGTTGTGAACAGGGTACGAAGAGCGAGGTCGACAGCATCACCGGGAATGGGATTTGGATGCAACTTCATGTATGGATTGAGATTGAGAACGTATCCTTCAAGAACGATGTAATTGGAGAGATTGGAGACCTGATCCCAGTCATATCCAACTGGGCGAGTGATATTCACTAGCTGGGCATTCTTGAAGGTGGCAGAGTTGAGCGGTCCGAGGGGGCAAGGGGTGGCGGAATTACAGGGAGGGTCTTGAGCGGCACGGAAAGAGAGGCCGCGGCAAAGGGGGAAGTCCGTGGCGTCACGGCTAAACAAACTTGTAATGTCTTGACCAGGAAGCTGACTTGACAGGGTGAGGAAGTTGATGCTGGGATCGGGGGATTTGGACTGGGAGATATTGAACATAGCACCTTGGATGCCAAGAGTGCCCGACGTGGTGCCAAGACTGATAAACCGCTCAGTCTCCAGTGTTTGTTGAGGGCAGAGGACTCGCTGCAAGCCCACTGTGGCGAAGCCGATGAGGGCACATAGAACGAGAATAATGAAACATAAAGCCATCTTTTCTCTCCATGCCCGCCGCACGGCCTTGTCCTTGAGGCCTCCTACTGAACTTAAGAGGACGGAGGGTGCCCAAAACGTGACCACGCGGGTGAAGATGACCCACGCATCTATTGATGATGATGGTTCGGGGGCGGGAAAAGGGGATAGTTGTGAATGTATGGTGATGAGGGGAGGGGGTGCAACACCGCGCTCTGGACGGGTGAGGGTCTTTGCTCTGCGCATTGTCGCACCGGAGAGACCATGTCTTGGATTGGTGGTAGGGATGGGAATGTCATCGCTGTTGTAGTGCACGGCCATAATGGAGAAAAGAGGGGCGGAAAAAGAGAGAACACTGGCCAATCAAGGCGAGGCTAAAGAAAGAATGAACCGACAAAGGCGTATCGAACGAGACGAGGTGAGCGAGGACCGTGACGACAACGACAGCAACGCGCCCGACGAATAACTGATTAATATTTACTCGACAACTCTCACATACGGCCAGAATCGCCGTATTACATAATATGTATCTACGGGTATCACAAAAACTTACGGCCTGTTGCCGCGGTGACGGAGAAAATCAACATATCCAACGATAAATTTCACCTGTTCGTACGTTTCAATCGCTTTCAAGCTGCGCCGCCGCCGAACAATCCCTATAGCCCTTTCCACCTGCTCAAGCGTGTCTCGGCGCACCTGCCCTTCGTCCACGGGCCCCGTGTTGCTCGCGGACGCCCACCCGCACAGCCCGAGTTTGAGCATCCAACAGCAAGCCACCAGTCCAGCACGCCCAACACCACCACGGCAGTGCGCCAGAACATGAACCCCAGCAAGCGTATAATCAGAAATTAGTCGCGTAAGATGAGCATCAAATAGGCTTAGCGAAGCTGGAGCTAGCCCCTCTGGTATCGGTATCCTGCCAGATGCGATAATTTAGAGACATACGTAAACCCTTTTTCCGGTCCAGCTCACCGGAGAATATCAAGCCCCAACTCACGCGCCGCTTGAGAGTAATTTGGCCACGATGCACCCAGTAATTCTAGTTCCTCGTCGTCGAGGCAACTGCGCGTCGATGAGCATCAAGACCCCATAAAGTAGGTCAAATTTTAGCGTACCAGACGATGCACCCAACGCCGAGTGTTTTGATTCTCCGCAAGTCCTGCTTGATATCGCGACAGATTGCACCCCGCCCCCGCACAGGTCCCGTCAGGCGTACTTTGACAATATCGTTAGTGAATCACATTCAAATGTAGTAATCACGTGGGCTTCACCTTTTTTACCAGGACACGATGATAGATATAGATTACCGAGGGCTGGACATGGATGTTGTGATGAATCATTAGCTAAGGCACGGTGCGATACTGGCGATGAGCCCGAATGCGCTAGCTTCGGACGACGCGCGGTCCCTTGGAAAGAAGACAAGGGAGAACTAAAAAGGAACGACATGCATATTTGGCGGCGGGATATGCGGCCGATAAATCAACTCACATCGGGTATGAGCGCTTGTTCTGGAAGTAATTGGCACTGCGCGTCGAATCTGCAGATACGCCCTGAAAGGGTGTAAATGGAACAGAACAAGTGCGCTCATGCCGCGATTGCAGGCTAGTGCCGGATGACCTGTCTACATCCAGCTCAAAATGAGAAGTGCTGAATATTTCGCCTATGAGGTCTATATTGCCAATTGATAAAGGTGGCAACCGTGGCGCGGGAGAATCTTTCGGAGCCGGAGCAAGTGGTTGAGCGGGTTGATGAATGTTAGTAGCAAGAGCAGATTGCAGCGCGCTCTTCATGGAGACACGGCTCCATATTTGCAGGTGCGTTCTCGACGGCGCAGCAGCGCGGGGTAAGGGTGATTTGGTAACGGGACGCATAATGGGTGTAGTGGGTGTTGGTACAAGAGGTGGTGGGGTAAGTACTGGGTCCGGTAGAGAAGCTAGTCGATGTAGAGAGAAAGCAGGATGGATATTGAAGATTGTTGGCGATGAGGAGTCAGCTAGGGAGATGTGCAAGGATATTGAAGATAAAAGCTCCTCCGGTATTAAAGCAGAAACACTGAATCTGATTGAGACAAGACAACCAGAAGGGGAGAGGCAAACGCACCTGATTGGATGGGTATCAGACGTCTTGGGGAGAGGAAATTCCCTACTCAACCACGCAGACGGTATCAGGGGGGTATCTATGGCGAAGCTGAGTTCATGGTGTAGATTAGGCGAGGCTTGAGTGAAAATAACAGAGTGTGACGAATGCGGTGTCGGTACGAGTTCTCGGGGAGCCACATCAGGATCCATCTTTTGGGATTCTGACTCGAATAACCACCAAGCCTCAGTGCCTGCATGCGATGCTTGGCGTTGCTTGAGTTGCTGAAAGTGATCTGGCAGGTTTATAGATAGTGGGATGTATGTGATAGCAGACCCTATCCCGAGCATTCGCCAAGTTTAACGTTGGGTCATACAGGTGAAGAAAGAAATGGCTCACCTCCAGCACCAAATTTAGCGCAGGCATAATCGCTGGCTTGAAATTGGGAAGCTAGGTGCACCAGCTAAAAATGTAATTAGCAGGAGAAGATGACGGCAACACGCGATTAATAAATTACCTGCACAGCCAATTTCTTTTCGAGATCCAGCTCGGAAATAGGAGAAGACCAGGCGCCGACTGTTCCGAGTCCCCCCGCTTGGACGACAACATCCACGGTTGGGAGTGTTGATAACATTGGTGTTCGTTCTGTGCGCCGTGGTGGGGCCAGTATCAATGCTAATATCGGTCAACCCGGTGTTATTGTTGAAGGGGACGTAAAAGAAACCCGAGCCGCGCAGAGCGCGCCGTCTGGTAACCGGGGGGAGTGAGCCTATCTGCAGTACAGGAGACGTCCAGGACTGAGAAGCACAAACACTCTGGCAGCTTCTCGTTCGTCCTCGGCAATCAATCAATTCAACGAACAACCGGGCCGGCACTCCGGTGTGTTCAAGTTCCGCGGCATTTCAGTCGACCATGACTTACTGCCGCCATGTCCTCAGCTGGCCTCAAGAAGAAACTCAAGGCGGTGAAAGAAGCACTCGACGAAAAAAAGTTCCAGTTGGCCCACGATACGAGTCTGCAAATCCTCGAGTACGAACCAGACAACTATTTTGCGTACGTTCCACCGTGTGTGGCAATCTCAACGATCTGACGATCTGCAGTAAGATATACTATGGGAGGTCTTCGTTAGAACTTGATAAGATCGACCAAAGCGAGCAAGTAATTGTACTCCCTCTTGTACATCTGTGACCCGTAGCCAACGTATCACTCTAACTTTCAAGGCATTCCGATCCGCTATCGAACTAAACCCAAAGCAGCAGCTTGGATGGCAGGTATTACCGTGTACCCCCTTCGGGTCTGTGTGTTTACTGTCCTTATCATTAGGGTTTGTGGAAGACATATGAGCGTGGCCAAAAATGGGACAAATGTGATGAGACACTCCTGGAGCTTGCCATCCTTTTCGGAAATTCGTACGCATCTCTTGAGCATTGAATATGCTCCATGATGATTTGGCGCTAGCGATGATGTCACTAAGTGTGCCTCTTCGGTCCAAAAGTTGATAGAATTGCGTAGAGAACATGGATCTCGGCGTCAGGCATGTCTCCCAGATGCTTTGAATAATGGTCAAGGCTCACGATCTGTTTTAGTTGGCCGATGCTCTGTCACTGTACCTTCCGGACTCCGCAATCTACCCCACACTATCCACACTCCCTGCACCTGACTTGACAGGCCTAACTGATACTGCAACAGCTTCAAGTCAGGCTGCAATATATAATTCTCTACCTATCTTAGAAGAGATCGTCTCTCTCAACGAAGCAGACGAAACAGAGATGCTGGAGAAGGAAATAGGCAATCGTCGCAAACGGCTGCATGCTGGTAGTCCTCGAAGTGTCAGAAATGAAGTCGTACGAGAAGTTTACGGAAGTTCGAAGGTATGGTACCTTATTCCATTTTGCGTCCTTGAACCCACCCACCGCCATAAGCTGCCTTATCTATACGATGAAATTCTCAATCACCCTAATACTTCGGATGAGCTTCGTCGTCAGACGGAATCGAAGCAACTTCGCCGCAAGCGAGATCACCTCTTTTCTTTACCTTCCGATGATTCCATGAAACAACAGCTTGCGATAGAAGTTGAGAAGTTGATCAGCGGCGTAGTTTTGCTGCGTATCACAGATGAGTTGGCATGGTCGGCTTTCATAGATGGACAAAACCACGAAGCCATCGGTACTGCAATTTCTCCATCTGACTGTGCATGTCCTGATTGACTACTCAGAGCAATATGATTTCGATATTTTGCGTCAATATGTCAAGTTGTTTCCTGAACTAGCGCTCGCAAGGCTCATTTCCACCTATCTTGCTTATTTGGGTATCCCTCTACCGGACGAAAACGAAAGACCAGCGCCTTTCGCCTCGTTAGATGACGTGTTCAAAGTTATCTCGGTCGGTTCTTCCTTTTGCATCCCGTGTGCGCACCTCTAGACCTTGCCAAACAGGAACCCGAATCGGCCTTAGAGTCGTCAATATTTGCCCGGAGGGTAATGGCAGAAGTGTATCTTTTTGACCAAGACTACCAAGCCACTATCACTGTATCCGAAGCAGGTTTAGAATTAGTCAATGCTTATCGAGTTGACACCGGTTCTGACTTAATCCTGTAAGTAACTTTTACATTCACAGCTCGAAGGCCTGAATGATGGCGCTGTTCAGTGTCAGAAAAGCGTTCAATGTCGCTTTAGCGACATCACTCGTTCACCTGTACCCTCCCAAGCATCACACCAGAGCCCTCCGTATATTAGAGGACGTACTATCCGAGGACCCAAACAACGTGGGTTGCCTCATTGGCCGTGGCTATGTCTTACAGCGCGCTGGGAAGTGGCTTGAAGCTGCGTCCTGCTTCTCTCGAGTATCCGATGGTCACCCAGAAGAAACCCGCGACAGTATACGTGCACAGGAGGAACATGCCTGGTGTCAAGTGCAGCTGAACCACGTTGATGAGGCAATTACTGAGCTGAGAGCTGTCATCGAACTATTGGAGAATGAAAAAGACAGCGATGAGGATAAGTCACGGTGCTGGTGGCGACTGGGTAGAGCTTACTGGGAGATGGGAGGCGAGTGAATTGTTCCTCATCTATCAAGGCACATTTCTAAAAGGATTCTTATAGCTGACCACTGGGAGGAGGCATACAAGCACTTTATCACGTCTCTCAAACACTCCTCATCCTTCGCCCCCGCTTTTACTTCCCTTGGGATTTATTATTTGGAAGCCGCAAATCCACTAGATCCGATTCGAGCATCGAAATGCTTTCAGAAGGCCTTCGAGCTAGATGCAAGGGAGGGCGATGCCGCCAGACGACTTGCCGAAGGCTTTGCAGAGGAGCGAGAGTGGGATCTCGTTGAAGTTATAGCGAACCGGACCATTGAAGGCGAAGGGGGATTCGAAGACTCCCAGGAAATCATGGCCGGACGTTATTTACCGGTTAATGCATGGGCATGGAAAGCTTCTGGGCTGGTCCACCTGGTAGGTTATTACCTTTTATCAAACACCCGTGCTGGACTAACACCCAGAGGAGAACCGGGGGAGTTTACCTTCTGCAATTCAGGCTTTCCAGGTAGCACTTCGTGCTGATCCCGATGACCAGCCAGTATGGATTCGTCTAGGAGAATCATACTCCAAAGCTGGCCGGCATGCCGCTTCCCTCAAGGCTCTTCATCGTGCCGCGGAGTTACGGCCAGAGGATTGGATGTGTACATTCCTGATCGGAGATGTTCATCGCCAGACGGGACGGTTTCAGGACGCGATCGAGTCTTTCCGTTCTGTTTTACAGGTTCAACCAAATGAGCCTGGTGTTTTGACATCCCTCGCACGGACATATATCGATCTTGGTCTTTCGGAACTTTCTACTGGATTTATATCTCGTGCGCAAGATTCGTTCATGGATGCCCTGAGGATCTCGTTTCGGTTCTTGGATACCAACACGTCATTCCATAGTTTCGTATGGAAGATCGTTGCAGATGCTATCTATAACTTCTCTCAAGTATCTTTTTTCACAGATGAGGCCGCTGTTCGATCTGTTCTCTTGCAAGCATGCGGCTACCTGACGTCAGATTCTGAAGATAGACTTGCGGGAAGCGTGACGATCCCAATTAAACTTCCCGACGATCGCCTCACGGGGACTGACGCCTTGAAGGTTGCTGTCGCAGCTTACAGCCGTCGGATTTCACTAGGTCTTCTTGGGGTTGCTGCCACAGGCAGCGCTTGGTTTGACTTTGGCCTTTCACTCTTCAACCTCACGCAGAAAATTTTCCCGGAGGGCGAGCAACGGGATAAGGCATTGAAGCAAGCGATCGCGTCTATCAAGGAAGCCATTCACGCGCAGCCAGGCGAAGACAACTACTGGCGTGCGTTAGGCGATATGAGTCTCGTGTCTCAGCCAAAAGAAGCCCAGCACGCTTACATTCGAGCGCTAGAGATCAACTCCAAGGTGATCGCTCGTATTCCTTGTCTGATTGCCCGATGGGATTTCGCTGATCTCTCGTATCCAGAATGTCGACGTCTGGACAAGCTTCGGCTTCCTCTGCTTCTACCATGACGATCTCGAGTTGGCCAGCGATGCGTTCCTGAAGGCACAAACTTTAGATCCAGATCACACCATGGCATGGGTCGGACAAGCCCTAATCGCCACGCGAAACGGACATCACGCAGACTCGCGCATGCTGTTTGAGCATGCTGTGAGTTTGTCAGCTGACGTTGTGAGTCAGCAAAACCGATTCGCACACCCTGGGTGATCGCTAATTTAGTACTACTGGATTATCATTCAAGCCCGAAGCCGATATTGAGTTCTCCAGATGTGAATTTGAACAGTACCTCAGGGCCGGGCACAGCCATCGCACATCTCCAAATGATCTTTTCCCCGCGTTCTTTGCGCTTGATAGATACCTCAAACAGCGCCCGGATGACGCATCCGCTCTACATATGTTCGGTCTCGTCTGTGAGCGCATTGGCCATATCCCGCTCGCCATCGAGCGCACCGATCATGCAATTGCCGTGCTCGAGGCGGCGTACGAAGAAACCGAGGACTCGATCATCGAGCGGCAGTACATCATCGCAAACACGACTGTAGCTCGGCTGCGCCTCGCAGTGCGAGATTACGAGGATGCCCTTAACTCGTACCAGACAGCGCTTGGGCTTCTGCCGGAAGAAGGGGAAGGAGAAGATAAGGTACTGAGATCACAATGTCTGTTCGGATCTGGCCTCGCCAGTTTCAAGCTCGGCACGCTAGAGGCCGCACTTGAGAATTTTGAGGCGGCGCTCGTCACTGCTGGCGAAGACTTGCATATGCGCGGTCATGTCACAGTTCTGTTAGCTCAGACGATGTGGGCCATAGGCACAGAGGAGGGACGAGAAGCCGCAAAGACCCAGCTCTTGGATTGGTAAGCGTACCGTTCTCGTTGTTGGAAAACCCGTTTGCTGATCACAGCCACCCCGGGAACGATGTAAAGCATCACGCAGGACCCGGAGAACCTGACAGCGATCAATGCGCTCGCCGGTATGGGCATCCTAACCGACGACGATGGCCTGATCGATGCCGCTTTATTCGAACTCAAATCGCTTCCCCTCGATCTCCGTCACAGACGTGACCCACGACGCGACTTTTCGTACACACTGAAGCAGCACTATCTAGGCCAGGTAAGCAAGCGACCACCGTCTCACCCATTCGCTCCCCGCTTCCCTTCCTTCTCTTCGCCACGCCCTAACCAACACAACGCCCGACCTTTAAAAATTGAACTTCACAGGGAAACCTCACAGCAGCTTTAAGCGAGGCGCAAAAGGCCGTACACGCCGAGCCCGCGCGCGAAGATGCCCGGCGAACGCTGGCCACCTTACTGCTACAGTGTGGCGAGCCCGCCGCGGCACGAGCCGTCATTTCCCAAGCAGGCGAAAATAGCGATATTGCCGATTTGCGCGCGTCGATCGGGCTGCGTTCGGTGGCTAGGGCGCTCTCCGGTGACGAGGAAGGTATGGAGGAGGCGTGGAGCTTGGCGCAAAAGGGCATTATGTTGGCTCCTTGGGACCGGAGGAGTTGGAACGTCTTGGCGTACATAAAAAGCCGCCGTTAGCTCTATCGGGATGAGTAGGTTTTCTGTGTGCTCATCGGACTCCCGTGGATCACCAACGCTCGGCACGACTTACTGTAAGGCCTGAGGTCTCACTGAGGGAAGTACAAGTGATGTACCAATTATTAAATATTAAATGATCGGGGATGGCATTATAAATTGCAGTTGCAGATGTAGTTATCTGTTCTATACCACCTTTACAATAAATATGCGTGGTTGCAAACTAGGAACGCCCTCTCCTGCGAATATCCTCACTGAATGATAACAATGAGTATGTGTGGTCTTACGCAGGACGAACCATATGAGAATCGAACATACGAACCTGAAACTGGTCCAGTGCACTTTGCGCCACGAGAGCCATACGTCTGCTAATGGGTGTGCCCTCTTCAGTCTTATCGGCCATGGTGAGCCACCAGCGAAGACGGGCTTTAAGCGTAGACTTGTCCAAGCCATCAGTCAAACTGGGTGTGGAAAATAAGCTTGCGCGACTGAAGTGCAACCGAAAGCACGCACATCCCTCTCTCCCAAAGTGCCTCGCGCAGCTCGGGATGTGTCAACCGATCGCCCATGCCTTCCTTTACCAGAAGCTCGTCATCAAGAACCACAGACTTCAGATGCCTTTCGACCCTCCACCTGCGGTAAAAATCTGGACCCCACATCGACAGAGACAAGACACTGTATAAAGAAAAGTAATTCAGCATTATCCTCGATTCATTATAGACTCGAAATCGACTTGCCCGCAGAGCCCGGTGCCGGAGTTGACGCTTGGCAGCGATGACGCTAAGGCTGTTGGACCTGCCTTGCGCACTTCCAAAAGGGCATCACGCATTTCTTCAGCATAGGCACGCTGCTTCTCGCAGCGCTTTGCATCAATCCGTTCGCGCTGGGAAGCTAAAATACATGTTGACGGGAGCATGCCAGGTGCGTACAGAACGATGAGCGGGATGACTTCCTCAAGAACAATAACGATCGCTACGAATGGGACAAGTCTAAATTCGCGTGGGGTGAGAAGAAGAGTTTGAGGCGGAGTGGTTAGATACCTTGCAAGGTCACCCTTATTTGTTTGAATGAATCGAGATTCCCATCGAGACAGAGGTTTTCCGCCTGCCGTCACCCGTGCTTGAATCTCTTGAGCCCGCCTTCGATGTATGATAACCAACTTGAGACCTCGAAAGTAGAATTTCTGAAAAAAGGAGTTAAGTACTGACAACTCGGAGTTTAAAGGTCGACGGACAAATAGTTCCTTGGCCTTGTGCCAAAGCGTCGCAACTTTTCCCGCACCTGGAGGCGGCCGTGCAAGGACCCCATGAATGTATGCTTGTTTCATATCCTCGTTCATGGTCTCAACTACTATGTTAGACTGCTTTGCGGTGGATGATGCAGGCTGGGATTCGGGGTTTGTCGTCAATTTCTTGGTTCTTGAAGACTGTGAGCTGGAGGGCGCCATTGGCGGCTTGATGGGGCCTGGTCTCAGTTCAACCTTAGCCTTGTGAGCGGCTGGCGGAATCGTGTGGGGGCTGGGAGCATCTTTAGACTCCGAGGTGGTGGTAGGGGGAGTGGAGAAAGAACACGAAGGTAGGAAGAATGTCTGTGAGTGAGCTGATCTTCTTCGATATAAATGAAGGGCGTTGCTCGAGGATGTGGATATGGGTGCTATGAAGGTGGCACGAGGGGAACCGAACACGGGGGCATGACGGCGGTTACGGGAGAGCTGATGATACCTGCCAAAGAAAGAGTGAGAAAGGTACGTTGAGAAGACAAATGGAACGACAGACCCGTGAGGGAGACCCTTTCCTCGCAGTGAGCTCAACATCTTACTGAGCTGCCCGGTGTCGGCGACGCGAACGACTTGTCCATCCACGTGACACAAAATGACGTAATACTCGTTATCGTCGCGCTTCAAACGGGCGAGCCAGTCGGAATCATTTTCGGATTACAGTATCTCCACACTTTCCACCATGGCCAAAGGAGCGAACCTCTCCTCAGCATTCATCTTTGACTCTGAAAACACTTACCAAAAGGCAACGCTTGCCCA
>WNFQ01003850.1_pt1 | contig 14989 bp, 16 predicted proteins | sample 5400171 | NCBI WGS metagenome assembly WNFQ01 (sample SAMN13153356, study PRJNA577476) | soil metagenome | isolation source: 20 cm soil under Madrone tree | place: USA:California | collected 2016-06-14
AACGAATTTAGCCGGCCGGCCCTTTTTTCCCCATCATCGCCGACAACAGCCACTTCCTCAAAACAGCAATGAAATACGGCTTCGTCTCGCGAAACATCAGCCCCATACCCTCGTTTTCATCCACAAAGACGACGCTTGCTTGCGCTTCAAAAAACTCCGTCGCAGTGAAAACTTTTACTCCCAGCGCTGTCCCCACCGGATAGGGACTTACCGTTTCCACATAGCAGCCATTCAAGCTGAGTTCCCGGACCTTCGCCGTGATCTTGTCTTCCGACGTTCCGTGGCGCATTTCGATCGCCCCGGCGAATGTATATCGGGGAGTGCGGCGGCGCTCTTGTTCCATGGTCCTCCGGGGAAGAGGAAACGCGACGATTTTACTCCTCTATCTCGGAATGTGCGTGCCAATCTTCTGCTGTCCTGCCTTCTCGTTTACCCTCGAGAAGAGCAGAAAGTCGAAGATCTTTCTTTTCGTTAGGGATGATGATCGTGAGGCCCTAGAACGAAGGATTGTTTCTCAATTCCGACCACTGAACTCCGAGTATCTTTTCAATCTCCGCAGGCGCATTCGGCTAACGCGCCGAGCGGAATTCTCGGCTCGCGCTTCCGCCCAGCTTCGCGAACACGCACTGGCACCGTGGCAGCTTTGATCTGCCGCTCTTTTCTTGGCTGCAGTGCCAGGCTCAATTTCTCCCGCAGTCTCCGGTGCGCGCGGAACAGCCGCAGTCGCACCGCCATCGCCGAAATTCCCACGCGCTCCGCGACTTCTTGCGTCGAATATTGCAAAACGTCTCGCAGCAGGCAGACCTGCCGCAGCTCAGGGGCAAGTTGCTTGATGGCATCCGCCAGATGTTGGCGCATTTCGCGCCGTGCAAAGCGCTCTTCGGGATTTTCCTCCGGCGCCGCTACGTTGCTTCCCAGCGTCTCTTCGCCCGCGCCGTTCGGCTCTTCCAGCGAAAGCACTTTTCCGTCACGCCGCTTCCGGATTACGTCAATGGATGCGTTCGCCGCAATGCGAGACACCCAGGCGTGCAAATCGTCCCGAGTCTCGTCTTGGCTCCCGTTAAATTGCTCCAACCTGGAGATGGCTTTCAGGAATGCTTCTTGCCGGACGTCTTCGGCTTCCGCGGGATTGCGCGTCAGCCGCAGCGCTCCCAGGTACAGCGCGGGCCCGTACGGGAGGATCAATTTGGCCAGAGATTCGCGGTCGCCTCTTCGGGCTTGCAGTAGCAGCCCCGCGCGGGTGGCAGTGTCGAAGGCTATGGAGGTGCTGCACATGGCGCCGATAAGAATGGCAGTCCAAGCGCCACGGCTCAACGAGCTGTAATTTACAGAAAAGAAAGAACTAATGGCGTTCGATGAGAAATACTACACATGAAAAAGTGACCGCTTCTGGGACGCAACGGTGCGTTTCCGGTCATTCCCCGCTGCATCCCAAAATGGCTGTCCAGGCACGGGCACATGGCTTGTTTCCAAATTGCCGGAGATCTGCTAGCGCACCAGCTTCTCCAGTGCAGGAAACGAAGACGGGACTGTATAAGAGCGCTCGGGAACTCCCGACCCGGCCTTGATCGCGTCAGCGATCATCGAGATGGCTTGCCCCGTGTTGGGCGGCACGAGCACCGTGGCCTTGAGCTTTCCGGTGCGCACCCAGGTCTGCCCGGTCTTCGGCAATCCATCCACACCGGTGTAAGGGAGGCGCAGCCATTGCTCCCGCTCTTCCGCTCTACTGCTGTCCTCAAAAGCCTTTCGCGCGCCCATGGCCATTGCGTCATTCTGCGCGCCGATCAAATCGATGCCGCCCTTGCGGGCAAGATTCAATCGCAGCCACGAGGAAATACTTTTGTGAGCGCTCTCCTCGGTCCACTGCCCGCGCAGCGCCGTGACTTGTATCTTCGAGGGCAGCGCACTGTGCATCCCCTCCGTCCGATCCCTCGCTGCGGAATTCTCCGAAGGTCCCTGGATGTAAAGGATGGAGCCGCCGCGGGGAAGCAGCGCGGCAAACTGCTGGCCCTGAATCTTGCCGACTTCTTTGTGATCGGAGCTGATGGAAAAAATGGGAACGCGCGAAGCCTTGCGCAACTCCGTGAGATATTCCGCTTCGCGGTTCAGCACCGCCCAGCAGATTCCCGCGCCCACCGCGGTGCGCGCCACCTGCGGCAGCGAAGTCGCTCCCACCGGCTCGAACACAATCGCATCGGGACGCAATTCCGGAGCGGCTTGAACGGCTTTCAGAATCTGCGTGCTTTGCGTAATCGCGTCGTTGTCCGCGTAGAGAATCTCGAGATCGACGCCCAAACGCCGCGAAGTTTCCTGCGCCGCGGCGGCCTGCTCCAGCTGGTAATCGTTGTCGCGGGTGGTCAGCGAAACGAGGAAGCGAAGCTTCTTCATCCGGTTCCTTTCTCTTGTAAAGAGGGAAGCACCTTTTTCCCATCATCGCACCCGCAAGAAAAAGAGAAACTGAATCGTTTTATGCTGTGCTCTTTCGAGAAAGTTCCTGCGCCGTTAAGTTCTCAACATCTGAACGCGAAGAGCTTCATTCCGATGCTGCCTGCGGCGTACAACAGGATGGAAGGCGCACCCGCGAGGAAGAATCAAGTCCTCTTCTACTCGGCGGGTTGAAGCTTGTCGCCCTGCATTTCCCACTCGATGCGCACAAGAAAATCGAAGTGTATGCCTTCGGTTTTGAGCCAGCCTTCGAGAGCTTCGCGGGAATCGGCGCGGAACTCGACGAACATTTTTCCTTCAAGCATGTTGACGAGAACGCGCTCGGCGCGAGCCGTGCCGCCGGCTTGCATTCTTTGTGCGAGGACTTCAGCGCCCTGGCGGGTGAGGCAGGCCAGCGTGTGCTGCGTAAGGTAGCGTGGCATCGGAACTCCCGAAACTTGGTGGAGATCTAAGTATTTCACACACCGGGAAGGAGATGAATATCAGTCCGCGGCGGACCGAAGCCGTGATTAGACTAACTTCATGACGCGGAAACCGGCGAAGCCGGCGCGGGTGAGGGCAGCGAGTTCGCGAAAGAGGACGGGGTCGATCTCGGTGAAGTTGAAGCAGGACTTGCCCTGCATGCGCTTCCGAAGTTCCGGCGAGATGCGCTTTTGCAGATCTGGAGTCATGTAGACGGGCATGAGGTAGTAGCTCACGTAGTTTTTGCCCAGGCGAACGGCGCCGAAGAGGACCGGCTTCCCTTTGTAACAGGGGAGGAGAGTTTCGAGATAGTAGAATTCCGGCCTGTAGCGGACGACGCTGAGACGTTTTTCATAAGGGGTCAGGATTTTCTTCAGCGCGGCGAAGACGGCGGGAAAATCCTTTGCGGACTTTGCGGGCGCCGTCTTTTTTCGCGAGGAAGGTGTTTTTTTCTTCTTCAAGAAAATCCCTTGGAGAGGCCTGTCTAAACGTAAGCCAGTATAAGGGTCAGCTTCAGTGCTGGAAAGAGGCGATCTCCTGCTGAGGTCAAGCGACCGGCGGCGTACGCATCGCCATTGCCCGGAATTAGAAAGTCGCCCCGTCAAGGACCTTGAATGGGTGGATAGCCGGCAATGAAGACCGGCTGGGCAGAAAAAGGGCGAAATTGGAGGAAACATTTGGTGCACTCCATCGTTTCTAAGGCATGAACTTGCTTGCAAACCTGCGGTACACGCTGCGGCAAATCATCAAGAATCCAGGATTTTTCCTTGTCGCGGTAGCGGCACTGGCGCTGGGGATCGGCGCCAACACAGCTATTTTCAGCGCAGTAGAAGCAGTCCTGCTGCGGCCGCTACCGTATGCTAACCCGGACCGGCTGGTGATGGTGTGGGAGGACGCGTCCTTCATCGGTTTTGCATTGAATACGCCGGCGCCGGCGAACTACGTGGACTGGAAGGCACAGAACCATGTGTTCACGGACATGACTGCTACGCGCTATACGACGGCCAGCCTGACAGGGGACGGGCAGCCGGAGCAGCTTTCCGGGCGAAAGGTGACACCGAACTTTTTTGACGTTCTGGGCGTTCAGCCGGTGGTGGGAAGACCGTTCACAGAGGAAGAGGACAAGGCACAAAGCCCGGTGGTTGTGCTCAGCCATAACCTCTGGCAGAGGCGATATGGCGGGGATGTGTCCCTGGTTGGCCGGTCGATCCTTCTGGACGGAATCCAAACCAAGGTGGTCGGAATCATGCCGCGTGGATTTTTCTTCCTGGACCGGAAGAACAGCGATTACTGGGTGCCGACGGCATTTACGCCGGAGCAGTGGGCGCGGCGGCAATCCCATTTTCTGAGTGTGGCGGCGCGGTTAAAGCCAGGGGTGACGCGAGAGAGAGCTCAGAAGGACATGGAGACCATCGCTGCCCGGCTGCAGCAACAATATCCGGTTTCGAACGCAAAACTGGGCGCTGTGGTGGTGCCCATCAAGGAAGATTTTGCGGGAGACGCCCGAAACGGTCTGCTGGTGCTGCAGTTGGCGTCCGTTTTCGTGTTGCTGATTGCCTGTTCCAACCTTGCGAATCTATTGCTGGCGAGATCGACGGGGCGGAAGCGGGAAATCGCGGTTCGAATTGCATTGGGAGCTAGCCGCGGACAGATTGCGAGGCAGATGCTGACGGAGAGTCTTCTGCTCGCGGCAGTGGGGGGAGCGCTCGGTTTGGCAATTGGGCAGGCGGGCTGGAGCCTGTTTGCGGGCCTGGTGCCCTCGCAGGTGGGAGAGGGCGGATTCCAACTGAATTGGCCGGTGCTCTTGTTCGCGGCAGCCATTTCGGTGGTGGCGGGCGTGTTGTTTGGGTGTGCGCCTGCGCTGCGGGCCACGGATTTGTCCTTGCACGACACTCTGAAAGAGGGCGCGCGGGCTGGAGAATCGCGGGGAGGCTTGCGCCTGCGCGATGGACTGGTGGTGGGGCAATTTGCGCTGGCTTTTGCACTGGTCGTGGGTGCGGGACTGATGATTCAAACGATCTGGAATCTCCGGAAGCAGCCGCTAGGTTTTCGCGCCGATCATCTGCTGACGCTGGCGGTTCCCATCCCGAAAGTAAAATACGACACCGACGAGAAGACGCGCGCGTTTTTCCGGAACGTTGCGGAAGAAGCGCGCGCGTTGCCCGGAGTGAAGGGCGCGGGATTCGCGTCCGACGCACCGTTCATGACGTACGGAGACACGGAAGGGTACGTCGTGGAAGGAGAGCCAAAGCTTCAGCCGGGCCATATGAACGATGCGCTGTATCGAGAGGTGAGCCCGGAATATCTGGAAACGATCGGAGCCGAGGTTCTGGAAGGAAGACTGTTGGAGACCAGCGATCGCACGGGCGGAGCGCGCGTGATTGTCATCAACGAGTTCTTTGCCAAACGGCATTGGCCCGGCAAAAACGCCGTAGGCAAGCGTATAAAATTTGGTGACAGCGACGACGAAACCAAGAATCCTTGGTGGACGATTGCCGGCGTGGTGCGCGACATCCGCGAGCGCGGGTTGCTGTACGACATGAAGCCCGCCGTGTACGTGCCGCTGACGCAAGTGGCGAGTCCGGAGAGATATTCGTTCCTGGTGGTGCGGGCGTCAAACGATCCTGCGAGCACGATCAAGATGGTCGAAGGCGCGGTCTGGTCAGTGGATCCGCAGCAGCCGGTATCTTATGTGCGCACGATGGATCAACTGATAGAGACCGACGTAGCGGACCGGACGCGGCCGATGGTGTTGCTGGGAGTGTTCGCGGGGCTGGCCCTGGTGCTCGCATGCCTGGGCGTCTACGGCGTGCTGGCGTACGCCGTGGCACAGAGGACCCGAGAGATTGGCGTGCGCATGGCGTTGGGAGCGAAGCCCGAGGACGTGACAAAGATGATCCTGGGGCGTGGGATGAAATTGAGCGCCATCGGATTGCTGGCCGGTGGAGCGCTGGCGGCGGGGCTCGGAGCGCTTCTGCGCACGCTGCTTTTTGGAGTGACGCCGGCCGCGCCGGGAATTTATGCGGTGACGGCCGGGGTGCTCGTTCTAGTGGCCGTGATGGCTTGCGTGATTCCGGCGTTACGCGCGGCGCGCGTGGACCCAGCAGTCGCGTTGCGGAACGAATAAAACAAGAAGACATTTTGAGCTTCCGGACCTGTCCGAACCGGCAGGTTGGCGGTGAAGCACATTTTGACCGTGCGGCAATTGAGCTTGCCGAACACGCATTACACTCAAGGTTAGTAGGGACGGATTGGTCCCTGCAAAGATGGGGCATGATCCTTCCACTGCGTTCCGCGGAGGGAACGCAGGTGAGGATGAAGAGAATGAGACGCACATTGCTTCCTATTACGATTATTCTGCTGGCGCTGGTGGCGGCACGCGGCGTAACAGCTGCCCCGCAAAGAAAGGGCTCGGCGACGCTGACCGGCACCGTGCTGGGACCGGATGACCGGCCGGTGGCGCATGCGAGCGTGTCGTACCAATCCTCCAGCGGCAACGCGCCGCACGCGGTCCACACAGACTCGCACGGACAATTTACGATCACAAAGTTGCGGGCAGACAACTACGACATTCGCGCATCAGGCAGAGGAGTCTTTTCCGAATGGGAGAAGAACGTCAGCCTGCGCACTGGCCAAACGAAAGAATTGACGCTGCGCCTGATCTACGCCAGGAAAATTCCGAAGGCATACGTGAAGACCAAGCCGCAGCAGTAATTCAGCCCACAAGTTGTTGTAAGGATTGCGAGATTCCTACTGATAGAGGAGCTGGGCAAGCTCGTACAAGTCGGAATCCGAAACATCCGAGACAGCACAATACTCCATCCCCTGATGGCGCCAGTGGCGCCATTGATAACCCTGCCGCAAGCCGGGCGGATGAATCGGGGTGTCCGGCTCCTTGGTGGGCAAGACAAAAACATTAATGACATGCTTGCGGCGTGCATAGACGAGTGCGGCCACATTCTGGCCGCCGAGCACATCCAGACGGCCGCCGATCAAGGCGAATCCCTCATCCGCAAAATCCCTAACCGGGGGGACAAACGCAAGCTTTCCGTTGAACCAGGGCTTGACGGTGTGCTGGTCCGACGAAACGACATCCGTAAGGTGGCCGGGTTGCAATGAGCGAACGTGCGCGTCGATTAACTCCGCAGCCGTGAAGGGGGCAGAAGAAGCGCTATTCTGAACGCGCGGCCAGGCATACCAGGAGACGGATGCGACGATCAGAAGCGCGGCGGCTAGGGCCAGCCAACGCCAGGCGGGAATCCGCAGAGCCAGGGAAGAAGCCGTCGCGGCGTCAAGATCTGCGCGAACCTTTTTGCGAAGAGAAACCGGAGCGGTTTCGTACAGACTGCTGCGCTGAAGCGACGAGCGCAGGGATTCTTCCGCTCCTAGTGCGACGGCACACTCGCGGCAATTTTCGAGATGGCGCTCAAATTCCGCGGCGCGCGTGGCGTCGAGTTCGCCATCGAGATAGCCGTGAAGGACGGTACGCGTGGAATCACAGCTCACGGGAGGCCTCCTGGGGAGAGGAGTGCGTGAGCGCGCGCTGGAGCCGCTGGCGGGCACGGGCGAGCGCGGACATGACGGTTCCGATTGGAATGGCGGTGATGGAAGCGATCTCCTTGTAAGAGCAGCCTTCGAACTCGCGGAGTACGAGAACCTCGCGGAACCGTGGGGGCAGAGTCTCGAGAGCGCGGGTAAGGCGCTCGCGGTTGTCGCCGGCGATGGCCAGTGTTTCGGGAGAGACGCTAGGTTGTTGGTGCAATTCTTCGTCGAATTCGCTCATGAGCTCCATAGGGCGGTTCTTCTCCAACCAGGTATAGCAGGTATTGCGCACTATCTGCAAAAGCCAGGCTCGCGCGTCGCCGCCGTGGAACCCACGGAAAAAACGGCAGGCACGAAGCAAGGCCTCCTGTGCAACATCTTCCGAATCCGCGCGGTTCCTCAAAAGCCATCTCGCGAGGTTGAAGGCAGCATCGAGGTGCGGCAAAACGAGCTGTTCAAAGCGCGCGCGGTCCTGCACTTCCAACACGTCCGGACCTCTTCCCTGGTCAGAGCCACTCATTCGAAGGAACCGCCTCAGGGGGGATTTTATTCCCGAATACCCCTTGGATAAGACGAATCAGGCAGCGGGTTGGTAACCATAAAAAACGGGAATAACCAAGGGCCTGCGGTGGTCTGCACAAACGAAACACGTCCCATATGCGGCGCGGGCTCCCTGGACTCTCTCACCCGCGCCGCCCTCCCAAGAGAGATGGCAGGAAAGGGTGACGGTAAAGAGTTAAGGAGACAAGTGTGTCCAAGCATAAAGGAGAACAGATGGCGGGCAAGGTGAAGGATGAACTACTGCACGATCACAACCATGACGGGATTGACCGGCGCGGATTCCTGAAGTGCATGGCCTGGGCGGGAACGGGCGCTTTCTGCGTGATGCAGGGAGGCGTGCTGAAATCGTACAGCTTGAGCCGGCTGCCGAAGTTAGGCCCCAAGGAAGCCATGGGCGAGCTAAGTTTCGTGCAGATCAGCGATAGCCACATGGGCTTCAACAAGCCGGCGAACCCTGACGTTGCGGGAACGCTGAAGGCGGCGGTGGACAAAATCAATGGCCTCTCGGCGGCGCCAGAATTCATGTTGCATACCGGAGACATCAGCCACCTTTCGAAACCAGAAGAGTTCGACACCGTGGATCAAATTCTAAAGAGCGCCACGCCCAAGGATGTGTTTTACGTTCCCGGGGAACACGACGTGTTGAACGACGACGGCAAGCAATTCCTGGAGCGCTATGGAAAAAGCAGCAAGGGCGCGGGCTGGTACAGCTTTGACAAGAAGGGCGTGCACTTCGTCGGGCTGGTCAACGTGATGAACCTGAAGGCCGGCGGGCTCGGGACGTTAGGGCATGAGCAGCTGGAGTGGCTGGAAGACGACGTGAAGCATTTGAAGCACAGCACACCGATCGTCGTGTTCGCGCACATTCCGCTGTGGTCGGTGTATCCAGAGTGGGGCTGGGGTACCGAGGACAGTGCCCAGGCCCTGGCGTACTTGAAGAAGTTTGGATCCGTGACGGTGCTGAACGGGCATATTCATCAGACGATGCAGAAAGTCGAAGGCAACGTGACTTTTCATACGGCGGCTTCCACCGCGTTTCCGCAGCCACAACCCGGCAAAGCGGATTCGCCGGGACCGATGAAAGTGCCAGCCGAGCAACTCAAGAGCGTCCTGGGAATTACGGACGTCAACTACGTTCAAGGGCAACACGCGCTGGCGGTTGTGGACTCTTCGCTCGCGTGAGCGAGAAGCAGCTCGAATAAATAAATCAATTCGAATCTGAAAAAGACAAAAGAGGAGAAAAAAACATGCGGAGAAGTGTGCTTATTTCGAGTCTTGGTGCGGCACTGGTGGTTGCCGCGGGAGCGCTGGGCGCGGGCCGGCAGCGCTTCGAGTTGAGCGCGCAACAAAAACCGGAGACTGCGGAAGTGAAGATCGATAACTTCAGCTTCGGCCCGGCCGCGCTGACGGTGCCGGTGGGAACCACGGTTTCCTGGACCAATCGCGACGATATTCCGCACACGGTGGTAAGCACGGAGGGCGTGTTCAAGTCCAAGGTGCTCGATACCGACGAGAAGTTCTCCTTCACCTTCAGCAAAGCGGGAAGCTATCCGTACTTCTGCTCGATTCACCCGAAGATGACCGGCAAAGTTGTAGTGCAGTAAGGGAGGAGCCGCCTTGCACCCCTTTGACATCAGAGCGGCACTACTCGCGAAACACGCTCAGCACGTCGTACTGATTCATTTTCCGATCGCGCTGTTTCTGGCTGGCGTAGCGTTCGATTTTCTGGCCCATTGGAAGAAGCAGCGTTTGCTGGCGGCCGCGGCTTATTACAATTTCTTCGCCGCCGCGCTTACAACCATTCCGGTCTTGATTACCGGGATACTTGCGTGGCAATGGCAGCTCGAAGGCCAACGCTTAAAGGGAATTCTTCTGATGCACCTGGTAGCGGGATGCGTTTCGAGCGCGCTGATCTGGGTGGTTTGGCTCCTGCACAGGGGAGCGCAGCGGGAGGAGGGAGGGATCCCACCAGGATACCGGCTGCCCGTGGAGGCAGTGGCAGTTGCGGTCGTTGTATTGACCGGGCACCTAGGCGGATTCCTCAGCGGAGTGAATGTCTCAAGCTAGGTTATCGGAGTGACCCTCGAGGAGATGGCGTGCCGCAAACTGGCTTTCTCGGTACGAATGCCCCCTGGACCGCTGACGTTACCCTTCTGCTCGAGCTCACGTTAGGAGCTGGCTTACTTGCCGGGGCGTTGCTGGCGCGCGCCGGACGCCATCGGGTCCATGCCGCATGCCAGTCTGCCATCGTACTCCTCAATCTAATGGTGATCGTCTTGACGATGTTGCCCTCCTTTCGTCGTCAGATACTCCCCAAACTTCCAGGCAGGATTGGAAAGCCCTACTATGCGGTCGCCGTAGTGCATGCGACGCTGGGGGGAATCGCTGAACTCGGGGGTTTGTACATCCTGCTGGCAGCCGGAACAACCGTGCTTCCGGAGAAATTCCGCCTCAGGCGCTACAAATTCTGGATGCGAGGAGTTCTCATACTGTGGTGGATCGTTCTTTTCCTCGGAGTAGCCACATACGCCCGGTGGTACGTGCCCCGAAGATGAGCGCCTGGACTGATGGATGGACCGTTCGCGGATTAAACTGGTGCGAGACAGCGGGCAAACAATTGGATCAAATTGCTGCGAAATCGGATTAGTACTATCGGGAGGGGCAGACCCTAGCAGTCGATGCGTGCCATCTACTATCTTGTTGATAATAAGCAGCTTATCTTGTGACAAAAGTTTGATTTCTGGTCATAGATAGCCCCGCTGTACTACTACCCTCGTACCCCGTCCTGTGGCCCTGGCGACCCATTGAGGCTCGCAATACAGGTGCGTAGTCTCTGAGGAACGGGTTGGGGGCCGCGCGGGGACAGCGGCTCCGCAAGGGGTCGTGTGCGAGCTTCCCAACCCGCCAATTCTGCTTCCCGCTTCCGTCTATACCGTGTCTTTGCATCGGGCGGCAACTGCCTTGCAGCTTAGAATGGCAGGATGAGACGGCCACGCAACAAAGTCAGACGGATGATAGAGTTCCAAAATCTGAACGAGCCGGGGGATGAAAGGATTGCGCGACAGGTGAAGGCGAGAGGCAACAAACGATCGAAATGTTTGGGGTCGGTGATCGTACTTCTGGCACTGCACACGATGGCTGCCAGCACGGCGAGAACCGGCGAACCGGGACCTCGACGATTAGAGAATGTGACAAAGCTGGCCTTCGATCACTACGTGGCGCTCACGCAGGCGCGAAACGACGCGGAGCTGAAGCGCGGTTCGAATCTCTTGTGGGTGGATGGATTAGCCGAAGGCCCGCGCGGGGAGGCTTACGCTGCGCTGAAGAGCGGCGAAGTGAAGATGCAGAAGCTGGAGACTCTGGACAATCGAAAAAGCATCCCTTGTCCCGGGGGAATGATTCACCACTGGACGGGTTTGGTTTTCATTCCGGGAGCGAAGCTGGACGAAGTGCTGAGCGTGCTTGAGGACTATGACAAGCACTCGATGTATTTTGCTCCGGATGTGGAACGCTCCAAGATCGAGTCAAGGAGTGGCGATCATTTCCAGGTTTTCCTGCGCTTTCGCCGGCACAAAGTGATCACCGTGGTGCTGAACACCGAGCATGCGGTGGACTACTTCCATGATGCGCCTGGGAAAGCGCACAGCCGGAGCTCGGGCGTGCGCATCGCGGAAGTGGAAAACGCCGGGAAAAGCGATGAACGCGAGAAAACGCCGGGAGACGACGGCGGATATCTCTGGCGAATGGAAACCTGGTGGCGGATGCAGGAGGGCGACGGCGGCGTCTACGTGCAGAGCGAAGTGGCTTCGCTGACGCGGGACATTCCCACGGGGCTCGGCTGGATGATCAAACCTTTCATTACGAGCATCCCGAGGGAAACGCTGAAGTTCACGCTGGAGGCGGCCAGGAAAGCCGTGGGGGCGAAAACGAGGTAAATTTCGCAGGCCTCTGAACTGCCGGTCTGGATTCAGAAAGGTAGAATGACAGCGCAGAATAATAGTTCTCTACCACAACGACAGGGCGTCAAACGATTCCTGCTCGGGTTCCAACAATCGGAAAATCCGTTTTTCACACGTGTTGCCTTGGTGATTGCGCTCCTAGGGCTGGCAGTGCGAACTGCCGTTGTTGTTCTTGCGGGCGATCGCCCAGTCGGCCAATTTAGCGGAGTAGGTGACCAAGTTCGCTACTTGACATTGGCGGACAGCATCTTTCAGGGCAATGGTTTCACCTATGCCGGCCAATCGACCGCTCTTCGTCCTCCGCTTTATCCCCTTCTACTCGCGGCATTTCACACCGCATTCGGCTCTCATTACCTACTGGCGATGAGAATTTTTCAATTCTTGATTGGTATCGCGGTTGCTTACGTGTGCCTCCTGCTCGCCGAAAAGCTTTTCGGGATTGAAGCAGGCGTCATCGCTGGAGCGATAGCGCTAACGCTTCCATCATTAGTCTTCATAAGCGCTGAGCTTCAGACGGAACAACTGGCGGCGTTCTTGATTATCCTATTCTTGTTCTCTCTCTTGGGAGAAATTCAGAGGAAAAAGAATGGCGCGGTTGTGATGGGCATTACGTCAGGAATTGCCTCCCTGATTCGATTTAACTGTGCAATCTTGCCGATTATCGGGGCGATTGGCTGTCTGTGGCCGCGACGGAACCTGAAAAATGCCATGGCAGTGAGTTTCGTCGCAGGATTGATCGTCGCTCCGTGGATCGTCCGAAACGCAACAGTGTTTCACGGCGCGGTCTTGTATTCTTCGCACGGTGGCATCAATCTTCTGGAGGGGGTTCTGATGCCCGAAGGGCGTGCTCAGAAAGGAGAGAGCGAGAGGGTTCGGGCGGCCGTCGGCTGGTTGCATACGGACATCGAATTGAATGATGCCCACCGGCTCCGCTTCCCGAGTGAAGACAAGCTTGACAAGCAAGCCCGAGCGGCCGCTATAGAAGCTTGGACAAATCTGGATTGGAAGTCCCGCCTGCAAGTACTGACTCGGAAAGTTGCGAGTTTTTGGCTAAGTACGGATCAATTCTTTGAGACCAGTAGCTTCTCCCCGGCCCAACGAGCGTTGCGAGCTTCGGGTGTGGTCGCTTACTGGATCGCGTTGGCACTCGCTCTCGTGGGCTGGCTGGATCTCTTGTCGTCATCCAAAGCCACAGCTTCTGTGATAGCGTTCTACGCGTTCTTTGTTACTGCGGCGCATTTGCCTTTCGTAATGAATACGAGATTGAGGATCCCATTCATTGACCCCTTACTAGCTGTGCTGGCAGGAGGGGGATTTTGCTTCTTAATTTGCAAGTATCAGCATCGTCGAGAGACCTATGGGCAGAACCCCGCCCTAATCTCAACTCCCACGTAGTAGAATTCGATGCACCAGCACGACACGTAACAAGTCCTCCAAAGAAATTCGCTCCCGCCGTACAGTAGCGCGAGAGCGGCCTACGGAGAAACTTTCAATTTCGGGCAGAAGCCTTTCCATCTCGATCGACGAAGCCACGAATTAAGTTGTGGATCGCAGCTGCATGACGATCCCAAGGACAACTCTGAAGCCGTGCGAGATGCGTTTTCCCCGATGGCCCGCATGAATTACGAGCATCCCGAGGGAAACGCTGAAGTTCACGCTGGAGGCAACTAGAAAGGCGGTGCAGGCGCAGAAAGGGACGAGGAACTAAAGGGCCGGAACGACCAAGCAACGGTGAGGGCCGAATCGGCTCTGGGATTTACCCTTTTTCACGCAAAGCACAGACGATGACGCCACTGCTCGTCAGAAGCGGATGGACCCAGCTACTCACTTTTCCATTCCCACTGGGAATCAGGATCATTCGATCCGCCCAGCGAGCGATTTCTTCAAAGGAATCGTACACGCTATAGGAGTAAGCGAGCCCGTCGCCTTCGGAGATCAGGTAGCCCCTGCCGGAAGTGTTCAGATAATTGAAGATGCCCCAAAGCCCGGACTTATAAAGACCAAGCTTAATCAGCCGTGCTGCGCGGGAACCCTGCCCAAAACGGTTGCTGTCTGAAATGAAAACAGCTTTTTTTGCCACACGAAGCATCTCCTTCACGATCGCGCTGGGATCGTGAACATGATGGAGAACTGCGAATTCGCAGACAACGTCAAAGCTGCCATCGGGAAAAGGGAGTTTTTCTCCGCTCGCCTGATAAATTGGACCGAAGGCATCATTGCCCTTTTGAATAGCCTGCTCGACAAGCGCGGCAACAGGTTCGACACCGCAAACGGATAGATGCGGCAGCCCCTCTTTCAGGTCCCGGAGGTTGCGACCCGTGGCAGTGCCGACGTCGAGAACGGATTGAGCATCAAGCATACGGAGGATAGAGTGGAAAAACTTCATGCTGAAGGCATCCGTGGAGCCCTCGTGAGCGTGCATCTCCTCGTAGCGAGCGGCGGTTTCTGTGTAGTACTGCCGTTGAATTTCAGCAGCTAGGTCCGGATTCGGAACCATCGGGATTCTCGGGAAAGGATGTTAGCAAAAAGCGAAGAAAGTTAGGCAGAAAGTGTGGCGGCCGGGCGAAGATTTCCCTAGGAATCAGCCAGCAGCGCCGCTATTGCGCTTTTGTGCGGCAGCATCCTGAAGCAACCTGTAAACGGCTCGGGCGTTACGATCCCAGCCCCACTCAAGTGCAGTTTTCGCCGCGGCTTCTCCAATGTGTCTTCTGCGTTCAGGATCTCGAATTAGCTCATCCAGCAGCTGGGCAAGCGCCTGAGAATTGCCCGGATCACTCAGCACAAATCCGTTGACTCCGACTTGTATGAATTCCGCCACGCCCGAAAAAACAGATGTGATCACGGGCAGGCCGCAAGCCATGGCTTCTGCGACGGGCAACCCGAAGGAATCTTCAAGGCTTGGGCTGACATAGAGGTCCGTTGCGGCGTAGAAACTGAGCACGTCTTCGCGCGGCGCTTCGAAGTGGCAGCGGTCCAAGACCCCAAGCGAATCTGCACTCGCACGGAATGAAGCAGGGGCA
>WNFQ01001912.1_pt1 | contig 14988 bp, 7 predicted proteins | sample 5400171 | NCBI WGS metagenome assembly WNFQ01 (sample SAMN13153356, study PRJNA577476) | soil metagenome | isolation source: 20 cm soil under Madrone tree | place: USA:California | collected 2016-06-14
GCCGATCACCAGGTCCGTGATGGTCGCGAACAGCCAGGGAACACTCGTGTACAGAACAGCGTGCAGCAGATCGACATGATGTGTTGTCGCCAGATAGTCGGGCAACCACGTCAGAAACAGATAGAAACTGTAATTGTACGATGCGAATCCCAGCGCCAGTCCGCAAACTCTCCGTTGCCGCAATAGATAGCCAAGCGGCGCTCCTTTGGCGGCCCGTGCCCGATCTTCCGGCTGCGCTCCTCCGCGTTTGATGAATTCCCGCTCGGCGTCCGTCAGTAACGTATCTTCACTCGGGTTCCGATAGAAAATGTAGAACAGCGCGAAATACACAGCGCTGATGATCCCCGTGGCCGCAAAATTCCATCGCCATCCGAAATACAGCAGCGTCAACCCCAGCAGTGGAACACCGATCGCAGAGGCGAATTTCGCCATGGAATCAAACATCGCCGTCGCAAGGCTTCGCTCCTTTTCCGGAAACCAATAGCCGATGGCTTTCGCATTGCCCGGAAACGTCGGAGCTTCGCCGATTCCCAAAAGAAACCGCGACGCAAACATGCCGCCGATTCCCGCAGAGACGGCCGCGCCGAATGAAGCCACACTCCAGACAATCGTGCTCACGATGCCCACGCGTCTCACACCATATCGATCCAGCAGCAATCCGGAAGGGAGTTGCAGCACCGCGTACGTCCAGTTGTAGGCGCTCAACAAATAGCCAAACATCACCGTGGAAACCCCAAACGTTGCGTGCAGCGCATCCCGGGAAACGGAAAGGTTTACACGGTCGAAATAATTCACGAGTACGCCAAACCCTAAAAGCACAGCGATACCCCATCGTCTCTTGGGAAGAGAGGAGGCCTTCGGGCCCACTGGTTGCTTCACAATCCCATCCTTTTCTCTTGGCATGCCGCGCGAAATATAGTGGAGAACCATACCTCGAGACAAGGGGTGCAATGGAAGCCCGGAAAAGATAGAAGTGAGGCGCCGATCCATGAAGAAGTAGGCGGCATCATCCTCGACTTCTGGAGAACTGCAAGCCGGGCTGATGACAGCATGGTGGGTGTCGTGTGGATATGTTCGCGCCCGGACGCCAGCAACACTGCAGATTTAGTCTGGCTAAACCACTCCTTTAAATTTTCCGGATTGACATCATTGTGACATTGCTCCTAATGTCCCCTCACTAAGTCTATTCAAGTAATTGATAGCGACTATCTAGCAAAGCGATGGTGCGAAGCGAGGGCCGTGTCGCCTTCAATTCATGGTGCGAAGGGCGTAGCCATGTGGTCAAAGCACCCGGAACGCCGCGACAGACGGGGATAGTCGAGACGTATGTCGTGGGTAGCCCACGAAAAGGAAAAACAGAAATGAAGAAGAATGTGCTGATTATTCTTTTTGCTCTTCTGTTCGCGCCTCTGTTTTCGCACGCGCAAGGCATGGGAAGCATCGTTGGCAGGGTTACGGACCCCGCCGGCGCGGCGGTCGCGGGTGCACAAGTCACCGCGACTCAAGAAGGCACGGGATTTTCCCGCGCTGCCGAGACGGACACGCAGGGGCTCTACGTGATTCCCTCTCTACAACCGGCGACCTACCGCCTGACCGTCGAGGCGAAGGGCTTCAGCACCTCGAAGCAAAACGGGATCACCCTGCTCGCGGATCAAACGCTCACGCTGAACGTGGGCGTGACGCTGGGGGCGACTACTGAGATCGTCACGGTAACGATCAACGCCCTGCAGGTGGATACGGCAACCTCCACCCTCAAGCAAGTCATCGAGCAGCAGCGCATTTCCGAACTCCCGCTAAACGGCCGTAATGCCGCGCAGCTCACCCTTCTCGTCGCCGGAGCCGTGAACTCTCCCAATGGCGGTGCCGATCAGGGCGCCACCAAGACTTTCCCTGGGGCCGTCACCTTCTCTGCAAATGGCGCCCGCCAAAATTCGATCAGCTACCAGCTCGACGGTGGCAACTACGTGGACGAGTACACGAACGTCAATCAGCCTTTTCCATTCCCCGACGCGCTTCAGGAATTCAGCGTCCAAACCAGCAACTACAGCGCGGAATACGGTTCCAACGCGGGCGGCGTCGTTAACGTCATCACCAAGTCCGGCACCAACAATTTCCACGGCGACGCCTTCGAATTCGTTCGCAATCCTTCCCTCAACGCCCAGAATTTCTTCGCCACCCCAACTACTCCTGATCGCGTCAAGCGTAATCAGTATGGCGGCACTTTCGGCGGCCCAATCATTCACGACAAAACTTTCTTCTTTGGCGGCTATCAGCGCACCGCATTCCGCAACCTTGTCCTCGGTAGCCAAAAGGTTGTCGGCCAGACCGACATTGCTAATTTTCTCGCCGCTGGACCGCTTCTGGACCCCGTTACCCACCTGGCCACTCCTGGCACGATTGATCCGGCGATCGCTACTTTGCTGGGGGTCGTCCCAGGCTGCAAAGTCGCTGGTTGTGGTCCCGGGTTTAACGCCAATGCAGGTCAACCCGATCCGAGTGCCAAGTTTTCCCTGGTCGGTGCCATCCCCACGGGATCCAACCCGACGGTGCCTTTCTCCAAGCCCGACACCGAGAACTTCGACTCCGCCATCGGCCGCGTCGATCATTCCTTCAGCCAGAACGACAAGCTCAGCGGCCGCTACGAATTCGATCGTTTCACAAAGGCGGCCGTCTTTAACCCTATGCAGCTCGTCTCTTACACGGACGCCACTTTCTCAATTGTCGCGCAGAACTTTTTGGCGCACGAAACCCACGTCTTCTCGCCCCGCCTCGTCAATGATTTTCGCTTTAGCTACTCGCGCGAGGTCTCCCACCGCGGCCCTGGGGCCAATGCCGTGGACGCCATAGCCTTCGGCGTTGCGATACCGTTCCAGCCTAGTCCCGCTGCCATCCAGGGTGTCGGCGTTCAAGGTGGTTTTTCCTTCGGCGACAACCCCCCCGCATTCTTCACGCGCAATAATTACACTTGGGCCAACGACGTCAGTTGGGAAAAGGGCAAGCACGATTTTCACTTTGGCGCTTCCGTCGAGCGTAGCCTGGTCGACCTAAACAACCTGTTTAACCAACCGGGAATCTTCGGCTTCGGCAATTCGGATAATTACTTGTCGAACCCCGCCATTGGGGCAGTGCCAGCAGGCAGCCTCGCGACATATCAGCTCTTCCTCGCAGGCATCCTCTCGGACGGCGCTAGCGTCGGCAACGGCTTCGCTCTCCAGCAGGGTGCCGGAGAGTTCAAAAACAATCGCGCAAACTTTATCGGGTTTTACGTCCAGGACAACTACCGCGTCACCCGCCGCTTGACTCTCAATCTCGGTCTGCGTTACGAACCAGCGTTTCCTTGGAGTGACACCGGAGATCGCTGGGCTCAAGTCAATCTGGCCGCGATGGCCGCCGGCACCGTTTCCAGGGTCTATCCCAACGCCCCTCCAGGCATCTTCTTCTCCGGTCAAAACGGCATTGCCAGCGATCCCGGCATGCCAAAGAATGCTCTCAATACCAATTGGACCGGATTTGCTCCTCGCGTCGGCTTCGCCTATGACGTGTTCGGCGACGGCAAGACCAGTCTCCGTGGCGGCGCAGGCATTTTCTACGACACGCGCGTCATGGGCATGCTCAGCAACCGCTTTGTGGACGAGTGGCCTTTCAGCCCACAGTTCATTCTTTCCACCGCTGGCAGTAGCGCCCCGACCGCATCCTCTAGCCCCGGCTCTTTCAGCGATCCCCTCTGCACGCAGGCTTCGACGCAGGCTGCTCTCCACTGCGATGGCGGGCAAGCTGCGAACTATCCGACATTCCCTAGCCCCTTCCCGGCGCCTACCAATTTCGCCTACATTCCGCCGTTCAACGAAATCGCCGTGAGCTACGACCCCAGCGGCAACTATCATGTCCCTACCACTTATGAATGGAATCTGACGGTCGAGCGCCAACTGCCTGCGAACTTGTTATTCCGTGTCGCCTATGTCGGCTCCCGCACCCTCCACATTCTCGAAACCCAGTATTACAATCCTGCGGTCCCCTTCAATCCTGTTACCCCGACGGGGATCCCCGGTTGTCCGGGCTCTACTTCCTCAGCGGGCAAGGCAGGCGTCGGCCTCGCGAATTGCACCGTATTCATCGGTAGTGGCGGCGCATTCAAAACCAACACCTTTTCGTCCACCGTTCAGGCCGACATTACCGACATAAACTCCAGCTACCATGCGCTTCAAACCACTGTTGAAAAGCGCATGTCTCACGGCTTTACGTTCTTGGCTAACTACACCTACTCCAAGAGTTTGGATGACCTTCCTTTCGGTGAGGGCGTCTCTGGCTTCGATACGGGTTACTCGACCCTGCCATTCAACGCTCCGGGCCGTCATCAGTTCGACTACGGACCCTCGGGTTTTGACCGCACCCATGTTTTCAGCGGGTCGTACGTCTGGCACTCCCCCAGCGTCAAGAGTTCCAGCACGTTCCTTCGCTATCTTTTGGGTGATTATGAGCTCGGCGGTATCATTACCGCCGCCAGCGGCCGACCCATCACCGTCCTTCAGGGAACCGAGATCTCTGGTACCGGCATTGGCCAGGACCGCGGCACATTCATCTCGGGTACGGATCCCTATGGCCCTAACTCCTGCGCCGGCGTAACCGCAACTTGCGTGAGCTGGCTCAATCCGACCGCGTTTCAGCCGACCAAAGTCACCACCGGATGCACGCCTCCTGCTACAACCTGCAACAACCCGGCGATTTTCGGTACCTTTGGTAACGTCGGGAAGAATGTCCTTCGACTCCCCAAGACTTCCGACTGGGATGTCCAGGTTTCCAAGTACTTCAACTTTACCGAACGCTTCAAGCTCCAGCTTCGCGCCGAGTACTTCAACGTCCTCAACCATCCCAACTTCGCCCCGGAAAGTAACAGCAGCGGTATTATCAATGGCACAGACCAGATCAGCGCCTTTGACAAGCTCAATGGCAACGCTGCTTTCGGCACGTTTCGGGCTGGACAGGGTGGCGATCCGCGCGCAGCTCAATTGGCCGTGAAAATTTTCTTCTAACCCCGCTCAAAACAGCAAGGATCGGGGCAGCCTTCTCGAGGAGGGCGCCCCGATTTTTGTTGCTCAGTTCCCCAGGTATCTGCGAGGCTGATTCTAATCGGAGGATCCCGAACTTCTCCTGAGGTGGATAGGGATGAGAAAACTCTGGCTACTGACGTTGATATCGATCCCTCTTCTTGCTGTGAGATCCGAGGAGCCACGGCCGCAAGGCTTCGAGCACTGGACCCCAGCCGCCCTGCAGCGCGCTACGCAAGCACTCGCCGCTGACGCCGCCACGGATCCGCATCATTTTGCCGTGAAGCAAATCTCGGATTATCCCAATGAGGCATTCTTATTGGTCCGCAGAGAAGCTGACGGTCAGGTCGAGTGGCACGAAACGCAAGTGGACGTATTCTTTGTGCAATCGGGCTCCGCGACGCTCGTCGTGGGCGGTACATATCTCAATGGAGAAACAGTCGCACCTCATGAGAAGCGCAACGGCACCATTGAAGGCGGGTCCCGGCAGAAACTTTCGGCCGGCGATGTTGTCCGGATTCCTGCTCGCGTGCCCCACCAGCTCGTGCTCGATGGCGCGCATGAGTTCACCTATTTTGTTATCAAAGTGAAAGGCTACTAGCTTAGACAAAAGCCCCCGATTCGCGCCCTGAGGGATTCACGCCTGGCCCTTGCGAATCGACGGCCTGGTCCGGTTAAGCGCCTACGGATGAATTCTTGCAGCCAAGCCTCCTCCCGGCGCCAATTGGATTTTCAGCTTGGTCCCTTTGTTGACTTGGCTCTTCACCAGCTTGTAGTCGCTTCCGTTGCGGTCGGCATTGACGCCATCCTGGTAGGCTTCCATCTGGAACTTGCCGTCAGGCAGGAAAGAGAAATCAATTTCCAGCTCGCGCGGCGTCCAGTCTGTCATCGCACCGACGTACCAGTCGGCGCCGTTTCGCCGCCCCACCAATACGTAGTCGGCGATTCGCGCATCCAGCACCCTCGTTTCGTCCCATTCCGTTGGCACTGGGGCCAGAAACTCCATCATCTCCGGCTCACGCAAATAATTCGACGGGCTGTCTGACAGCATTTGCAAGGGACTCTCATAAACCACGTACATCGCGAGCTGGTGGCACCGCGTACCCAGGCTCATCGGCCGATTGAAAATCGGAGCAAAACTCGTCTTCTGCGCATTCAGCATTGCCCCGGGAGTGTAGTCCATCGGTCCTAAGAACATTCTTGTAAATGGCAACGTCACGTTGTGCTTGGGTTCGGTTTCTGCACTCCACTTGCTCCACTCCAGCCCGCGCACTCCTTCCGTGCTGATCAGGTTCGGCCACGTCCGCGTCATCACGGCCGGCTTCTGGTCCCCGTGAAAGTCCACCAGCATCTTGCGTTTCGCCGTTTCCCTGCTCACCTTGTGATAGTAATTGATCACTGGTTGGTCGCTCCGCTGCATGAAGTCAACCTTGATTCCCTTGATGCCCCACTTCGCGTACTGGTCCAGCGCAGGTATCAGCTGATCGTCAAGCGTCTTCCACACCACCCATAAAATAATCCCCACATTCTTCTGCCGCGCGTAGGCGGTCAGTTCCTCCATATTGATTTCCGGAACGACGTCCAGCACGTTTCCCAGCTTGTACCAGCCCTCGTCCAAAATAATGTAGGGGACGCCGTATTTCGCGGCGAAATCGATGTAGTACTTGTACGTCTCTGTGTTGACCCCCGCCTTGAAATCAACGCCGTAAACATTGTTGTAGTTCCACCAGTCCCACGCGACTTTCCCCGGTTTGATCCACGACGTGTCTTGCACCTGCGACGGCTTCTCCAATAGCCACACAAGCTGATTCGTCAGCAGGTCCCCGTCCCTTTCGACGATGCCCAGCACTCGCCAGGGGAATGTGCGCTTCCCGATGGTCGCGGCAATATAGTCGGCGCTCTTAACCACCCTGAAATCACGATCGTGCTCCAATTTCTCCTGCAAAGGATACGGGGGAAAAGTTGCGGATAACCCGTTTCCGCCTGTGCCGTGCAACCACAGCCCGGGATATTCCTCCACATCCGACTCTGCGATGGCGACTTTGGCGCCTTCTCCTACATCAACCACCGCGGGCAGCGACGCGATGAACTCCGGCGCGATCTCCCGTAGGTGCTGAGGCGTGTATCTTCGTTCGTTGTGAGAAAAGAAGCTGTCTTCCTGCGGGTAATACACGACGAAATTGCTCGGAAAGTTCAGGCTCATCTCTTCGCCGTAGACTTTCACCTGCTCCTGCGCGAGGGAGGTCTCAAATCGGTAGGCCACGCCTTCGTTGTAGGCGCGAAACACCACCGCATAGCCACCTTCCATTTCCAGCCGTATTTCCTTGTAGTTGTCACGAATCTTCGCGAATTTCTGACGGACCGCTGGCTCAAGAATCTGGTTCTCGCTGCGCTCCTTGGACTTGATGACTTTAGGCTCGAGCCCCATTTTCTTATGATCCACATCGAGGGAAAGTGTGCACTCCTGCAGTAAGGCCCTGCCTTTCAGCAGCACGTCGTAGCGGATGCTTTTAGCCGTGCGAATTCTCAATTCGATGCTGCTGTCAGGCGAGCGCAAGGCGTAGCTCGCTTGAGCCCGCGCGTCGCTCGGCGGCCAGAGCACCCCCGCCATCAGTAAGGAAGCCTTCCAGAGCGCGCTGTTCATGAGTCTCCTTGGCGCTGCGCAGTTATCAATCCTCGTGCACACCCAGCGAATCACGATGTCCCATCGGGGAGAATTATCTTGGGCAATTGTAGGCAATTCGATCCAAAGCCACTGACGTAACCGCTTAACTCAATTCCACCAAGCTTGTACGACGCTCCGCGAATGGTTGTCAAGCTCGTATTCCCTCCGGAAAAACAAAACTGTTCTTAAGCACCGCTAAACATTCGGTCGTCTGTACGCGTGGAGGATGCGACGCTTTCCCCATTTCCGAAGTACTACGGTATGATAATTCCTAGCCCTTGAAGCTCCAGAGCCTCGGCGTCTGCAGGCCGCCGCCAAACTATAACGCACCGCAAAAATACTGATGCCGGTTTGGACGCGAAGACAATTCGTCAAGGGATTGAGTTTGGCAGGCAGCGGGTGCCTGGCCAAATTCCGGAGCATCCCTTTACTCCCCCACCTCCGTTCTGTCCCTCCTGCGGGAATCGCAAAAACCACTCCGAAACCACTCTTCGAGCAAGTGCCCTCGGCCGCCAGCGGGCTCGCCTGGCGCCATGAGAACGGCCGATCACCGGACTATTACTTGCCGGAGACAACCGGCGCGGGCTGCGCCTTTCTGGACTACGACAACGACGGCTGGATGGACATTTATCTGGTGAACAGCGGCAAGTGCGATTTCTTCACTCCCGATCCGCCCCTCCGCAATGCGCTCTACCGCAACAATCGAGACGGCACCTTTACCGACGTGACCGAAAAAGCCGGCGTCGGCGCCGGCGCCGGTGGCTACGGCATGGGCGTCGCTGCCGGCGACTACGACGCCGACGGCTGGCCCGATCTATACGTCACCCAGTACGGCCGCAGCATTCTTTATCACAACAATGGCAACGGAACCTTCACTGACGTCACAGAAAAATCCGGCTTAGCAGCTCCCGGCTGGGCCTCCAGCGCCGTCTGGTTCGACTACGACAACGACGGCCGGCTGGATTTATTCGTTTGCCGCTTCGTGGACTTTGACAAATCGAAGAACAAATTCTGTGGTGACACGAAGACCGGGGAGCGCTACTACTGTGTCCCGCGTGTCTACGCTCCGGCGGCGAGCTGGCTCTTCCACAACAACGGCGACGGCACCTTCACCGACGTCAGCAAGGAATCCGGCGTCGCCAAGGCGCTGGGAAAAGCCTGGGGTGTCGTTGCGACGGACGTCAATAACGATGGCTGGATGGATCTTTTCGTTGCCAACGACACAGTCGCCAATTTTCTCTTTGTCAACAAGCGCAACGGAAAGTTTGATGAGTTGGGCCTCGATGCGGGTGTCGCCTACAGCCAGTCTGGCCGCGAGCGCTCCGGCATGGGTGTGGACTCCGCGGACTTCGATCAGGACGGTTGGCAGGATCTCTTCGTTACAAACGTGGATCAGGAGATGTACTCCATCTACCGCAACAGTCACGACCTCACTTTCGAGGATCTGGCTGGCCCCATGGGACTCGGGCGGTTGACGCGCCTGATGAGCGGCTGGGGAGTGAAATTTTTCGACTACGACAACGACGGCAATCTGGATCTCTTCATCGCCAACGGACACCCCGACGATAAGATCGAATCGCATTCCAGCCACGTCACTTACAAGGAGCCGCTGTTGCTGTTCCACAACAATGGCCGCACTCTGGAAAATGTCAGTGACCTTGCCGGCCCGGCTTTTGCGCAGAGTTTCGCGGCGCGCGGCATGGCCGTGGGAGATTTTAATAATGACGGCGCTCTGGACGTCCTGGTCGCCGTCAATGGCGGATCACCCGTGCTTCTGAAAAATGTTTCAGCGCCGGAAAACCACTGGCTCGGTGTGCGCCTTGTCGGCAAGAAATCGAACCCGGACGCCATCGGCGCAAGAATCACATGGCAGGCAGGCGACCTAAAACGCAGCAAACTAAAGGTAGGAGGCGGCAGCTATCTTTCTTCGCACGATCCCCGCGAAGTGCTGGGCATCGGCAAGCGGAAGAAAATTGACAATCTTGAGATCCGCTGGCCCCAACCGAGCGGGCGCATCGAAACGTTCACCGATCTTCCCATCGATCGCTACATCACCCTCATCGAGGGCGCCGGCATTAGGTGATTCTCGACGGAATCCTCAGTAAGGATACGCTTCCCCTTGCCGCGCGATTCGAATGCGGTGGTCGGTAAACTTGAAGTGCGCACCTGGTAACTCCACCTTTGGCATGTGACAGCTCACGCACCGCTCGCTTGCCACCGGACACGACTTCGCGGTCGGGGAAACATCAGCCCGTTTGCTGGCTGTTGCGAAATTTTTCTGCCCCGCTGCCTGTCCTGCACTGCGCGTCGTATGGCACGTCGTACAGTTGGAATCGTATGAATTGTCCCCGCGTTTCAGATCCACGTGGGGGTCGTGGCAAGCAGTACAAGCAAGACGCGCGTCCTTGGGGTCGTGCCCGCGGCTGTTGAACAAGCGATAAGGTTGAAATCGGACATTGTTGAGACCACCGAGGTCGGGCATCATCGCCACGGTGTCCACTCCCCGATGGCAAGCTCCGCAAAATTCCTGAGAAAGGATTTCGGCATCAAGTTTTTTGGGATTGAAAATATCCACGCTCGCTCCGGGGGTAAAGAGCATGATGGAGGCGTGGCTCCCTCCCGGCCCGTGGCAGGCCTCGCAGGTCACGCCGGGAATCAATCGATCCAGTTGAAGTTTCGTACTGAGAACCGCAGCGGTACCGTGGCAACTGAAGCAGTTTCGCGCTTCATCGCCGCTGATGTCGCGGCCCGCGGCCTCCTCCAGGCTGGGCGGAGGATTGAGAATGTCTCCGATCGTCCAGTCCAATCCATCGATCGCCGCGTAATAGCTTACGCGGCCTTCATAAAGCTTCCCGTTGCGGCGGTAGACATAAGTTTGCGCCACGTGTGCATTCCCGAACGAGTAGAGTATCGGCTCACTGATGGTCTCTTTTCCGTTGGTCACGCGATACGAGTTCTGTTTGCCGTCGCTTACAATCTCGTAAGAATACCCCCCGGCCCGGAAAGTCATCCTTGGGTGGGTTCGCAGCACATCGCTTTCGGAAGCAATACTTAGGGCATGCCGCATCGCCGTGTGCGATTGCGTGCGGCTCTTCTCCGCGTGACAGCTCGCGCAAGACTCTTGGCCCACGAAACTTTCGCCCGGCATCTCCCGCCGTGGACGAAAATTAGAGAAGTCGGTTCCGTTCTCCTGACGTGTCTGCGCAGCCGCAATGCAGGAAAATAGAAGCAAGCACAGGGTGCCATGACAGAAGGGAAGCAGGCGAGCTATTGGGCGCGGAAGCACGGTTCTCCGGTATCCACGCCGGTAGGCAGCAGCATCCAGATCGTGCCGGTCATTTCTCAACGACTCCCTGTCCCTCCACGACCTTGAGAATTCGATCCACACCGGACACGACCGCCTCCTCTTTTTTTCCGCTCGGCCATTGAATTTCTAACTTATCCACTTTGATGGCGGATCCCAATCCGAAATGAACGCGCTGATCGGAACTTGACCCGTAGCTCCCTCCGCTGATGACGTCTGCCCTCTGGCGCATACCGCCGCTGCTAAGAAAAACTTTCGCGCCAATGGCATCTCGTGGACTCTTTGGTCCTCCCGCCAATTGGAGCGCGATCCAATGGTTGCCGTTCTTCACCACATTGCGAAGCAGCGTCGGTGCGGAATCCATGTTGTTCAGGACGACGTCCATGTGGCCATCGTTGAAGAGGTCTCCGAACGCGGCCCCTCGTGCGGGAATCACGCTCGCCAAGCCGCTTCCGGTCGCGGGCGGCACTTCCTGAAATTTGATCCCGTCCAGATTGCGGAAGAGCTGCGGCCGTTCGGCCCAGGTTGTGCCCCAATCCCGCTGGTCCACGGATGGGTAGACGTGCCCGTTGGCAATAAATAAGTCCAGAAACCCATCATTATCAAAGTCCAGAAACCCGGTTCCCCAGGCGAGGAAGGGAATCGTCGGAGTGCCCAAGCCCGCCGGATAGGTCACGTCCGAGAAATTATTGTTGCCATCATTTCTGTAAAGCGTCTTGTAATCGTCCGAAAATGTTGTGATCAGAAAATCGATCCTTCCATCTCGATTGTAATCCCCCACCGCGATTCCCATGGATGCTTGTGCAAGCCCCTCGTTCGTCAGCGCAAATCCCGACAGGTAACTCACGTCTTCGAACGTGCCGTCGTGAAGATTGCGATAGAGATACCGTGGCACCGAGTCGTTGGCCACCACTAGATCAATCCATCCGTCATCATCCACATCCACAAACACCGAGGCGAGGCCGTAGTAGCCCTGCGGGTCGGAGACCCCGGCCTTTTTGCTGACGTCCGTGAAAGTGCCGTCGCCGTTATTGTGAAACAGATGGTCGCTCTCTCCCGGCAGCCCTCGGGGTCCGCACATCAGAAAGTTCACGCCGCGAAATTGGCACGCACTCGCCGGAATTCCTCCCCGGCCGGCGATGGGAGGGCGGTCTGCATCAAATTTCACGTAGCCCGGAACGAACAAATCCAGCAGTCCATCGTGGTCGTAGTCGCCCCACGTCGGTCCCGTGGACCATCCCCCCAACATAACACCGGCCTTTTCCGCCACGTCCGTGAACGTTCCATCGTGATTGTTATGGTAGAGACGGTTCTTTCCATAATTGGCAACGTACAGGTCCGGCCAGCCATCGTTATCGTAATCGCCCACGGCTACCCCGAAGCCCCATCGCTCGTTCGCCACGCCTGCCTTGTCCGTAACGTCGGTAAACGTGCCGTCGTGGTTGTTGTGAAACAACATGGCGCGAGGAGCGGCTTCCTTCCCCTTCAACGAACCGAATGTGGAACCGTTGAGCATATAAATGTCCAGCCACCCGTCATTATCGTAGTCGAGCAAGGCCACCCCGGAACCCGGAGTCTCGAGAATCGTAGCCTTCTCCGCGCCCCCGGAACGGTGCACGAATTTGGCCAGCCCTGCCTGCTTCGTAATGTCTGTGAATACAACCGGTGCGCCATCAACAAATCCTCCGGCAGTGATCGGACGAGCTAGGGCGTCTTTTACCGGTGCATGAGGATTCCCGGTCGCTACGCCCGTGGGCTCTGGCTTCTGCGGTTTGCGATCCGCAGGTTCCTGCGCCGCTCCGCGGATGGCGAATAAGACCGGCACAAAAAGTAGTGCTGGGAGAAATTTGGATAGGGGAAATGTCATCTCGCTCCGGTTCGCTAGCCTTCAATGCCGCATCGATCCGTACCCACTCAGTGAGTTGTCCCAATCGAAAGCGGTTCAACTCACGCGGCATAAGTGCGCCGCAGGAGAATATTTTTCCAAGGTTGAATAGCATCGCACTTTTTAGCATCACATGCTAGACTCCGCGTAAGCGGTTACGTACCGCAATTTTGCGAGGAATAATGAACTTTCAACGGCCTTTTCTCATTCTTGCGTTTCTTGCTTGTCTCCTCGTCGCCAGTTCTGCAGCCTTGCCTGCACCTGCCGCGTCTGCGCAGACATCCGCGTCCCTCGCCTTGACTCCGCCGATGGGATGGAATAGCTGGAACAAGTTTGGCTGCAACGTCAGCGACAAACTCATTCGCGAAATGGCCGACGCCATGGTCAGCAGTGGCATGCAAGCCGCCGGCTACCAGTATGTGAACATCGACGACTGCTGGCAGGTGAGCCGTGATGCCTCGGGAACCATCGTCGCGGATCCCACAAGATTTCCCGCGGGAATGAAGGCCCTCGCGGATTATGTGCACAGCAAAGGCCTTAAGCTGGGTCTCTATACCGACGCGGGCACGGGCACCTGCGAAAAGCGGCCGGGCAGCTTGAATCACGAAGAACAGGATGCCAAGACCTACGCCTCCTGGGGAATCGATTACGTAAAGATTGACTGGTGCAATTCGGAAGGCCTCGATCCAGAGGTGCAATACGCGAAATTCCGCGATGCGCTGGCGCATTCCGGCCGCCCCATCGTGTTCAGCATCTGCAACTGGGGAGTGAAGACTCCTTGGCGCTGGGGACCCACCACCGGCAACTTGTGGCGCACCACCGGAGACATTAATGATACATATGACCGTATGACCTTGATCGGATTCGGGCAGAACGGTCTGGAAAAGTTTGCAAGTCCTGGACACTGGAACGACCCGGACATGCTGGAAGTTGGGAATGGCGGTATGAAGCGCGATGAATACCGCACACATATGGCGCTATGGGCAATCCTTGCTGCTCCGCTGCTCGCGGGAAACGATTTGCGGAGTATGTCGCCCGAAACAAAAGAGCTCCTCATGAATTCCGAGATTCTTGCGGTCGATCAGGACGCAAAAGGCGTACAAGGACATCGTGTGTGGCAGGAAGGGCCGCTGGAAATTTGGGTAAAGCCGCTCGCCGATGGGAGTCAGGCCGTGGGGCTTTTCAATCGTAGCGAATCGGCCACTAAGATGACGCTCGACTTTAAATCCATCGGTGCGCCCGCCTCTGCGAAACTCCGCGATCTTCTGGATCATAAGGATCTCGGCACGATGCAAAATTCCTACTCGGCCGATGTGCCGACCCACGGTGTAGTGCTGGTCAAAGTTTCCCAATAACCTTGCGGCAGTAACTTCTCGGACCGCAGTCTGCATTTCTAAAATCATACAGTCTGCCTCCGTGTAGCGTCCGCCTTCCGAAGTGGGTCTTCCTATTTGTCCGGTTTCGGGTTCGTATCGCCCGCGGAATTTTTGTCCGGACCCGGCATTTCAGATCGGTTTAGTTCGTCCAGCTTCTTGAGCGCAGCCTTGGCCTCGTCCTGACGGCCGAGCTTCGAGTAAGCACGTCCGAGCAGGAAATACGCCTGCTTCATCCGCGGCTCAAGCTGCAGCGAAGCGTTTAATTCCGGGATGGCTGCATCGAATTGGCCAGTTTGAAACAGCGCATTCCCGAGCGCAAACCGGCCCGCCGCGGAATCCGGAGCCGAAGCGACGGCCTTCCGCAGCCATTCGATCGCGATGGAATACTCCTGCTTATAGGTGTAACAAGCGCCCAAACCATATGCGATCTCATAATTCAGCTGGCCGATTTTTTCCGCCTGTGTGTAATAGTCGATCGCTTCATCAAATTTGGATTGCGAGCGCTTCAGTTCCGCCAGTTCCGTGTTCACTTCGATGGATCGAGGATTGACTTTCAGTGCCTTCTGAAATTCCTCCTCTGCTTCGCTTTTATTCTCCGCCGCCAGTGCCGCCTCGCCGAGAAGCTGGTGGACACGATCGGAGTCCGGTGCGATCGAAAAAAGTCTTTCATATTCCCGATGAGAAAGTTCCCGCGCAATAAGCGATAGGTAGTA
>WNFQ01007254.1_pt1 | contig 14981 bp, 25 predicted proteins | sample 5400171 | NCBI WGS metagenome assembly WNFQ01 (sample SAMN13153356, study PRJNA577476) | soil metagenome | isolation source: 20 cm soil under Madrone tree | place: USA:California | collected 2016-06-14
CTGAATTCGATACCGGTGCAGATTTTGACATGTTGGAGAGCTCACCAGGCGACCTGGATCCGCATGCGGTGGCATCTATTTTCAAAACATACCTTCGCGAACGTGCGTGATGCATTATTTAGTAAATGAGGTAATCCTAACTCCCGCATAAACAGTTCCCGAGCCCATCCTCACTCATGCCCTCAATCCCTACTTTGAGGCGGCCATGTCTAAAGAGACGAACGTCAGAAAGTCCATCGAAGAGCAGTCCACACCAACGCGAAGTGTTAGTGGAAAGGGACCGCTGCCGTCATCTAGGTCCCAAGATGGCAGTTCCTTGCGGAAGCCGCCTTCCCTGTCGACCCTAGCATTGCCCAACTTTTCTGGAATGCGGCCCCCGTCACAGGATCTGCTAATTGCTTTTGCCTCCCTTTTGGCCAGTCTTCCCCGGGAGAACAGGGACCTTCTTCACACTGTCATTGATCTAATCAATTTTGTCGCTCAGCGGAAGGCTATTCGCATGCCCCTCAGCAACTTGACGGTCGTGCTATGCCCTACGCTTAACATGAGCCCACCGATTCTTCGAGTTTTATGCGAAGCCGACAGTATCTGGAAGGGCCTTGCGGAAGGCCGGGAAGACATCAGTGGTCTGGAACCGAAACGTGATCATCCAAACCCTGTGCCCGACAGCCAGACTGGCCTCGAATCGGAGCAGAATTTCGCCACTGAACCTCGTGTTCCACAAAGTGATCCGAATGATCAGAGTTCTGCTGTGGAACCAGTCTTCGGCGTTCGGGATCCCAGGGTAGAGAAACACGTACCGTGTGTGGCTCAGGCTCAGGATGACATCCACAGAGATGACAAAGGGACTGGTCTCGTTTTAGATGACCGTGCGTCATGCCTCTCTGCATATGATTCACGACCGCCAACTCCTGCATGGGGGAAGGGATCACCGTTGGACCCGTGGTTGCCACCAGCGCTAACGTCTTCGTCTGATTCATTGACAACACCTTCGACGTCCTCTGAGGCAGCCTCTATTCCCCAAATGATAGTCCCCACACCGATCAACGCGTACTATGCCAAAGAGAATGTCGTCCCCGCCATTATCCCCGACTTTGTTCGCACATCTCCTCAACCCTCTGACCACGTACCGGTGACATTCCCAGGAAGTGAGACAGCACCAAGAATTCATTCTTCCCATCGACATCTTGCCAGCGTTCCGTCACTTACCCAATTAGCGTCAGAACCTAGTTCGCAGAGCATGAAGCCGCAAAGGGTGAAGCGGCCATCCCTAACGGCCTTATTCTCAAAGAAATCGGTGTCTTCACTAAGATCCTCGAGATTATTTTCGTCGTCGTCATCATCTTCACCATACTTCGATGCGCGGGATTCCCCCTCCCAGTCCTCACCCACTTCCCTGAAAACACCAGGTTCAATCTCTCCTTTAATAATCTCGGCACCCTCGCTAGTGACACGACGCAGCTCGAGCAGTCTACCACCAATACTGAACACGTCAATAGACTCTTCCTCTCTTAGCCTTGCTATCGGCTTGGGTGACGAAGGATCAGCAGAAGCTGGGCGTTCAAACTCAGAGCTACGTGCCGTTGCATCGAGGGTATTCGCTTCAAGTCCACAGCTGACGGAGCCTTTCCCGTTGTCGTCGCCTACCAGTCCTGTGACCCCAGTGACTTCGCGGTCTTACGAAACATCAAATACGTCTAAGTTACCTCTGTCTCAGCCAGAACCACTGCAACCGCAGCTGTCGGAGGATTCATTTGTTTCTGTTTCTTCAGCGACGTACCGCCGGCTCAGTTTGTTGAAGGACGACACTGGCAGTGGTGCCGAGGATGGCTGGGCTCGTGACTTGCTCAATGATCTGGGGTGGAGCCCCACGACAGTTGAGCACAGCGTGACCGGAAAGGCATGAGGATTTACCTTTATCTACCATTGCATTTCGGTTTGCTCTCTAACGCCCTGATCTACAGTGAGCAGCCAGGTGATATCTAGCGACTGGTCGACTATTAATATACTCTCACCCAGCTCATACATGGACATTCTCATACACTACGCAACGACACAAACAATGTATATTTTTTTCAACGCCACTACGGCATCTTTTTATGTTCTCCCTCATTCTTTCATGTTCATATGGATCAACTTGGCGGCCAGGCGCATTCACGCACAGTATATTGCTTAGCACGGTTAATTTAATTCATGTTGGATCTAATCGCATCTCAGTTGACGTTGATGGTTCTGGACGGGCCCGATATCTATCAGGTTGCTGGAAAAGGCAATCGACGTCATTGATATGGAGAGAAGAGTGGGTGAAGAGGTGACAAACGAAAAAGAGTGAATGTATGCGTGTTGGACGTGCGTTTGAACCCGCCACCCTCTCTTTCTTCCCTTCGTCATGGCCACTAACGTCCGTAGCATACAACAAAAGTTATTTAGATCAGAGTCACAGAGCTTGCAAAACACTTCAGACCCGCCGAAACCGGATAACCCTCTTACCATATCTATTCCCAAGACAGCCACACCGCCACCAAGTCTCCCGTCAAAAGCAGGAAAGCAGCCCCAAGAATCAAATACATCGCCCACGTCAAATGAGAACGCTCCTGGAACTTATCGTGATAGCCTTCGCCAAAAATTAGGCTCTGATTATAAGACAGTCGAGCAGTATCGCCTTAACCAGGACAACAAGCGGGAGAGACACTGGAAGCGGTGGGGCCCATACGTCTCTGATAGGCAATGGGTTTGTCTCTGCTTGTGTCTGAATGACACCAAGCCTCTTTTTCATCATCTTTCCAGGCAACCGTCAGGGAAGACTACTCTGCCGACGGCGATGCTTGGGCACACTTCCCCCATGAGCACGCTCGCTCACGGACCTATCGGTGGGGCGAAGATGGCATCGCGGGCATCAGCGATAACCATCAGCGTCTCTGCTTTTCTCTTTCCTTGTGGAACGAGAAGGATAGAATGCTTAAAGAAAGGCTTTTCGGCGTTTCGGGCCCTCAAGGGAATCACGGAGAAGATGTCAAGGAACTGTACTATTATCTAGACTCTACGCCGACTCACTCGTACATGAAGTTTTTGTACAAGTATCCACAAAAGGCCTATCCGTATGAAGATCTCGTTCGCGAGAATCAGCATCGCGGTCGCGAGGTTGTCGAATTTGAGATACTTGACACTGACGTCTTCGATGAAGATCGCTACTGGGACGTTTTTGTCGAAGTGAGTACTGTACTTCCTCGCGTGGGCAATTGATTCTCATGAGATATTTTTCTAGTACGCAAAGGATGAGGATAGCCCTGATAACATTTACGTTCGCATCACCGCATATAATCGCGGTCCAGATCCTGCCAACTTGCATATCATCCCTCAACTGTGGTTCCCGAACACCTGGTCTTGGGGTATCCCACCCCAACCGCGCCCTAATCTGTCCGCCACCACAGTAAACCGGATTACTGCAGTTCATGACCAGCTCGGGAAGACACACTTGTATTGTTTTCCATCCCCTTCCCCTGTCGGACCCGATGGCCAACCTATCAACGATGGTGTGGAAAGCGAGGAAGACACGGTGGATCCCGAATTGTTGTTCACCGAGAACGATACGAACTTCCTGCGCTTGTGGGGCGTCCCGAATAAATCTTCTTTCGTCAAGGACGCATTCCACGACCATATTGTCCCAGTGCATCGACCACCGGTTAACCGATTTGTTAATGGACGATCCAATGCGATGGCTGACGGTAAAGGCAGCAACGTCACGAACGGAAGTGACTCCGAGCCTAGCTCGGGACGTGCTACTCCAATCCCAATCCCTCACAGCGATCCCCAATTTGTCAATCCTGATAAGACAGGGACCAAATCTGCCGCGCACTACACCTTTAGGGATGTCCCTGGCAGAGGCGGTTGCGCTGTCGTACGACTGAAGCTCACTCCGAACACACCTCAAACCGATTCTACGCTCGAAGATGAAGGCCTATTTGATGATGTCATAGAGGAGCGCCGTATGGAAGCGGATGAATTCTATCACGGCCTGACCCTGGGCTATGTGTCTGATGATTTGCGCGCGATCATGCGCCAGGCTCTTGGTGGCATGCTATGGACAAAACAGCATTACAAGTTCATCGCGAACGAATGGCTCAAAGGTGATCCGGCACAGCCACCCCCTCCTCCTTCGCGTAGTTTCCTAAGGGGTAACAAGGTATGTTTCTCTATGTCTCACGTTACATCGTGGTCGATCTTAACTGACGTTTTTTACGTGCAGGACTGGATGCACCTCTATGCCTCGGACATATTATCTATGCCTGACAAGTATGTTGTTGCTGCTGCCCTACGATCCAGTATCGTGAATGATTTCGCAGATGGGAATATCCTTATTTTGCGGCATGGGACAGCGCTTTCCACTGTATCCCCCTCGCCGTAGTTGATCCTGCGTTCGCCAAAAAACAACTTGACCTGCTCACTCGTGAATGGTACATGAAACCTGATGGGCAGATCCCCGCATACGAGTGGAACTTCTCTGACGTCAACCCGCCCGTGCATGCATGGGCAACGTTCCGCGTGTTTAAGATCGAGCGGAAGCTGTATGGCCACGAGGATGTCCCATTCCTTGAGCGTGTATTCCAGAAATTGCTCCTTAACTTTACCTGGTGGGTCAACCGCAAGGACGCAGATGGGGCAAATGTTTTTGAAGGCGGCTTCCTTGGTTTGGATAACATCGGTGTGTTCAATCGATCGGAGCCACTGCCAACAGGTGGCGCGCTGCGCCAGGCCGATGGCACTGCATGGATGGCATTTTATTGCTTGAATATGTACGTGTCGCTGAACGCTTGCTCTGGCTAGATTCGCCTTGATAAGTCCTCGTTTAGGCTGAGCATGGCCCTCGAATTGGCTAAGCATAACCCTGTGTACGAAGATATTGCATCCAAGTTTTTCGAGGCGAGTTATTTTCCATGCCTTGATGTTGACTAGCTGAGCTGTCACCGTAGCATTTCATCTTCATCGCGGATGCCATGACGTATCACAGTGGTGAAGATAATCTCAGTCTTTGGAACGACCAGGACGGGATGTACTACGATGCGATTCAATGGGGCGATTACAGTATGCAGCTGCCTGTCCGCAGCCTCGTCGGGCTCATCCCTCTATACGCGACTCTTACTCTCGAACCGTCCGTTGTAAATCGTTTTCCTGGCTTCAAGAAACGAATGGATTGGTTCCTCGAAAATAGGCCCGAGGTATCTGGTCGGAATATGGCCAACATGAAAGGTTTGCCTCTCGCACCGTTTTCCATTTGGTCATTACGGAAGCATAAATATTTAGCGCGTGGTCGCGGTGAGCGCTTTTTGCTCGCGTTAGCCAGCAAGGAGCGCTTGGTTAGCATTTTGGAAAAAATGTTGGACGAGAGCGAGTTTTTTAGCGAGCATGGCATTCGATCGTATGCTCAGTTCATTTGCAATGTGGATATTTCTTAACCCATCGACCCACTTTATAGCCTATCGAAGTTGCACAAAGGCCGTCCATGGGGGATGGAAGTCAATGGCCAAAGACACGAAGTTGGCTATTGGCCCGGAGAGTCCAAATCTGGGATGTTCGGCGGCAATTCCAATTGGCGTGGCCCAATTTGTGCGCGATTCTCTCTGGTAGTCCTGAAGACGTGATTATTAACCACTTTTACAGGGCTAGCAGTGAACTTCTTGCTTATTGAGAGCCTCCAGAGATTCTATCAATACTATGGTGACGAACTGGAGGTTGAGTGCCCCACCGGCAGCGGGGACTATATGAATCTCCTCCAGGTGGCCGAAGAAATTCAACATCGCATTATCCATATATTTGGCCGCGATATTCACGGACGTCGCGCCCTCAATGGAGGAAACCAGAAACTTGACTTTGATCCCTTCTTCAGGGACTACGTCTGGTTCTACGAGGTGAGAATTGCGACAACATTTGAAAGTCATTCATTCAGAGAGTAACACACGACTACTGGCAGTATTTCCACGGTGACGATGGTCGAGGACTCGGAGCCTCACATCAAACAGGCTGGTGGGTGTCCCAGTATTCACTGGATATCTTGTTTATCCTAAGTTGGATGTCGCAGGTCAGGTTTAGTTGCTTATCACATTCTTCAAAGCGGTGCAAGCTGCCGTCTGCCCAAAACTCCGAGGAGTAAGTGGACTTCGTTTTCCACATTCGCAGTCAATATGTTAAATGCCTTCACCCTCAGCCCCTCACAGTCTCGCCCACCACTACTTCGACGTAAGTCACATTTTTCTCCCCATGATGTTTTGTTCTTATGGCGTCTTCGCAGGAGACGCTTGACTCTCGGTCTGAATATGGGGATGACATCCACTCGCTCATGAGCGCAGTCAGCACAAACGACCTGAATACGCTAAACGACGTCTCTCCCGAAGCTTTGTGATGTAACCATGTATACTCTGCGTGCCCATCTCTTTCCGGATTGAACCTGTCCTCTTGCGGATATTATACACGCTTTAGACTTCTGTGCCCATCACCTGGTTGCTATTATCACGACATAGACAGACTTTGACTGATTGTATTTATAAAAGTGAGGCGGCCAGATCAGAGGCTGCTTCCCGATAATCAACATCGGAAGATTTGTACTGTCACGAGGGGAACAGAACGGAACCAATGAGAAAGTGTTACGGGACTCTTCTGCCGATTCCAATACAGCAGGAAACTCACATGCCACAAGTCCAATGGGGCGAGTTCTCAATGAAGCAATAGCCGATCAATTCCGATCTGGCACCCTACACATAACACAAAAGGAATGAGCGTAGTGTTCATAGCATCAATGTAAAAGCTCTAGTAAATAATACTACTGTACAACTGGTTATCACTCGAGCCCTCGAAGGGTCTCCGTAAGAACACCTTGCTGCCTTGGCAAGAAATCCGCGAAACGATGTGAACTAGGGACGCCAACAGACAACTGAGTAAATATCACGGGAATATAGATGAAAACGAGCGGGAAGGGAAGAGAATTCCCCTAGACCCCTCGCTGGTGTGGTGAGAGAAGGGAGTGGGGAGATATAGTCGGGGGAGAAGAGAGTAGCGGACGTGTGCCGTAGAAAAAAAAGATTCTTCCAAAAGGAATGCGGCCGATGCAAAGGGATGTCCCGAGAAAAGGGAGAAGGAAATGAAATGCGATGAAGTGATGGATGGCTTGACAGGGGTGGTGGTTCCGATATTGTGCGCGTTGAGGAGATTAAATGACAAAATGGTGGATGGTGGCATGCAATGAATGCAACATGGGACGAGGCCAAAGAGACAAAGGGAAAGGGAAAGATGGTACAAAGCAAGATCATAAATGAGACTGCTTATGTGACGTGTAACACGACTTGTGCCTTATCACCAAAAGCCATCTCCACATCCTCCGATGAGCGCATCGAAATTAAATCACCCTCCTCGTCCTCGTACTTAACGCGAAGGGGGCCGTCATCCCGCCGTGGCCCACAGAGACGAATCTTCTTGCCCACCCGCTCTACGAGGTCGCCGTACTCGGTAGTACGTGAAACTTGGATGACAAAAATGTCAGAGCCGAAGTGTACTTTCACCTTCACTGGGTCATCGTGCGATGATATTGACGATCGCCCCACTGCGCCAGATAAAGAAGAATCGCTCGAACCAAACGGAGTGAGAGGCGAAGAGCTATTGGGAGAATATGCCGAGTCTTCTCCGGTTGATTGACTCGAGCCACTTGATCTCTTCATTGTGGTGGTGTTCATTGACGCTGGCACCCGATCCCACTCATTGGACGGCATAGGGGGCGGGGCAGCCTTCGGAACATATGCAGTAGGTTGGCTTGCACTGCGACTCCGACTGACATGATTATGCGGAGGTGGGGCGGGGGATGAACTGACATCGCTTCTCGGATCTCCACCGTCATGAGGTGGTCGCAACCGCGAGGAGCTGTATTGGCTACGTAGTTGCGGGCGACTGGCGGTGGAGCGAGACCCTGGTTCAGAGACATAGCTCATAGCAGAACCCATGCGGGAGACGGTCATTCGAGAACCTGGGCCAGAAGGGAGACCGGGTACATTACTCCAGTACGACCAGATGTTGGACTGATGCTGCTGGCCACCGAATAATCATCAAAGTCGTCGTCAGGATCAAAGCCATCATGCGGAGGGTAACCAGGAGGCCCGATTGCGTGGGTGGTAATACCATTACTAACGGCATGATCATCGTAAGGACTTGATTGACGGTAGGGTCGATGGCCATTGGTATATTGGTGTGGGTGTGATGAAGCATGTGCGGGGTGAGTCGAGTATCCACGATCAGGGGTCCCATTGCGTGTGTGGGAGGAAGGGTAGCCACTGTAACTGCTGAAGTGGGTCAATCGCGAACTACTACGCTCAGATGCCCGTCGCATCGCAACCCTTTCAACAAGACGCTTGACAGCAGTCTCCCATTGTTTCACTTGTTCTTCATTGCGGCAACGGAGTGTGAAGAACTCCAAATCATCGTCACCCTTCCACCAAATGTTGAGCGAGTAGGAACCTAGCCAGACTCAGATATGATATAGGGTGATAGAAAAGTCGAAGTCAAATTACCTGAAGAAACAACCTTTGCTTCCGTTACGTTGTTAAGATAGATACGGCCCTTCAATAACAGAGGCGTCATCTTTTTCTTCGAACCGCCAGCAAGTCCAGATGTAAGTGGTCCGTTCGCTTGAGGCTTCTTCAGGAGAGAGTTACTCTTGCCAACTTTCTTGTTATTGCCTGCGGCACTTGTATCTTCTTTGCAACAGAGGATGATACGCTCGAATAGGAATACATGATACTCGCGGTCAACCTCTGACTTGGTGACGATAAAGATATCATCCAAGAGAAGCTCGCCGAACTGCGAGACATGATGGCCCTTCCAGTCGTCGACACGTGAGGCGAGGTTCTGCACCGTCTGGAGGTTCTCCGCGCGACGTTGAGCTTCATTGATCTTGTCAGTTATCCGCTTAGCAGCGGCTGATCCCGCCCTGAGTTCCTCGTAATGGGGATAATCAACCGGAGACGACTTTTTAAGCAATTGCTGATGGAGTGGCTCAGATGAGCCGGAAGGAGCTAGAATGGGGGGTCAACTCACGTCTAAGAGTAAAGGGTATTTGCATATCCGCTGGACGGGTTTGATCAGAAAAGCTGGCAGCTCCGACCTTGCATTGATCAGGTGATTATATTTCTGTTGATACGCATTTGGTTAAAGGTTCCCACTCGGCCATCACCACAACGCATTCGGTCACCCAGGAGACCTAGTGCGCTCAGTGGGTAAAAATCAGACGCACCACGAGGTTCTGTTCCTCCATAAGCATCAATTCGGACGCGTTGGTATAATTGGCGCAGTACGGTTCATAGACCGCGAACTCTTCCTCCTTTTGTTTCAAATGCAGTAAACCGTATAAGAAACAAGCCAGAGCACAAACAAAGAACAATGCCCGACACCGTACGGAAGCATCACCATCAGCGCTGCACCAAATAGAGACGATCATTTTACCCACATTATCGGTGAATAGAAGGCCCCATCGCTGTTCCCTCCATGGCATATCCGCTGTTCCCTCGAGACGAATTAAAAATCTTCTTTGAAAGTTGAGCAACTTATTGAGGTTGGGAAAGAGTAGGTGGATTGTATCGCGGTCGAGGGTGTTGCTTTGTGACAATTCTTGGGCATATTTCTGCACAGGAAAACCATGTCAGACGGCGAACAGTGGCGAAAGCCTGTTCGTGCGTACCTGCATGACCTCAAGATCCTGCACGTATTTACGTTCTGTCTCCACTAATTCACGTATGATATTATTCCGCTCGGCATCCGGGCCATTTAAAGGAGTAGGTATCGCTGGTATATCTTGTCTCGTTGAATCAAAGGGCTCATGGGGCGAAAATGCTGAGGGTGGTGATGGAGGAGCAGCCTCTTCGAAAACATCAGGTGGGAGACGATCGACAATATGTGTAACGGTATTAACAACCTTGACGATCACCGATCACTGAGCAAACTCAAAGGGCAAAGGACATGATAACGCACTTTTACGAACCCGTCTGAGTTGGTGCGATCCCATAAATCAGTAACTGTGAATTGCTCGCCATGGTTCAACTGCTTGACTTTCATTGCGAAAAGGGCGATGGCGCGTTTCTTGGTGCGTTCGTTGTCGATGTCGACAGACTGGGGATCGGTCTCAATCTCGATGCGGGTGATGGGAGGGGGGAGGAGGTTGAAAAGGTAGCACAAGGGGGTTCCGAGGGCGAAACAGTCCCAGACTGTATTCACGACTTCTGCAGAACTGCGGAAAGAGCCTGTGGGGGAGGAGAGTGCAAAGAAGTGGGCAAAACCATGAACACGAAGGAGACGTGAGCGTAAAGCAGAGCATTGTTGGTAGAGAGACGTGGACTGGGAAGCAGCCTTATTGAGAAGGGTGTTGGTGCCAACTGGGATGTCGATTTGGACGTTCCCCGGGGATATGAGAGACTTTTTGCGACCTGCGACGGATGCCATGACGGATGAGGAAGGGGCAAGGGGAGGGAGAGTGGGGGAAGGGGCACCCGGAGAGAGAAGGAGAGATGAGGAAGAGAGAGAAACGGAGAGTCTCGTTCGGGAAGCCGCGACCTCTGTTGATGGCCCATTTCACACCCCGACATTTTCTTTTATTTTTCTTCGTTATCGGTCCCCGGCCGGCCATCTGCCCTTTTTGGTTCCGAGATCCCCTCATCGTGATCCCCCTCTCGCCTCACCCCATGGGCTGTCTGCACGGACACGCCTTGTCTTTTGTCTGTATATCAAGTGATCTGAACCCGTGAGGCCGAGGTTCCCAATGGCGAAAAAAAGGCAAAATTCACCGAAGGCCGTGCAAGACGGCGATTCCCACTGAGCGCTTGACTTACGTTCGGTGGCGTGGCTGACGTTCAAAGTCCGCTGAGTGGCGATTCAGTGACAGGGGACTCGCCCTTACCACCCGTCCCTCCTCGCCAAGACCCATGGCACCGGCTCATCCTACTCACCACCGCGTTCAGCAACACCAGCAAAGAGACCAGAGCGCCAACTCGGACATCGTGGAACATGGCCTCTTTCTGGAGCCCATGATGGGCATCCCGCTAGCCATGTACGTTCATAAGGATGTTCCCGACCACGACCGCGTTGTCGACCTCATCACGGTATGTCTTTCCGCTCCCTGTAGACATGTTTCGTAGCACGTCTAGCCCCCAAGTCGCGTCTTCGCCGTTATCTTTAGAAATTACAACAGCCATGAGTGGTTGTGCCAAGTTTTCCTTTCAATGTTTGCTCTCGCCTGCCGTCCGATGTTTCTCACTTTCTTCATCCAGAAAAACGGAGGCACAGTCGCCAACTCTTACAGTGGCGTCACTTATATCCTAGGTATGAGAAGATTCATCCCACTTATCTCCTAAATGATCATTCATCTTACTGTCACTCACGGTAACAGTGAACCCACACACAGAGTCTGGGCAGAATCTATACCGTCAATATATTGGGAAAAAGGGCAAGGCTGTCCTGGACGCGCGTTGGGTACATGAGTGTATCAAAGCAGGGGCACTTCAAACGTTCGTGAATAACTTTGCTGGATGTAAAGTGACGGGGAGCGAGCAGTGAGTCCTTTGATCTCCTCGCCCAGGTTGTCCCATTAACCCATTCGCAGAATCCGCCCTTCGGCTCCGCCCCCTGCCTCGGCATCCATTCTACCCACAAACATCATGCCTCAAGCGGCTGCTCCATCAAGGCAGCAGCCCCCAGCAGCGCCTACCGTGCCCCAAGTGGTTCAAAACCCTGAAGCGTTTCAGACGCAGCTTCCGCAGTCGATGCAAACGGTTGAGCAGGCCTCAGCTCCTTTTGCATACCAGACCTACCAGAGTCAGCTCCAGCCTACTCCCCGTACTGTTCACCCTTCGCCAGCTGCCCCACCTCAAACTTGGCAGGCACCTAATGGCATTGCTCCTGAGCAGACCCAAGGCCATTTACCGCAGCAGATAATCCAACAACGGGGCCCATATCGCCACGACGCATGGGATCCTACGTATCAGCCTGCGGGTCCGCCCCCCGGGCCAATCGACCACACTGCACCGTCAGGTTTTGAGTATTCTGATCAAACTTGGAATTCGGACCAGTATTTTGCTCAAGGAGTATGTGCTCCGTCCTTCCGTGTATTAGACCTAATCGCCGCACGTAGTATGACCCATCTTCATACCCACAACCTTATATGCCCGAAGGGGGTCCATCAAATGAACCCTCATCCCCACCTACTGAAGCTACTGATCCACCACGGGGACGCAAGCGTACTCGGACCCAAGTTAATGTCTCGTCTTTTATTGTGCCTATTCTACTGACCATGGTCTAGCCTACTCCCGCCCCTCCGGCCTCAGCACTGGTGAACCGACGTAACCCCAATGCGCGTTCTCCCACGCCGCCGTCACGGGTTGTCAAGAGTACATATGGCGGGAATCTATTCACGGTTGAGGATATCGAGTATTTGAAAAAGTATATCGATTATTGTGTTGCGCAAGGTCTCGTCCTCAGCTTGAGAGAGATTTGTGAAAGAGTTGCCGTAAAGGTGTGTTGCCTACCGACCCGTCCGTTTTTGTGGCATTGAAAGGAAAACATACTAGGCCCCTCATCACACGTATGTCTTGCCTCATGTGGTCGCTATGTTACTCATATGCACGTAGCTTTTACTCATGGCGCCGATACTGCAACAAGCATCAGATTCGCCTTGGTGGCTATGCTATGAATAACAACCTCAGTGACGATGGCGAAGGAGGGGATGGAATAGCTCCCGCCCAGGTTGTAGCTGCCGGTCCTGGTTCCAATGGTATCATTAACATCCGGGAGCGGGTCCGTGGAGAACTCAACACTGGGGAACGATCGCGATCTCCAACGCCCCCCAGGGCACTGTTCCGCAGTACAACCGGTAAAGGCGTCGCATTTACGGATGAAGATGTCGCATTCTTGATTAAATTGTTGGACTACAAGAAAAAGTAACGCGGTGATTATGCTCTGATATTGGCGCTTAATTTTTCCCGTAGATCTCAAGGCAAGCTTGATATGGTTGCATTCTGGAAGGAGATTGCTCAGAAGGTGAATACAACTTGTCACCAAGTAATGTCCAGTGATGTCATTATGCAGGCACCGCACCATTCGCGGGCTTCTTGGATGAAATTTTACCGCAGACACAAACACGAGCTTAATCATACCGATAATGATGACCCCCTCCCACAAGCTCCGGAAAAGAAGATGCGTTACAGCCGCGCAGATGACGTGCTGCTCGCAAAGTTTTTCTTCAACAAGCCCGACGGTACATCGGACAAAATATTCCAGGCATTTGGTCGTTTGGTTAGTTTGCTAACGGCTTTACTGTTGCCTTGAATCGCTCAGTCATCAATTTCAGCACCCACATCACCCATGGAAGGGCTGGCAGGAACACCACAGGATACATAAGCAGAAGATTGACCACCTTATCCAACGGCTTGGTGAGGGCCATTTTATCGACGAACCCGATCCAGCCGCTGAGTCGTGAAAGGGGAGATGCTCTCATGTTTTTTTTTTTCAAACGATGACGTATACACGATTTATGCTACAATTTGTATCAGTACCACTAACATTTGTGAGAGGACGCGGATTTATGCTCATAGGCAGTTGTTGCATTGTATGACGCTCCAGCTTTTAGAGACCAGCATTCTTGAGACCTTTGGCCTTTTCGTTGACACAGATAAAATGAGCCCGCGATCGACTTCGAGATGTATGTCGGATCATACATCCGCGGCGAAGGACCACTATTGTACGATAACCCGTACCATTCGGACATCTGTACTGGAACGTCAATTGTCTTTTGCCCCCAAGATCGTCAGTCGCCAGTGGTGGCCCTAAGCGGCCCCGAGGTGGTGGAACCAATTTGTCATTTTGTCGTACCGATCGGGGCACAAGAATCGGGATTCGGGATTCTTCGGGAACCAATTCTTATGCTCGCTAGCATAACTTCCTAATCCAGTCCGATCCAATATGTTCCCTAGTTGTCCCCTAGTCACTCTTTTTTTTTATTGATTTTATAGACATGGATGGGACATATGACGAAGGAGAAAACAATAGCATGCATGCTTAAAGTAAGATACTGTAAGAAGCACTGAGGCGACCTCTTCCCCATTCGGTAACCCTTTTCGGAAATGGAGACAGAGTGGGAGTTGAGACGATATCTATAGCGGGCGTCACGGTGCGGCGATACCTTTGTTGCGTTTGTTTGTGGAGGCTGGGCCGACCGAATGACTCCCGGCGGGGCCGCGGGTCAATTAATGTTAGTGTTAGTGTTATCACAATCGACATCTGGTACAGTACTAGTACCAAAACAAGCCGGGCGCCCTCGATTATTTGGAATTGGAATTTGCTTGTTGTCAATTGCGTCAGTGAATGACGTGCGGTCCGAGTCACGGGTCTCCCTCTCCCTCTCCGAGTCCCGCAACGTAACAACAACAAAAAGAAAACCCACACCTCCGCCTTTGTTTTTTTTCTTCTTTTTGTTCATCAGAACGAACGAAGAACGAAGAATTTAATTTACGGTGCGGGCACGTGTCGTTAATTAACGAGAGCCAGTGTTTGACGTTACAATGTACGCGGTGCGAGTACAGTACAGTACTATACTATTTATTATAATTTATGTCCTGTTCCAAGCGTGCGCTCCTTTAGCGGTGGTGTCTCTCCGATCCCCTCCCAATCTCAATCCCCATCGTCCTATTTCAATTGTCATCCACCCCCTACAGTATCGAGGACACGACAACAAGGTTGACGACAAGAGTCGATCATCGATCCATCGCCATCATCATTCATCATCATCGATCATCATATGTTCCGTAGTCCGTCCGGGATTCCTCCCAAACCGAAAAAGAGTTGACACGTGATCCGGCGTTCCGAGTCCCTCACTGGGCTCACTCCGAGATCGGAATTATTTTTTCCATTTTCCGGGGGGTATCCATCCCAGAGCCTCCTCCACTACTGTACTAGTCCAA